>OLQA01000236.1_pt1 | contig 52180 bp, 43 predicted proteins | sample 1673151 | NCBI WGS metagenome assembly OLQA01 (sample SAMEA3136760, study PRJEB25190) | human gut metagenome | biome: human gut; feature: human-associated habitat; material: faeces | place: Austria | collected 2013
GGAGCTTTGCTCCTTCGACTGGGGGCTATGATTCGTCCGACCGCAAGCGGTCGCTCTGCAATCGTTATATGTCGGCTAGATCGACAACGGACGCACAGATCGTGCGTCCCTACAGAAGTCGTATCAAAGGTTACAGCGTCGTGGTTTTAACGGGGACGGACGCACGACCGTGCGTCCCTACAACGGGGTACACGTCTTGCCGTACTACAACGGACGCACAGATCGTGCGTCCCTACAGGACGACGTCTTGCCGTACTACAACGGATGCCATCCGACTCGACACTAGCCGTGCGTCCCTGCTAGGCGACGTGGGGGGACGGAGTAATGCTTTGACGGGGACGGACGCACGACCGTGCGTCCCTACAACGGGGTACACGTCTGGTTGCTTACAGCATCGTGTCTTGGTAGTAGTCGAGTGCCTCGGTGATGTCGAGGGGCGCGTTCTGTAGTTCGTGGACTTGACCGATGGCAGAGAGCGCGACGGTGGTGATGCGCTCTGCGTCGCTATTCTTCTTGTCGTGGAGCATCAGTTCCCTGAGCGCATCGTAGTCTCGGCAGGTGATGGCGAGCGGGCGGTACAGCTCCTGCACTACGGCGAGCAGCTGGTGTAGTAGCTCCTTGGGGAAGCCCAGCTTGACGTGCGAGAGGTAAAGCTCGGGAACAAGTCCCAGAGCCACCGCCTCGCCATGTAGCAAAGGCGTGTCGCTGTGCTGATGGCTCCACGCCTCGAAGGCGTGCCCGAAGGTGTGCCCTAGGTTGAGCTGGTGACGAAGCCCCTGATCTAGACGATCCTGCGCCACGATGTCGAGTTTGAACTGCACCGCCTCACGAATGAGCGGGGTGAGTTGCTCTAAGGAGAGCGGTTGCTCGGGCAGCACCTGTAGCAGCCGACGCCACAGGTCGGGACTAACGAGTAGGCCATACTTGATCAGCTCGCCACAGCCTGAGCGTAGCTCCTCCTCTGGGAGGCTCTCCAGCCAAGCTGTGTCGCAGAGCGTCAGCGTGGTCGCTTCATTGGCAAAAGCTCCGAGCAGATTCTTGACACCCGCAAAGTTGACCCCGCATTTGCCCCCCACAGCCGCGTCTGCCATGGAGAGGAGCGTCGTGGGGAGTAGGACGAGCGAGACACCCCGCATATAGATCTGAGCGAGGAAGCCGACGGCGTCGCTCACGGCTCCACCGCCCAGTGCGATGAGGGTAGCTCCACGCGTGGCACCCTGCTCGAGGAGCCAGCGCGCCATCTCGGCGATACCCTCCAGGCTCTTCGCCTCCTCAGGGTCGTTGATCAGATAGCGAGGTAGCTCCGTCAGCTCGGGATAGTTTTTCGCTATAAGCTCTTGGCTCAGATGCCATACCTGCTCATCTGCCAGTAGGTAGTAGCTCTCGGGCTTGCCTTGGTGGAGCAACTCCCGCAGGTAGTCGCCCATCAGGTTGCCCACGAGTACCCTCGACTGGGTGGAGATGAAGGCTAGGGGTGGCATCTGGTTTAGCTGTTTGGTCTAGCTGCTAAATCAGCGAGACGATATGGTCTATGGCAGCTTGTAGCCCCTCGGGGTTGCGTCCGCCAGCCGTCGCAAAGTGTGGCTGACCACCGCCACCGCCCTTGATGAGGGAGGCCACTTCCTTGATCAGCTTGCTAGCGTTGAGTCCCTTGTCGACAAGGTCTGGCGAGAGGATCACTGTGAGGGTACACTTGCCCTCCTCGGCAGCACCGATGAGTGCTAGGTAAGAGCCTTGTAGTCGCTCGCGAATGTTGCCAGCGACATCCTTAGCGACATCGCTACTCATTGGCTTATTGACGGCAACGATAGTTGTCTCGCCATGCTTCGTCTGATCGGCCAGTGCCTGTAGCGCTATCTGCTCCGCCTGAGCCTTGGTGTACTGCTCGATAGCCTTGCGCTGCTCGGCACCCTCGGCGATTAGTCGGTCTAGTGCCTTGAGCGGGTCGGGTACATTGTTGAGTCGCTCGTTGAAGAGCTGCAACTGCTCCTCTAGATGATGTACATACTCCTCAGCCTTGGGACCCGTGACCGCCTCGATACGTCTGATGCCGGCGGCAATAGAACCCTCGCTGATGATCTTGAAAAAGCCTATCTGCCCCGTGCTAGCCACGTGGGTACCACCGCATAGCTCGACCGAGTCGCCATACTTGATGACACGCACCTCGTCGCCATACTTCTCGCCAAAGAGTGCCATCGCACCCATCTCCTTAGCCTTGGCGATCGGCACATTACGCTGCTCATCACGAGGCCTATCGGCACGGATCTCCGCATTGACCAGACGCTCTACCTCGGTAATCTCTTCGGGAGTGACCTTCTTGAAGTGAGAGAAGTCAAAGCGTAGCAGGTCTGCCGATACGAGCGAACCCTTTTGCTCTACATGGGAGCCGAGCACGGCTCTCAGTGCGTGGTGCATCAGGTGCGTCGCCGTATGGTTTGCCTCCGTGAGGTGACGCAGCTCAGCCCCGACACGAGCGATGAGCGGCTGCTTAGGATCTGCGGGGAGGGCCGAGAGGATATGGACGGTGAGGTTGTTCTCCCGCTTGGTGTCTAGGATCGGGTACTCGGTGCCGTCCTGAGCGATCAGCACGCCCTTGTCGCCTACCTGACCACCCATCTCAGCGTAGAAGGGGGTCTCAGCCAGCACCACCTGATAGTAGCTGCGCTTCTTGTCAGCCACCTTGCGGTAGCGCAGGATATGCGTCTCGATCTGGAGCGTCTCGTAGCCTACGAAAGTGCTCTCGGTGGTCTCCTCATCGAGGACCACCCAGTCGGCAGCATCAACGGCAGCCGCCTGACGGGCACGACTCTTCTGCTCCTGCATCAGTTTGTCAAAAGCGACCTGATCGAGCGTCATACCACGCTCCGAAAGGATCAACTCCGTGAGGTCTAGTGGGAAGCCGTAGGTGTCGTACAGGACGAAAGCGTCGGCACCTGACAGAACTTTTGCGTCCTGGGGTAGCTCTTGGATCTTGCTCTCCAGAAGTTTAAGTCCCTGAGCGAGGGTGCGTAGGAAGCTCTCCTCCTCCTCTTTGATCACCGAAGCGATCAGTTCGCGCTGCGCCACGATCTCGGGATAAGCTTCGCCCATCACCTCATTGAGCGTGGGCAGGAGCGTGTAGAGCATTGGCTCATCGGCATGGAGGAAGGTGTAGGCGTAGCGCACGGCACGACGTAGGATACGACGGATCACGTAGCCCGCCTTAGCATTGCTCGGGAGCTGTCCGTCGGCGATAGCAAAAGCGATCGTACGGATGTGGTCAGCGACGACACGCATGGCAATATCCACCTGCTCGTTCTGACCGTACTGCTCCCCGCTGAGTGTCTCGATAGCGCGGATCAGAGGGGTGAAGAGGTCGGTGTCGTAGTTCGACTTCTTGCCCTGCATAGCCATACAGAGACGCTCGAAGCCCATGCCCGTATCGATCACCTTGTGGGGTAGAGGCTCTAGATGTCCGTCAGCCTTGCGGTCGTACTGCATGAAGACGAGGTTCCAGATCTCGATGACCAGAGGGTGATCCTTGTTGACTAGATCACGACCGCAGACGAGCTGACGCTCCTCCTCGCTACGCAGGTCAATGTGTATCTCGGAGCAAGGACCGCAAGGACCGGTGTCGCCCATCTCCCAGAAGTTGTCCTTGCGTGAGCCGTCGATGATACGATCCTCCGTGGTGTACTGTAGCCAGTAGCCTGCCGCCTCGTCGTCACGGCTCAGTCCCTCCTCGGCACTGCCGCCGAAGACGGTCACGTAGAGCCGATCCTTGGGTAGCTGGAGACGCTCCGTGAGGAAAGTCCAGGCGAACTCGATAGCCTCTTTCTTGAAGTAATCGCCAAAGGACCAGTTGCCCAGCATCTCAAACATGGTGTGGTGGTAGGTATCGCGTCCTACCTCCTCGAGGTCGTTGTGCTTACCGCTCACGCGGAGACACTTTTGCGAGTCTGCTGCACGACGATACTGAGGCTCTTTATTGCCCAGGATGATATCCTTAAATTGGTTCATCCCGGCATTGGTAAACATGAGCGTGGGGTCGTCCTTGATCACCATGGGTGCCGAGGGTACAATGCGGTGCCCGTGCTCCTCAAAGAAGTCGAGAAAGGCTTTTCGTATATCGTGTGCTGTCATCATAATCTATAGAGCATGCTATGCTAATACTTAATACGCTACAAAGGTACGAAATTAGAGGTTAGGGGGAGGAGAGATTAGAGGTTAGAGATTAGAAGTTAGAGATGAGAGGTTAGAGTCTAGTTTCTAGTGGCTCTAGTGTTTTTAGTGGCTCTAGCTAATAGCCAACAGCCAACAGCTAACAGCTAATAGCCAACCGCCAACCGCTACTCGTCGCGCAGTAGGTAGTGGTGATCCTCGTCTTCGATGAGGCTCCACGTGCCTGAGTAGTAGAGCGTGTGGGGCGGTTCGTCGTGATGCCAGGGCGTTAGCTCGACGCCTCGCTCACGATCGTGGTAGGTGAGTAGTACGGAGTGGAGCAGCTCGCCATGGTAACGTAGCTGTCGGAGGGCGATCCGCTCGCCTGCGTGGAGGATGATCTGTCGTGCCATCGGGATGCTGCTGAGCTTGCTACACAGGGGCTATGCGTAGCTCCTAGCGAGCGACGATGCGCAGCTCTTGCAGTCTGAAGTGTAGCGACTGCGTACCCAGATAGTCTGACGGCTGGCTGTAGATAGAGATCGAGATGGTATCGCCCACGGAGAAGTGCGGAGCGGTGCGTACAGGCTCTTTGCGTGGTCTGCTCACGGGGAGATCGCCGACAACACTACCCGTCGGGTCACTCGACATGAGATCCGTCAAACTACTTGAGATGCTATCCATATAGCTTGTAGGCTCTGGCTCCTCCGTAGGCTCTGACGCATTCTCTGGAGTAGCTGACCCTAGGGTTAGCGAGAAGACCCCTCCGATAGGCAGCTGCATTGACGCACTCTCCATAGCTAGGGGCGGAGGCGTGGCGTCGAGCTGCTTGGATATGGCGATGTAGGGCATCTGGAACTCTTCGGGTAATCGCGTACCGCTGACGAGTCCCTGTATCTCTATCTGATGAATGGTATCGGGGAGGTTGGGAATGTCTGCGAGAGCCACCTTCCAAAGGTAGCTGCTCTGCTCCTTGCTGATGCGGATAGGATAGGTCGAGAGCGGAGTGACACGACACGAGAGTGAGTCGGGTAGTGGTGAGTAGAAGTTGCCCTCGTCACCCTCCAGACCAACCTTGAAGAAGCCTGTCGTGCGCTCCAGTATTTCGACCTCTCGCTGTATGCTGGCGGAGGACTGGGCGATGATCTTCTGAAGCAGCTTTGCCTTCGAAGCTGAGAGGTAGTAGATGGTGCTGTCTAGATCCTCTTGAGATACGCCGTGCGACTTGAGTATGGAGGCGTAGATCGAGTCTTGCTGGTCGGAGCTTAGGTAGAGCGTCTGACCTACGCCACGAGCTGTGTATAGCTCCGTGAGTAGCTGCTCGAGCTTATCATTTGGTATGCGTTGCCACGAGCGTCTTTTGCAGCCACTACCGAGTAGGAGCAGCAGCATGCTTAGTAGCCCAAACTTGAGCAAAGAGACCTTGACGCTGTAAGCCCGCATAAACTTGTGAGGTTGCTTACTTAGCTCGCTGACTTGCGTGCCGGCGCTTGCCACGTAGGTAGATCCAGAGGCGATCAAGAGCCCGTGTCGTGGTACGTGGATAGCAGATGAGTAGTGCCAGCACGCCTACGGTGATGCAACTGTCGGCGATGTTGAAGATGGGGCTGAAGAAGGTATACGCCGACCCACCGCCTATCGGAAACCACTCAGGCAGCACTGTCGTGAAGAGGGGAAAGTAGAGCATATCGACCACATGCCCCTCAAACCACGGGGCGTACCCCACAGCTCCAGCGGTGGTCGGGACAAACTGCGCCACCTGCCCGATGGAGGAGGTGAAGAGCTGTCCGTAGAGGAGTGAGTCGATGAGATTGCCAATGCCTCCCGCCAGCACCAGCCCTATGATGCAGCAGAAGCTCAGCGAGTAGTGGCGAGACTGCCGGACGAAGCGTGTGAGCCAAACGGCTAGTCCAGCCATGGCTATGATGCGGAAGGCGGTCAGGAGGAGCTTGCTGCCTAGCTCCACACCGTAAGCCATGCCACGGTTCTCTACAAAGTAGATGCGAAACCAGTCAAAGATATGATACTCCTGACCGACGTACATGTGTGTCTTGATCCAGATCTTGACAACCTGATCTATGACAATGAGGAGCAGAATGAGCCCTGCGACAATCCAGTGGCGCTGGCTAGTACGAGTCATAAAGGAGACGACTGACTTTACTTAAGCTTGTCGCGATTGAGCTTGGCCTCGATGCTCTTGGTCGTATGAGGTACCGCACGGAGACGCTCCTTGGGTATGAGCTTGCCCGTGACAGAGCAGATGCCGTAGGTGCCGTTTTGGATACGTAGGAGAGCTGCCTCGAGCTTCTCGATGAAGTCCTGCAGACGCTGTGCCTGTGCATCGTTTTCAAGACGAGCCTGCGTGATGGCACCCTCGTCTAGATCCTTGTAGGTGGGCGTCGTGTCGCTGATGTCGTTGGCATTCTCAGCACGGAGCATGTTGAGATCCTCACGAGCCTGAGCGATCTTCTTCTCGATGAGTATGCGAAACTCTTCGAGCTCCTCCGCATTGTATCGTTTCTTGCTGCTATCTTCCATACTATCTGTGAATCTATTAGTGCGCTGTAGACGAAGTCTCTTTGATGATAAAGCCCTATCGTCTACAGACGCTGTGAATTGGTGTTTATACTTTGCTGATCTGTACCGCTATCAAGGTGCCGTCTAGGTCGATCTCCTCGGCATCGCTGAGTACCTCGGAGTAGTCGATCGTATCGGCCTGTACTTGCGTCTGGACGTACTCCTGATGAGTGCGGAGAGCCTCTACAACTTCATCGGGAGCCATGACGAGTAGCTCGATATGATCGTTGACCTCGTAGCCAGACTGCTTGCGGAGGTTCTGTATGCGGTTGACAAACTCACGCGCTGTACCCTCAGCGATCAGCTCGGGCGTGAGCGTGATGTCTAGAGCTACCGTATGACGACCCTCGTTGGCGACCGTCCACCCCGGTATATCCTGAGCGATGATCTGTACATCCTGGAGGTCCACCTCAATAGGCTGATCACCGACCGTCAGGGTCAGGTGCTCCGTCTGCTCTAGCTCATTGATCTGCTCGGGTGTGAGGGCATTGATCTGAGCTGCGAGTGCTTTCATATTCTTGCCCACCTTAGGCCCTAAAGCTTTGAAGTCTGGCTTGACCGTGCGTACCCAAATGGAGTCTGATGGATCGACGAAGCGAATGTCCTTCACATTGACCTCGCTGAGTAGTAGGTCGTGAACCTGCTCCATGTGGATCTTGTCGGCGGGATCATTGACCGGTAGCATGATCGCGCTGAGCGGTTGACGCACCTTGATATTGACCTTGCGACGTAGTGAGAGGACTAGCGTCGAGTAGATCTGAGCCAGCTCCATGCTGCGCTCTAGGTCTAGGTCTATCTGCGCCTCGTCTGCCACGGGGTAGTCAGAGAGGTGTACCGATGCTGCGTCATCGTGCAGGTCACGGTAGAGTCTATCTGCGTAGAAGGGCGCAATCGGAGCCATCAGCTGAGCTACTACCGAGAGACACTGGTAGAGTGTCTGATATGCGCTGAGCTTGTCGTCGGTCATAGAGCCTGCCCAAAAGCGCTTGCGCGAGAGACGCACGTACCAGTTGCTCAGATGCTCTGTGACAAAGTTTTCGATAGCACGTCCTGCGGGTGTCGGGTCGTAGCTTGCCAGCTTGCCGTCCACCTCCTTGATGAGCGAGTTGAGACGCGAGAGGATCCAGCGATCGATCTCAGGACGATCCGCATAGGGGATCTGGGCAACGGAAGGATCGAAGCCGTCCAAGTTGCCATAGAGTGCGAAGAACTGGTAGGTATTGTAGAGCGTGCCGAAGTATTTGCGGCTCACCTCCTCGACGCCCTTCGGGTCGAAGCGGATGTTTTCCCACGGATTGGCATTGGTGATCATGTACCAGCGTAGTGGGTCTGAGCCGTACTGCTGGATGATACCAAAGGGATCGACCGCATTGCCTAGTCGCTTGCTCATCTTGTTGCCATCCTTGTCGAGGACGAGCCCGTTGACGAGGACATTTCTAAAGGCTATGCTCCCCTGGGTCATCGTAGCGATAGCGTGGAGCGTAAAGAACCAACCACGTGTCTGGTCGACGCCCTCAGCGATGAAGTCGGCGGGGAAGACCTTGCCACTCTCGACCTCCTCACGATGCTCGAAGGGGTAGTGCACCTGCGCAAAAGGCATAGCACCCGAGTCAAACCACACATCGATCAAGTCGCTCTCACGACGCATCGGACGCTTGCCGTCCTGCGCCACGAGCGTGATCTCGTCAACATAGGGTCGGTGCAGATCGATCTTGTCATAGTTCTCCTCGCTGTAGTCGCCAGGGGTAAAGCCAGCGAGCGGATTGGCCGACATGACGCCAGCCTGCACAGCGCGCTCGCACTCTTTGTATAGCTCCTCGACAGAGCCGATGCAGAGCTCCTCGTCACCATCTTCGGTGCGCCAGATAGGTAGGGGAGTACCCCAGTAGCGGCTGCGGGAGAGATTCCAGTCCTGGAGGTTCTCCAGCCACTTGCCGAAGCGTCCTACACCGATCGCAGCAGGATGCCAGTCGATCGTCTCATTGAGACGCATCATCTCATCACGGCAAGCGGTAGAGCGGATGAACCAGCTGTCTAGCGGGTAGTAGAGGATTGGCTTGTCGGTGCGCCAGCAGTGGGGATAGTTGTGCGTATGCTTCTCGACTCGGAAGACGCGGTTCTCATGCTTGAGCATGACGCAGATCTCTACGTCTAGCGTCTCCTTGTCAGGTGTGTCGTTAGGGTCGTAATCCTTCTTGACATAGCGTCCTGCGTAGGTGTCGTAGAGCGGTACGTTTACCGACTCCTTGAGGAACTGATGATCGAGTGCCTCGATCTTGTAGAAGCGTCCCTTCAGGTCGACCATCGGGCGTTGCTGCCCCTTATTGTCGATCATCAGAAGTGGAGGAATGCCTGCCGCCTTAGCGACACGCTCATCGTCTGCACCGAAGGTCGGCGCAATGTGTACGATACCGGTACCATCCTCAGTGCTGACATAGTCACCGGGGATGACTCGGAAGGCTCCCTCGCCAGGATTGACCCACGGGATGAGCTGCTCGTAGTGAATGCCCACGAGATCGCTACCCTTGCAGGTTGAGATGCGGTGCCAGGGAGCTTTCTTGTAGGTCTCCTTGTCCCACGTCTCAGGTAGTTCGCTCACCTCGCTCTCAGCGTCGAAGTAGCTGCCTAGGAGTGCCGTGGCGAGTACTACCGTGATCGGCATGTCGCTGTAGGGGTTGAACGTCTCCACGGCACAGTACTCGATCGAGGGACCCACGCAGAGCGCCGTGTTCGACGGGAGCGTCCACGGTGTAGTGGTCCACGCTAGGAAGAAGCTTTCGCCACGTCCACGGAGAGACTCGGGAGCATCGATGATGCGAAACTGTGCGGTACAGACCGTATCCTTGACATCACGATAGCAGCCTGGCTGATTCAACTCGTGAGAGCTTAGCCCCGTGCCAGCCGCGGGGCTGTAGGGCTGTATGGATAGACCTTTGTATAGTAACCCCTTCTTGTATAGCTCCTTGAGGAGGTACCAAAGTGTCTCGATGTACTTATTCTTGTAGGTTACGTAGGGGTGCTCCATATCGACCCAGTAACCCATCTGATTCGTCAGCGACTCCCACTCGGCGGTGTACTTCATCACCTCCTTGCGGCAAGTCTGGTTGTACTCAGCGACAGAGATCGTCTTACCGATCGCATCCTTGGTGATGCCGAGCTTCTTCTCGACCCCCAGCTCTACAGGCAGGCCGTGCGTATCCCAGCCAGCGCGACGATCCACACGGTAGCCGTGCATCGTCTTGTAGCGACAGATGATATCCTTGATAGAGCGTGCTATGACGTGGTGAATGCCGGGCATACCATTGGCAGAGGGCGGACCCTCGTAGAAGGTAAATAGCGGCGCATCCTCACGCTGATGTAGCGAGCGGTGGAAGAGCTGCTCCTTCTCCCACAGAGCGAGCATCTCCTGATTGATCTGTGCAAAGTCAGCAGACTGGTATTCCTTAAACGGTTTCTTCATTGGAGCTTTCGTATGAGATATGCCCACAAAGATACAGAATCTTGTTCAAATATGCCCTAATCGTTAGTCCGCTTCACTCCGCACATTCCACCTGTGCGGTCGTTAGTACGCGAATGGTTAACTTTGCACTGCACTAGAGACTGAGACACGATGATACAGATAGAGGACAAGCGGCGCTGCTGTGGCTGCGAAGCGTGCCGACAGGTATGCCCCAAGGGGTGCATACGACTGGAGCGCGACGAGGAGGGTTTTGACTATCCGATCGTCGACGCTGATCGTTGCATCGAGTGCCATAAGTGTGAGCGAGTCTGTCCCTTTATGAAGCTGGACGCGCCATGCAAGCCGCTGGCTGTCTATGCCGCATGTGCCACCGACGAGGGGCTTCGCGAGGCGAGTTCATCGGGAGGTCTCTTTACGCTACTTGCTGAGGAGACCTTACGTCGTGGGGGCGTGGTCTTTGGGGCGCGCTTTGATGAGGCGTGGAGCGTCTGTCACGACTATACGGAGATGGTGGAGGGGCTGGCACCCTTTAGGGGTAGTAAGTACCTGCAGAGCCGTATCGGAGAGAGCTATCGGCAGGCGGAGCAGCTTCTCAAAGAGGGGCGATCGGTCCTCTTCACAGGGACTCCCTGTCAGATCAAAGGCTTGGTCAACTACCTCGGACACACCTACGAAAACTTGACGACGGTCGATGTGGTCTGCCACGGCGTACCCTCACCGATGGTGTGGCAAAGGTACTTGACGACACTGCGAGCAGGGCAGGGAGAGATCACGGGGATCTCCTTTCGCGATAAATCGCTCTCGGGCTGGCGACGCTATGACTTTGTGGCACAAAGCACTGGAGGGGTCGGCGTGCGACAGTTTTACGGAGACAATATCTATATGCGGGGCTTCCTGCACGACCTCTACTTGCGTCCTAGTTGCTACGCCTGCATGGCGAAAGGGGGCCGCAGTCAGAGCGACCTGACGCTGGGCGACTACTGGGGCGTGGAGCGCACCTGCCCCGACCTAGATCGTGCGCTGGATGAGGACAAAGGGACGAGTGTCGTAATGATCCACAGCGAGCGAGGGCAAAGCTTGCTGGAGGGGCTGCCATGTCGCTATCAGGAGACCAACTATGCGAGTGCCGTGGCGGGCAATCCCGCTATCGAGCACACGGCGACAGAGCCTCCGAAGCGGCAGCTCTTTTTTGCGCAGCTAGATGCAGAGCCGCTAGAGCAACTGATCGCTCGTCTCACAACGATACCGTTCCACAAACGTCTCTGGCGTCAGCTGCACCACCAAGCTCATCGCGTCAAGCTGCGCCTCCGCCGACTGGCCCAGCGAGCTCACTAGTTGCTTTTAAGGCAACATTAACGAGAACTCAGTTGCTCAATATTTATGAGGTCAAAGTGCGTATTGGTATCCCAAGCTAGATCTTCAGGCTCATTGAAGTCTTGTAGTAAAAAGATCTCTTTGTCGGGGTGTGTGGCTAGGATTTGCTCGTCGCTAATAGATAGATGCTTGCGGATCTTCTTGAAGAACTTGATCTCAGCATACTCAGTGACGTTGTCCGCCTCAATAGCCTTGAAGGCGAGAGTGACTAGTGTCAGCTGCTCGTCATCGCTCATAGCCACGGTGTCAATCTCTTTGAGAAACCTCTGGAGGAAGGCAGCTCCTATCTCATTGATGTCTGCAATCCAGCCGTTTATGACTTCCTCTACCTCTAGACCTTGGAAGAGATCCTCGACCTGCGAGATCTCTCTAACCATCTGAATCTCTTCGGGCGCTATCTCACCATCGCAGGCTATGCAGCTGAAGATGGTCTTTAAGTATAGTTCTGCTAGTGTCATAGTTATTGTCTATTGCTTAGTCCTTAAATCCTATGCGTGGTCTACTCCGTTGTTGGGGTAGCTCTCGATCCATTTCAGCTCGAATCTGCTCATACTTTTTCAGCTCTTGTTCGCTGAGAGAGGGCTTGGTATGGGCAATCGTAGACTCTAGTATTTGCATCGTAATCTTACTCTCTTGGTGTAAGGCTTCTCTTGAGGCGTCATTGACGATCATTTGGATGTCAGCAGAGACGTACCCCTCAGTAAGACTAGCGAGATGCTCGTAGTCAAGCCCGAAGTCGTAGGGACGATTCTCTAGATAAAGCTTAAATAGTGCGCTCCTAGCGGCCTGGTCAGGTACTCCTATGTAATACTTCTTGTCTAGTCGCCCAGCACGCAGTATGGCGGGGTCTATCATGTTGGGATAGTTGGTAGCCCCGATTACAAATACACCCTTCTCTCCCGTCTGATCCATCTGAGCTAACATTTCATTTACCGCACTCCGAGACATCTCATGTACGTCTGCATTATCACGATTGGGAACTAATTCATTCATCTCATCAATGAAGATAATCGTGGGGGCTTGCTCTATGGCTTCTTTGAATAGGTCAGCTATATTCTCCTGTGTCGCATTGACATACTTACTCTTTAGCGTAGCTGGCGTGATAAACTTAAAGTTAAAGCCGACCTCCTCGGCAAAGTGCTTGGCAAAGAAAGTCTTGCCACAGCCAGGAGGCCCATAGAGGAGCATGCCGTTGGGTATTGTTACGCCATAGCGGTGGTACTTCTCAGGATTGTGTAGTGGCTCTATGACCTCTTCTAGCATCTGTCGTTTGAGCTCCTCCATCCCTGCTATCGCTGCAAAGCCTAGTCCCTTAGCTTGCATAGGCTTAGTAGATCGTCTTGATGCCTCGTCAGGCTGAGATCGTTGTAGTCGCTGGATAGAAGGCTCGACTTTTACCTTACCTTCGATGGCTCTCGCAAACTCTTCTGCCGTTTGGAATCGATCCTCAGCGTCATAGCTTAGTGCTTTGGCTATTACGTTGACAAACTGCTCGTCAAGCTCATACTTCTCTATCTTGGGCAGCTCTAGAGGCTTGTGTCGCTCTTCTAGTAAGCTCTCTACAGCACTGGTGCCACTAAGCCTAGAGACATCGACAAACCACGGGAGCCGTCTATATAAAAGGTGGTAAGCCATGGCTCCGACAGCGTAGAGATCTGACTGTACAGAGCAAACTCCTGAAAATCGCTCTGGCGCAAGGTAAAAGAGGTTTTGCCCTTTCACTCTAGGTACTCCGAGAGACTGATTGAGGTAGCAGGCTTGACCGAAGTCGATCAACTTTAAGTCACTTAGATCTCCCAAGAGGTTGAGAAGGACATTTTGCGTAGTTACTTCATTATGAATGATGGGGAGGGGCTGACTATGTAGGTAGGCGAGAGCTGAGAGCACCCCCAAGGCAATGCTCTTGATAGCATATACGCTGAAGTCCTCCTCTCGTATCATCCGATCTGACAAAGTCTCTCCACTCACGAACTCTGTGACAAACCAAACGAACTGTCGCCCATCTATGAGCAACTCTCCAGTCTCACGGCAAGTGCAGAGGTTGTGATGCTGTAAGCCTTTGCAGATCTCTACCTCTACGACACGCCCGCTGTCGTCTAGTTGCCTTCTTGTGAGCTTTGAGCAGTCGATTAGTTTTAGGAAGCCCGTCTTGCCATGCTCGTCTTTGACTCGGTAAGTCTCCGCATAAGCTCCTTGCTTATGCGGAAACAGTACGGTGTAGTGGGCAATCAGCTCCTTTGCCTTGAAGTGCATAATTCTCTTGTCACTAGGGTTAGGCTTCGGGACGCTTTACTTTAGCAGTCCTCCAGCATTAGTAGCCTCCTCGCTAGGCATCAGGTTGATTAGTGAGACGGCGATCGGGTGTAGTCGCTCTGTAGAGGGCTGGTCATTCATCTCGCTGAGGCCTTGGTTGATGAGCTGACGAGCTCGTGACCTATCTCGCCACGCTATCTGGTCAAAGCGCGCCTCGCAATCCTTGATGATAGCCATACACTGATAGACCATCGTGAGATGAACAAAGAGTCGCACGACTTGCTCTAAGACACTGCGCCCTAGAGCTACGTCTTGGGTGCGTATCACATTGTCCACCTGACGATGTAGCTCTTTGACGATCTGCTCTGACTCTTCGTTGCCTAGATCGTTTTGAGCCACCTCTAGGCGCTCAAACTCTGTGCGTAGTTTCTTTTCGATGCGATCCCACTCGGAGCTATCCTCTAGGTTCTCAATCTTGCGGAGTAGCTCTTTCAGATTAGAGAGTGTGCGCATCGGGTCTTGTCCATTGGCGAGTAGCTCTTTTACGGAGCTAAGCTCCTTCTCTAGTTCATCTACAGAGAGTCCAGAGTCTTTGAGCTCGGAGAGGGCTCGCTCAGCTGTATGTATCTCATCCTTAACCCACTGGATAGCTTCTGTCGCAGACTCACGCTTGCCGAGGTTTAGCTCTTTCTTCACCGTAAAGTCTACTGTGGGGAAGTACACCTCCATAGTCATCATCTCTGAGGAGTCTACGTGGAGTGTGACCTCCACACTAGACTGCTCGGGGATAAGTTGCTGTACCTCCTCGCCAGTGACGACTACGTTTGCTATGTGGGAGTTTAGCGCAGCGGTCTTTCCCTCAGCCTCTAGACCTGCGGCTTGATAGACTGGGATAGATAGGACATCCTCAGCGACACCAGGACGCAAAGCTTGTGTCGTCTTGCGACCGAGGACTACGCCCACGGCAGGGAGTGACTTATTCTTTTCCAAGCCCTTGACTTGGGTAAATACGCCACGCTTCTTAATGTCATTATAGACCGAGATGCCGATATTGTAAGGTAGTGGAGCTGCTCCGACCTTGACACCTTGGATAATGGTAAATTCTGCGGGAAAGACCTCTACCTTGTTGCCTTGATGGTCGAAAGCGTTTATATGAAAGGTGTTTGCTACACCCTCTAGCAGAAAAGCCTGAAAGATGTTTCCCTTTTCATTGACGCTCGTCTTGTCACTGCGCCAAGCTCCATCTGTACGCTCTAACTCTACTAGTAGCTCAGATGGGGCGTTTGCACCACTCTTACCCTTATCAATCGTGATAGTCACCCACTCTGAGTCTTCGACAGAGGTAGACTCATAGCCTACCTCAAGGAAGGTCACCTCCGCCTTGGCCTCTCGCCTGACCTCATCGGCATTGACCTCTGAATCTATTGTAGAGGCAAAGAGCGCAGCTCCGCGAGCTACGGCAGTCATCGGGTTGATGCTTGTGTCTACGTGAGGAGTGATCTCCTTCTTGAGCATCTCGCGTATGATGGGCGAGTAGGTAGGCCCTCCTACTAGGATCAGCGAGGTGAGATCTGCTCCTGTCAAGCCGTTTCTGGTTAGTAGATCCTTGCAGATGTCGATGGCCTTATGGTATTGCCCTTCTATGGCGTTGAGTAGCTCATCCTTTGTCAAGGTTATCTCCAGGTCGATCTCCTCTCCATTGTCATCTACCCCGAGGTTGAGGTTGCGGTCATAGGTAGAGTAGTCCGTACTGTCTGCAAAGGACAATGCGATACGCATCTCCTCGGCCGGCCCCTTGAGTGCATCGGCTAGAGCCTTCTTTTTCCAAGGTACACGCTCGTAAGAGTCGAGTGCATACTCCTCTTTAAGGGAGGGAATTAAGATTTCGTTCACTACAATCTCGTCAAGGTTCTTGCCCCCTAGATAGTTGTCTCCCTCAGTGTCAAACACGGTGAGGATGCCATCCTCTACCTTGACAAGAGCTGCGTCAAAAGTGCCACCACCGAAGTCGAAGACTAGCCACTTGCCGTCTTTCTTCTCATTAGATAGCCCATACGCCATGCAAGCTGCTATAGGCTCTTGTAGCAATACGCACTTATTAAAGCCCGCTAGATGTGCTGCTCTCATTGTTGCGTCCTTTTGGACGGCGGTAAACATGGCCGGGACTGTGATTACAATCGCATTTACTGTCTCGTCTGTGATAAGGCTTTTCAACTCCTTGAGTACTTCGGCCGATAGCTCTTCTGGTGTGTAGAAAGCTTTTGTCATGTTCTCGTTGGAGTACTGCTTATCCGACCCCATCTCCCGCTTGAACTCTAGGTAGCCAAACTCCTTGGGAGGCTCATCTTTGCTGAGTGCCATAATGGCGTCTGAGTAGACTGCATCTTTTGCCTTTAGTCCGATGCGTAGAGCACACTCTCCACGCTTGTTTTTGGAGAAGTAGACACATGATGGCAGGGTATCCATCAAGGTCTTGGTCTGCTTGATGACAGACTCGCCACCCTCCATGCGAGCGATGGCGGAGTTTGTCGTCCCCAAGTCTATACCGTAGTCAATCTTAATTCTGGCCATAGCTATATCGTGTTATATGTTTTGACTTACCACTATCTCGGCAGGCTGTATCATCTTGCCGTTGTAGTTGACGAGCATCTTGATCATACCTGTTATGATGCGCTTACCCTCGGGTAGCGTGTCGTCTGGCACCATGCGCGCCTTAAACTGCATACCATCGTTGTACTCTTGTCCTATCAAGCTAATGATCTCGTAGCCGTTAGCACGTACATTGTTTATCATTCGGTCCTTAGCCTGTACGAGTTGCTTGTAACCTCTGACAGACTTGTCCATCTTAGAGAGGTTTGTCTCTATACGCGCTATCTCATCTGTGAGCTTGACGACTAACGAATGGTCAGGCTCTCCAGATCCTGCTACTCCTGCGGCTGTCGTCTCTAGTTGCTTCTCGACCAGCTGGAGTAACTGGTTGTCAAGCTTGACAGACTCCTCTGCCATCCGCTGCTGTGCAGCCTCCACGGCGTGCTGCGCCTTACGGATCTCCTCGATAGATGAGCTACTACGCTTCACCCTTCTGGCTAGCCAGTAGGCGATCCCCACGACAGCACCTATTAGCACTATGGCAATTACAACACCCCACAGAGAGCGTTGATGTAGGAGTGCCTTGTTGCTGTCCAAGCTACGGTCTACCTCTTCCATCTTCTGTGTCACATGCTCTCCGTCTTGCTGGAGCTACACTCCTAGACTATTGCAGGTAGCTCTCAAACTGTCTATGCTAGCCCGCTGTGCGGTCATAGTGTTGAGTAGAGTTTGTGACAGAGTCGCAAGATCTGTCACATGCTTTTCAGTCGTCGTTAGTTGCCTTTGTAGCTTGGCGTGCTGTGCTTCGAGCACTGAGCATCGATGCGCCAGCTCTGTAATGACAGATAGGGAGTCGCTAATCTGCTCATTACGCTGAGCCTCTGTGGTCCTTTCACTGTTGTAGTTCTCTGCGCTTGGTGCAAAGCTCATCAATAGAAAGCTCCCCATCGCAATGCTTAGATAATAGAGTATATTTCGCTTCATATTTCTATTGATTATAGTTTTAGTCAAAGAGAGCCTATCAATCCAACAAGAAAAACTATAAGTAGTACTACAAGAGGAACTATACACCCACCAAAGTCACCCATAAAGTCCCAAAACGAATAGGAGCTTTTCCTAGAGCTTGTGGGGGATATCTTTATCGTCCTAATAGGACTAGTCGCTTTTTGAGGTGTCGGACTAGTCACCCATGGGGGAGTTAGGATATTCGTATTTATATGGAGTTGTTGGCAGATGTCTTTGAGTGTAGATCTATTTGGAGAGTATTTTTCGCGCTTGAACTCCTCTTCCATATCAAAGGAGTCCATAAGGAGCGTTGCGCGCCATGCTCGAATCATTATATTTTCAAGATCTGCTAGGATGTCTGGTCCAAAAGCAGAGTGTAGAATTAGGGGGGACCGTTCTGCGAGCGTTTTTAGCTTCTCTTGTTCGATGTTGACCTCCTCGATGATGTCTTGTAGTGCGTTATTGACGACTCTAGTAGATAGTTTGAGGTAGAACGTATTAGTTGCTCCCAACTTCTTCTTAATCGCTTTGAAGTGAGGACGGGTGCTCCCGAGTAGTGTTACTGCAACATTGATTTTACTAGGCTGTGAGTTGAACTCTTGCAAGTAACCCATAATAGCCTTAGCCTCCTCGGCAACCTCTTCGGGTGGCAAACTCTCGATATTCTTTTCGATGATTTGGAGGTTCTCCTGGCATCGATCTTTTGCCAGATTGCCTACGACGATGCTACTGGCATATCTTGCCAAGCGGGCCGTCTCTCTGGCTGCCTCTATATCATCATCTGCATCGTTGTAGTAGTCGATGGAACATTGTAGTATCTCTAGCCCTAACTTATCGGCTATCAACTGATACTGAGTGTCGGAATTGGAGAGGAGCTCCTTAAGCTTAGCAAGTGGGGATTTGCTCTTTTTGTATAGAGTGTTGCCTGCGCTAGCTCCACGGCTGTTATTCGCTTTTCGCTCTTTTTGTGCTACCTCAATAGCTTCTTGGATTGCTGAGATGAGAGGTGCCACGGTATGATCTTTCAAGTGCTCTTGCCAAGCAGGGCTGGAGACCAAAGGTAATAACCGACTCCCTCCTAGCTCCTCACATAGAGCATCTAATAAGTCAAACCCGATGTGATCAGACTCAATCCCCACCTCGTCACCTACTATCAGTGCTACGAAGTGACTCACCGCTTCACGATTCCCATAGAGTCTCTCCGCATAGGAGAGAGCCTCAGCATACTCCTCTCTAATGAGGTTGCAGATGATGAGGTTTTGGAGCGATGAAGGGGTCTCCCGTTGCTCCCATATCTCCACAGCCTTTACAAGGTCGCCACTCTCGAGATGGTTGAAGGCTATGGTGTCTATAGGGGTATCTCTAACAAACCAAAACTGGGCGTATCGTATCTGATCTTGAGGTAGCGTTAGATTGGCATTAGCCGTAGCGATGACAGCCTCAGAGCGCTCGACCTCTCCTAAGTAGGAGGTTAGGTCAAGTGGAAAGGAGACAGACTTGCCTACCTTTAGGAAGGCTTGCAGTCGGCTTTGGTTTGCCAAGCGCTCCTTTGTCGTGGCATTGGCATAGATGCCCAGTAGTCGATAAGGGTTTTGCTTTACTTGTTTCATCCTAGGGATATAGAGTAACTCTTGCCAACCTTAGCTCCAGAGCCAAGGCAGTGACAAGGCTGAGAGGAGTAGGTGATGAAGAGTTTTTTTCATTGTGATGATGTTTGGAGTACTTGGTGTCGATGCCGTGTGGCTAGAATATCTCACTCTCATTGCTTTGAGAGGTAGAGAAGTTGCCGTCCAGTACAGGTGTCAGCTTAAAGCTTAGGATTTCATTATCTTGCAGTAGTGCCGTAGAGCCGTCTTTAGAGTATGCCTCATCTTCTAAGAAGCCTCCCTTGACCCCGTTTTTCATCGGCTTGTCTGGATACCAACCACGACCATAGTAGAAGAATGTCTGATAGCGGTGCCCCCCAGGCAGCTGGATAGTCGCTGTCTGCCCAGCCCTGACGTAGGTGTGTCCTGCGACTCGTCCATTCTGATTGTTATACCTAATGATCACAATGACGTCAGAGTTGTGGGCGGCTTTTACACGCACCTCTGCGTGTGGCTCGTCGCTAGAGTAGCGATGGTTTTTGCCATAAAAGCTTTCGTAGGGCTGAGATCCGTTGTGGAGGGAGTTAGAGCCATAGGTGCTATATAGTTGCTCTCGCTGCGCCTCCTCTTCTCTTTGACGTCGCTCCTCCTCTTCTCGTATCCGTATCTCCTCTTTGGCTACTTGGATTCGCTCTTGAGCATCAGAGACATGTATACTAGATGGGTATTCCCTGACAAAGGCTTCATACCCCTCGATGTCTGATCTGTCAATGCGCTCATACTCTGCTGTATGATTCTTATCGCAAGAGGTGAGGGTGAGCATGGAGAGCGTGCATAGAGCGACTCCTGCTGCTTTTAGAAATAGCTGGTTAATCAGCTGAGCCCTCTTAAAGGAAGACCTAATAAACAAGTGGGGTGATAAAACTCTTTTCAGCATATTGGGTTACAGTAAAGATACGACGAGTGGAGAGACCTCTCTTGGGGAAAGATCGTCTGTGGTGTGTGATGAGATGTGTGTAGAGTGTTTGTTGCCCCGCCCTTTCTCCTGCTGGTAGCAAGAGAAGTGCTTGCATGAGAGCTTTGTAAGTGAGCTGCTCCCTTGTTGCCAAATACTAAATGGGGTGGGGCAAACATACTTTGTAACGTATCTAAAATCCTTGTCACAAAGGTACGCTTTATTTCTTTATTGAGATGCATACTGCTCGTCCTAAGCTCAGCTAATTCTTGTTTTGAGGTGCTGGGAAAGCTGTTAGCAATTAGCTAGAGGCAAGAGTCATCGGAGCTGTCAGAATGATCGAATCTCTAACCTCTAACTTCTGGCCTCTAACCTCTAATTTCGTATCTTTGTAGCAGTACCAATCGTTTTCTTACGCTTATGTCTATCATGAAGGGACTCGTGCCTGAGTTTTTTCTCTCTCTACGTGGTTATTCACGACAAGACTTTCTCAAGGATCTCACAGCGGGTATCATCGTTGGCGTGGTCGCTCTGCCGCTAGCTATCGCCTTCGGTATCGCCAGTGGGGTCTCACCGACGGAGGGCTTGCTGACGGCGATCATCGGTGGCTTTCTCGTCTCGCTACTAGGTGGTAGCAAGGTGCAGATCGGGGGGCCGACGGGAGCATTTATCGTGATCGTCTATGGGATCATCCAGCAGCACGGCTTGGATGGGCTAGCTATTGCAACCATTATGGCGGGCTTGCTCCTGATGCTGTTGGGCTTCTTGCGCTTGGGCGGTTTGGTGCGCTTCATCCCTTATCCGATCATCGTGGGCTTTACGGCGGGTATCGCCGTGACCATCTTCACGACGCAGATCGCTGACCTCTTCGGGTTACAGATCGAGTCGATGCCGGGAGACTTTATCGGCAAGTGGCAGGTGCTGATCGCCAACTTTGCGACGGCGTCGTGGATCCCCTTTGCCTTTGCGGTCGGCACGATACTGATCATCAGGCTTTTGCCTAAAGTCAATGCGAAGATCCCTAGTACATTGGTGGCACTGGTGCTGCTCACGCTGGTTAGCTTTGGGCTCCAGCAGCTGGGCTACCTCAGACCGGAGAGTATCGGGGACAACTATACGATAGAGCGTGCGCTACCGACCTTCGTCATGCCTACGATCACGGTGGAGCGTATCGTGGCGCTCTTTCCCTCTGCCCTGACGATCATGCTGCTGGGCGCCATGGAGAGCCTGCTCTCGGCATCGGTGGCGGACGGTATGATCGGCACGAAGCACAACCCTGACAGCGAATTGATCGGTCAGGGTGTGGCTAATGTGGTGGTGCCTTTCTTCGGGGGGATCCCAGTGACAGGGGCTATCGCTCGAACGATGACCAATATCAATAGCGGTGGACGGACTCCCATGGCGGGAATTATCCATGCGGTGGTGCTCCTGCTGATCATGCTCCTGCTCTCGCCTCTGACGGCGCATATACCGATGGCGGTGCTGGCGGGTGTGCTGGTGGTGGTCTCCTATAATATGAGTGGCTGGCGATCGTTTGTCTCGATCTTTAAGGGCCCACGAGGGGATACGGTTATCCTACTGGTGACCTTCCTGCTGACGGTGCTGACCGACCTGACGGTGGCGATCGGGGTGGGCATGCTACTGGCGATTGCGTTGCTCTTCCGTCGCATCCTCGACGTAAGCTCTGTCGAGCAGATCGGCGTGGGCGAGATCACGGACGAGCCTTTGGCTGAGGAGCATCTAGAGCTGCCAGAACGAGTGGAGGTCTATGAAGTAGAAGGACCGTTTTTCTTCGGCATTGCCAATAAGTTTGAGGAGGTGATGGTGACGGTTCACGACCACCCAGAGGTACGCATCATCCGTATGCGTCGCGTGCCTTTTATCGACAGCACGGGGCTGTACAACCTGCAGATGGTCTTGGAGCGACAGCGCAAGCGCGGCGTGCATGTCGTGCTGAGTGGCGTGCGTCCTGCGGTCTATATGCATCTGGAGCAGACGGGTATCATCGACCAGCTGGGACGGGAGAATGTGCTGCCGACCTTTGCCGAGGCGCAGAAGCGAGCCTGGGTGCTTTACGAGGAGATTACTGAGGCTGTGGCCAAATCTTAGAAATAGTATTAACTTTGGGGCATAACCTAAAGACATTGCTATGATGACAGAACGACTGACACGGCTGATCCTTAGCACGATGCTGCTAGCTCTGAGCTCTCTCTGTCTAGCTGCTCAGGAGGTCGTGGTGCCTGGCGAGCCTACTTCTCCTACACCGAACAAGCTTAACGAAGTACGGTTGAATCTTTATGCTCCGATACCTTATCTGGCTTTTTCTCTGGAGTATGAGCGTGCGGTGGCGCTAGATGTGGGTGTAGGGGTTATGGCTAGTACTTACTTTGGTACTGAACGGGCTAACGTCGTCCTTTTCCCTACAGCGGGCGTGATGCCTTATGGCCGCTGGTACTTTGGAGGTCGTTTGTTTTCTATTGCAAAGCCTAATGCTGGCTTTTTCCTAGAGGCTAATAGCTCTATTGCCTACAACGATAACCTGCGCAATGTGTACTATGAATACTCCCCAGAAAAGGGGAAAGAGGAGAGAAAGATCGAAGAGCGGAAAGGTGTCTCGTGGGGCATCGGCTTAGGAGCTGGATTCAAGCTGATCACGCGTAGCAACTTGAGCGGAGAGGTGAGTCTGCGTCTAGGACGTAATATTGTGAAGGTGAGTAAGTGGAACGTTGCCTACATATACCCCGCAATCTCTGTGGGGTACCGCTTCTAGTGAGTGTCAAGCTTTGAACGAAACAAAAAAGGTTCTAACCTCTCTCGTGAGGCTAGAACCTTTTGTCATAATGAGACTGTTGCATAAAGGCGAATCGCTGTGTTGCTTTCGGGATTCGGCTTCGGTCACATACGGAGGTATGCTCCCTTCAGACCTCACCCTCAGCGCCTTGCGCTTCATCCTTTCTGCAAAGTCAAGACAATCTTGCTTGCAAGATTGTGAGACTGTTGACTTTTGCAACAGGCTCTTATGCTCCTTGCTGCTCCTGGGTGCTGAGCATACCGCAGGCGGCGCTGATGTCTTCGCCACGGGAGGTGCGGATGGTGGTCGGTATGCCCGCCTCGCAGAGCCGATCGCGGAGCCACTCCATGCGGGTCATATCGGAGCTGGGCAGGTCGATGTGCGGGATGCGGTGGTAGCGGATCAGGTTGACGTGGCAGTCGAGCTGTGCGAGTAAACGCTTGAGAGCTGCGAGGTGGCGGGGCGTGTCGTTGAGCCCTGAGAAGACGATATACTCGAAGGTGAGACGACGCTGCCGGCTCCAGTCGTAGTGTCGTAGGAGTGCCACCGTGTCGGCGAGGGGCATGGCGCGCTCTACGGGCATAATGGATAAACGCTCCTCCGGCAGTGGGTTGTGCAGGCTGATAGCCAGATGGCAGGTACACTCCTCCAAGAAACGCTCCAAGCCAGGGCGCAGTCCAATGGTCGAGACGGTGATGCGCTTTGGACTCATCGCCAGTCCCTGCGGATCGGTCAGACAGCGGATCACTTGTAGGAGCGTATCTATATTGTCCATCGGCTCGCCCATCCCCATGAAGACGATGTTGGTCAACTCATTGACCTCAGGCACGGAGAGGATCTGGTTGAGAATCTCGCTCGCCGAGAGGTTGGCGCCAAAGCCTTGCTTGCCCGTCATGCAGAAGAGGCAGTTCATCTTGCAGCCCCGCTGTGACGATACGCAGAGCGTGGCGCGGTCTCCCTCGGGGATCATGACCGTCTCAACGAAGCCCCCACCAGCGGCAAAGAGGTACTTGACCGTGCCGTCTCGTGAAGTCTGCTGTAGATGAGGTGCCGCACGGCCTATCTCGTAGTGTGAGGCGAGCAGAGCGCGTGCTTTCTTGCTCAGGTTCGTCATCTCGTCCCACGAGGAGACATGCTTCTGGTAGAGCCAGTCGGCGATCTGCCGACCTGTGTATTTGGGCAGTCCTAGGCCAACGGCTAGCTCCGTGAGCTGCGCAGGCGTCTTGCCGAGGATCTGGTGCGTTGCAGTCATGAGAGGGGGCGTATCAGACGAGGTCAAAGTCAAGCTGTCGTTGCTCTAGGTCGGCACGAGCGACACGTACGGTGATCGGGTCGCCAAGGTTGTAGCGCTTGCCGGTGCGTCGCCCACGGAGGCGGTAGTTCTTCTCGTCGTACTCGAAGTAGTCGTCCTCGAGCTTGCGGATCGGTATGAGCCCCTCGCAGTGCGACCCCTTGAGCTCCACATAAAGTCCCCACTCGGCTACCCCGCTGATGACTCCGTCGAAGACTTGTCCCATACGAGCTTTCATATACTCCACCTGCTTGTACTTGATCGAGTCACGCTCCGCCTGAGTAGCGATCTGTTCCTGCTCGCTGCAGTGCTGGCACTGCTCCTCAAGCTTGCCTTTTGTCACAGAGCGACCGCCTGCGTAGTAGCGTGTCAAGAGGCGGTGCACCATAAGGTCGGGGTAGCGACGAATGGGTGAGGTGAAGTGGGTGTAGAAAGCAAAGGAGAGTCCGTAGTGGCCGATGTTGTCTGGCGAGTACTCGGCACGAGTCATAGAGCGGATGGCGAGCGTCTCGATGAGGCTCTCCTCACGCTTGCCCTGGACGCTGTCGAGGAGCTTGTTGAAGGAGCGACTCACCTGACAATTCTCGCCACTGAGGTTGACTTTGTAGCCAAACTTACCCGCAAAAGAGGCGAGTGCCATCAATTTCTCTTCGCTAGGCTGTGCGTGGACACGGTAGACGAAGTTCTTCGCCTTCTTGCCTTTGGCACGAACCTGCCCGATGTCTTCGGCAACGGTGCGATTGGCCAGAAGCATAAACTCCTCGATGAGGTGGTGCGACTCATTGTCTATCACCTCCTCGACCCCTGTGGGGCGACCCTTGGGGTCTAGTACGAAGCGCACCTCTTGGCTCTGAAACTTGATCGCACCCTCGTCAAAGCGGCGCTTGCGCAACTGCTGGGAGAGCTCGAAGAGTGGCTGAATGATCGCCTGCTGGGTGTCACTGCGTCCCTCGATCACATCCTGCGCCTCCTCGTAAGTCATACGCTGATCGCTCCGGATCACCGTGCGACAGATGCGGTACTGCTGTACGTGCGCTGCATTGTCTAGCGTGAGGATACAGGAGTAAGCGTACTTATCTTCGTTGGGGCGGAGCGAACAGAGATTGTTACACAGTGCCTCAGGGAGCATCGGGATGGTGCGGTCCACGAGGTAAACGCTGGTGCCACGTGCGTAAGCCTCCTCGTCAATCTTGGACCCCTCGGTGACGAAGTAAGAGACATCGGCGATGTGAACGCCCACCTCGTGCCGGCCATCGCCGAGGTCACGGTAAGAGAGTGCATCGTCAAAGTCCTTAGCGTCGGCAGGGTCAATGGTAAGCGTCGGCACCTCGCGAAAGTCCTCTCGCTGTGCCAGCTGCTCTTGGGTTATCTCGCCCGAGAGTCGCTCAGCCTCATCGATAGCAGCCTGTGGGTAGTCGTAGTCTATATTGTACTCGGTCAGTATGGCGCGCATCTCGGTGTCGTTGTCGCCCGCCTTGCCGAGCACCTTGAGGACACGTCCCGTGGGGATCTTGTCCGAGCTAGGCCACTCGGTGATAGCCACCTCTACCTTAGAGTCTCGCTGAGCACCGTTTAGTTCGCTGAGCGGGATCAGTATGTCGGTCGAGAGGGTGCGATCCTCGGTGACGAAGATGGCCCAGTCCTTTTTGAATTCCAGTCGCCCTACGAAGGTATGCTTTGACCGCTCGATGATGTTGATCACCTCGCCCTCTAGATCTCCGCCCTGACGCTTGGCAAAGAGACGCGCCTGTACCCGGTCTCCGTTGAGCGCATGCATAGAGTTACGCTCGGCAATGAAGATGCTCTTGCCATCCTCGTCAGAGATAAATGCGTTGCGTCCGTTAGAGCGACGCTCGAAGGTGCCGAAGAGCAGAGCTCCCGAGAGATTATAGCGATAGGTGCCTGGTTTGACCCGTGTGAGCGTGTCGTCCAGTTCCAGCACCTCGAGGATGCGGCTGATGGACTGGCGCATCGGTTGCTCCGTGATGCCGAGTTGCTTGGAGACCTGCTTGTAGTTCCACGTGTGGGTTGGGTTTGTGGCAAAGAGCTTGACGACGGCTCGTGTTAGTTCGTCGAGGTTAAGCCGCTTCGCGCCGGAGCGTTTGGTAGGGTTCTTCTTGGGTGTGTTTTTCTTTCTAGATGGTTTTGTCATAATCGTTTGGTTAATGTGTGTATGCGTTGTGGGCTTACTGCTCGGGTCGGTAGGGGCCGCTGTGCTCGTCCTGGAGAATGCTCAGATAGCTCTTGTATCGCGAGGGGGCAATGCGTCCCTCTTTGAGTGCCTTGAGAACAGCGCAACCCGGCTCGTGGAGGTGTGTGCAATTGGCAAAGCGACAGTCGCTCGAATAGGCGAAGAACTCACGAAAGAAGTGGCTCGTGTCCTCTTCGCTCATCTCTAGCGTGCCAAAAGCTTTGATCCCAGGCGTGTCGATGATCCAGCCTGAGTGCGGAGCCGGTAGCTGATACATCTCCGAGTAAGTAGTCGTGTGCTGCCCCGTCTCATAGAGCGAAGAGATAGCCTGCGTGGCTAGGTCTAGGTCGGGGATCAAACTGTTGAGTAGGGTCGACTTGCCGGTGCCTGAGTGCCCCGCGATGAGCGTGCATTTGCCATCGAGCAGCGACATGAGCGCGTCGGTGCCTTGATGTTGCAGTGCCGATATGGGGTGGCAGGGATAGCCTAGTGGGGTGTAGATCTCGGTCAGTTCGCGCATCACCTCCTCCTCGTCGGGCTTGAGGTCGTCGACCTTGTTGATGAGGATCTCGGTGGGGATGCGGTACGCCTCTGCCGTGGCCAGAAAGCGATCGATGAAGGTGTAGGAAGTGCGAGGGCGAGCGATGGTGACCATCAGGAGGGCTAGGTCAATGTTTGCCGCAAGGATGTGCGACTCTTTAGAGAGGTTGGTGGCGCGCCGTATGATGTAGTTGCGTCGTGGCTCGAGAGACTCTATATAGGAGACCTCCTGCTGTGGATCTGGCGTGAAGTGTACCCAGTCACCGACCACTACGGGGTTAGTGCTGCGAATGCCCTGTATGCGCACCCGCCCTTTGATCAGGCAGGCGTAGACCCGATCCTCTTCGGGCACGTGCACTGCACAGTTATTGCCGATGACCTTGATGACTCTGCCTCGCATAGGGTAGGGGAAAATGGGAAAAATGTGAGCAAAGCCACAGCCCACAGCTTGAGCGGGGGAAGGGGGCAGCCGATGCGGAAACTAGTCTCTCCGCTCTGCCTGCCGTCTCAGGCTGTAGGTGTGACTTGCATAAGGGTGAAATGTGATAGGGAGGGGTAGGGAGGTTAGATCGTCATGATCTCCTTCTCCTTAGCTGCTAGAGCCTCCTCGACGCGACCGATGTACTTGTCGTGGAGCTTCTGAGCGTCATTCTCCGTTTGCTTGATCGTATCCTCTGGTAGGTCCTCAGCTTTGACCGCTTTCTTTGCAGCGTCGATAGCGTCACGACGGGCGTTGCGGATGCTGATCTTAGCCTCCTCGCTCTCAGCCTTACACTGCTTGACCAGCTCCTTACGACGCTCCTCGGTGAGGGGCGGCATAGCGATGCGGATCATTTCGCCATTGTTCGTCGGTGTGATACCCAGGTTGGAGTCGAGGATACCCTTCTCGATATCTTTGATGAGCTTCTTGTCCCACGGTGTGATAGCGAGCGTACGCGCATCGGGTACAGTCACTGTCGCAACCTGATTGAGAGGCATCGGTGCCCCGTAAGCCTCGACGGTAATGTCGTCTAGTAGGACAGGATTGGCCTTGCCCGCACGTATGCGGTCTAGCTTGTCCTGAAGAAATTCGACAGCTTTGAGCATAGACTGCTCAGCAGGTTTGGTAAATTGGCTTGTACTCATATTTCGTTGTGATTGGTTTCTAGGTTATTGATTAGGAAACGATAGACCCTATCTCCTCGCCACGCATCACACGAGCCAGATTGCCCGTCGTGTCCATGTCAAAGACGATGATCGGCAGATGGTTCTCCTGACAAAGCGTCATGGCGGTCAGGTCCATAATCCTGAGCCCACGGTCGTACACCTCTTGGTAGGTGAGACGAGAGAGCTTGGTTGCTGAGGGGTCGCGCTCAGGATCGGCCGTGTAGATGCCGTCGACGCGGGTCCCCTTGAGCATGATGTCAGCTTGTAGCTCTATGCCACGGAGTGCTGAGGCAGAGTCGGTGGTAAAGAACGGATTGCCCGTGCCGCCAGCGACGAAGACGATATGCCCCTGCGCTAGCAGTTGGCGAGCCGTGAGCGCATCGTAGTAGCGCGCGTAGGGCTCCATCGGTGTACTGGTCATGACGACCGCCCGAGGGGTGCCTTGTATAGAGGGGCACTGCGCATTGATCGCTGCACTGATGGCGAGCGCATTGATGACCGTGGCGAGCATGCCCATACGGTCGCCCGATACACGGTCCAGCCCTTCGGCAGAGCCTGCCATGCCTCGGAATATGTTGCCACCGCCCACGACGATAGCCACCTCGACGCCCATATCGCTGATCTCGATGATCTGCGAGGCGTAGTCGTGGAGCCGTGTCGTGTCGATGCCTTGCTTGGAGCCAGCCGCAAGCGACTCGCCGCTGAGCTTGAGTAGTACTCGTTTGTATTGAGCCATAATGGTCTTATCTCATTGTATCCTCTACAAAGATAGACAAAAAGTGCTTAGCAGTAAAGCGAAGCGGTAAGGCGAGCGCAATTTAGTCGCTCTACAAAGTCAAAACAAGAAGGCGAAAAGAGGCAAACTCACCTAGTGATCAATGGTTCCCTCGGAGGAAACTCCAGTTCCAACAGGGGTTGGCACTGAAGTTTCAGGAGTTGGAACCAAGCTTAAACGCAGATTGAGCCGTTCGCAGATATGGGAAAATTTGCGACTGATACGGACGATCGGTTGACTAACGAAAAAGGGCGGACACATCTGTCCGCCCTTAGTAGGAGTATTGGGTTATGATTTCGTTCGCTAGCCGTTGCTCTGCTGCAGCTGCTGGTCGTGTCGGCGCAAGAGGTAGAGGAGCCAGCCCCCGTAGAGTAGGTGGTAGAGTGCGATGACTAGGTAGTAGGTGGAGACGGTCTCGGCGAAGGGTGCGCGCAAGACGTAGATAAGTAGCACCAGGAGGGCAACCTGCAGGAAGAGGTTGAGCAGTTGGATCTGTAGGTGCGCTCTTTGCCACCCGATGATGTCGGGGATGACGTTGATGATGGAGGTGAAGAAGAAGACGAGCAGGTAAACGAGCATAGCGCGTATGATCTCTGTGCAGGCTGCGTACTCGGGAGCTAAAAACCAGCGAACTAGATAAGGCATAGCCCACCAAAGGAGTAGGAGCGTGGGGATGCCTGCCACGAGCGTTAGCATGAGCAGCGGGCGGACGAGCGGTCGCCAGGGTGCCTGCGCGTGGTGTGCTACGGAGAGACGGTTGAAGTAGACCTGACTGACGCTGTCTGCGATGAGCTGTATGGGACGGCGTGCCAGCATCGTTGCCATAGTGACCAGTCCTATCTCGACGGTGGTGTAGCCTAGCGGTAGCATGAGGATCAGGATCGACCCGAGGAGGGTGGTGATGGCTGCCTGAGGAAGGCTAAAGAGGGGGAAGGCTCTGTACTTTCGAGCCACTTGCCCGAGCTCTCTATGACTGCTTGGGTTATTGGTTTGTCTGCTGTGTTTGAGGGGTCGCAGGAGTGGAATGAGCGCGAGCAATGTCGAGGCTATTTGGGCGCCCCACAAGCTCCAGACGGTGGGCGAGAAGAGTCCGAAGCCCACTTTGAGTCCATTATTGCCCAATCCCTGCACTGCTTTGCTGGTGGCGATGCGCTTGAAGTGACCTAGGCTTAGCGCGTAGTTGCTGAGTGTAGCGCACAGTCCCAAGGTGCAGACGACGGGTGGAATAAGCCAGAGCTTGCCCTGCAGGGTAGCGTAGCGGGTGGTGCCGATCCACGGATCAATGGCTGGGGCGAGAGCAAGTAGAGCGAGCGTCACTAGAGCTGTGATCCAAAGGGTGAGGCGTAGCAAGTGGTCTCGCTCTAAGGGCTCTTGGCAGATGACGATAGCCTGATCGTAGCGTCCCCCCACGGCGATGCTAAGTAGCGTGGCGATGGAGAGGATGAGTGCTAGGTCGCCTAGCGTGTCTGGTGTGTATAGTCTACTGACCCACGGTAAGAGAAGTAGGGCTATAAGCTGTACCCCGACGCTGACAGAGAGGAGTAGACCGCTGTCGGCTAGTATGGAGCGTAGTGATCGGGGCACTTTCACAGCTTTAGTATAGATCGAGGAAGGCTAGGAGCAGGTAGACGGCAGGCACCGCTAGGAGCAGGCTGTCTATGCGGTCGAGTATGCCTCCGTGACCTGGGATGAGCTTGCCCGAATCCTTGACGCCGGCCTGACGCTTGAGACTGCTCTCGAAGAGGTCACCAATGGTACCAAAGATGGCGACCACTGCAGCGATGAGCAAGATGCTCAGCCAGCTTAGTTCTGGGAATAAGAGCAGACGCAAGACGACTGCTGAGAGGAGGACGAGGAGGAGACCTCCGATGGAGCCTTCGACGCTTTTCTTTGGTGAGATGTTGGGAGCCAGTCTCCTTTTGCCCCAACGTGAGCCGACGAGGTAGGCACCCGTGTCATTGACCCATATAAAGATGAAGATGGCGAGGAGGAGCAGCCCGTTGTACTGCGTCATGGAGGAGAAAGGATCGACCACAAGCGTTAGTCTGATGGTCAGCGCAAGGGGGACGGCTATGTAGAGTTGGCCTATGACACTGTTGCCGAGGCTCGGGAGCATAGCCTGATGTGGAAGAAATGTAGAGCGACAGACCACATAGAGCAGGTAGAGCAGGTAAGGGAGGAAGATGCCTATGCCGTGACTGATCGCCATGCCATACTGCGCCGTGGCATAGAGGAGCCAGACGGCGGCTGCGCAGTCGAGTACGATGCGGAAGATGTAGGGGCGGTTGACGCCGGTGAGTCTGTTGAACTCGATGATCCCTGCCACGGCAAAGACGGAGAGCAAGAGCCACAATCCCCACACCATGGAGAGTAATAGGACTAGCACGATGAGTGCTACGTAGACAGTGCCCGAGATAAGGCGAGTGGTAAAGGTCGACATGGTAGCGTTGTATTCAGTGGTTGTCGTGTGTTAGGTAGAGCTTAATAAGTTAGTCGGACAGAGATGCTCAGCGAGTGAGTATCTCTGTCCGACTTCTAGATAGGACTATTCGTGATCTGTAGGCTCCTCATCCTCTTTCTCTTCTGAGGACGTGGGTGTAGGCTGCTCCTCATCCTTTTTAATATAGGGCGGGGGGGTGGCACTAGCGAGTCGCTTGGCGCGCGCAGCCTCGTTGAGCGCATCCAGCTCGTCCGAGCGAGAGATCCACTGACGCTTGCCGAGGATCGTCTCCACATCTTCCGTGTAGATTACCTCGCGCTCTAGGAGTAGCTGCGCCAGCTGGTGATGCTGCTCGGCATACTGTGTCAGGATCTCCTTGGCACGGGCATACTGTGTGGCAACGAGCTTGGAAACCTCCTGATCGATGATGACTGCCGTCTCCTCACTGTACGGCTTTTGGAAGGTATAGCCGTCGCTCTGCGAGTCAGCATAGTTGAGGTTGGGAAGCTTGTCACTCATACCATAGTAGGTGATCATGGCATAAGCGATCTTGGTGACACGCTCTAGGTCGTTGGCGGCACCTGTTGAGATGCGATTGAGGAATAGCTCCTCAGCAGCACGACCGCCCAGCAGCGAGCAGAGCTCGTCGAGGAGTACCTGCGTGTGGGTGATCTGTCGCTCCTCTGGCATATACCAAGCGGCACCAAGAGCCTTGCCACGAGGCACGATGGTGACCTTGACTAGGGGGTTGCCATACTCCGTCATCCAGCTGATGGTGGCGTGACCCGCCTCGTGGATGGCTATGCTGCGACGCTCGTCCTCGGTGATGATCTTGTTCTTCTTCTCCAGACCTCCGATGATACGATCCACGGCATCCATGAAGTCTTGCTTTTCGATCGACTGCTTGTCGTGGCGGGCCGCTATGAGTGCAGCCTCGTTGCAGACGTTTGCTATGTCTGCTCCCGAGAAGCCTGGCGTCTGTCGTGATAGTTGATCCACATCTACGTCTGGACTTAGCTTGAGCCCCTTCATGTGTACGAGGAAGATCTCCTTGCGGTCGTTCAGGTCGGGTAGGTCTACGTAGATCTGACGGTCGAAGCGACCGGCACGTAGGAGTGCCTTGTCGAGGATGTCCACACGGTTCGTTGCTGCGAGGATGATCACGCCGCTATTGCCGTCGAAGCCGTCCATCTCGGTGAGGAGCTGATTGAGCGTGTTCTCCCGCTCGTCATTACTGCTGAGGCCAGCGTTCTTGCTTCGTGCACGCCCTACGGCGTCGATCTCATCGATGAAAATGATACAGGGCGACTTCTCCTTAGCCTGCTTGAAGAGGTCACGGACGCGTGAAGCTCCTACACCGACGAACATCTCCACGAAGTCTGAGCCTGAGATCGAGAAGAACGGTACGTGCGCCTCGCCAGCGACCGCCTTCGCAAAGAGCGTCTTACCAGTGCCTGGAGGTCCCACGAGGAGTGCACCCTTGGGGATCTTACCGCCCAGCTTGGTGTACTTGTCGGGGTTCTTGAGGAACTCGACAATCTCCTGTAGCTCTTGCTTAGCTTCGTGGAGTCCTGCCACATCGTCAAAGGTGACGTGCGACTCATTCTTGTCATAAAGCTTAGCCTTGGACTTGCCCACGTTAAAGACTCCGCCAGGGCCACCATTCTTACCATCAGGACCAGCGCTCATACGCCGGAAGATCCATATCCAGAAGACAAGAAGCAGAATCAGCGGAGCCCAGTTGGCTAGCATGAGCCAAAAGTTCATGCCGTCGGTCTTATACTTGACATCTATGGTGACCTCCTCCCTTTGGACAAACTCGTCAAAGCGATCTACCGACGGCAGGGTACACTTGACCTGATACTGAGCTTTAGTAATACTAAAAGGGAAGCTCCGCTGCTCTAGATTCTGTAGCTCCTGCTCGCTGTAGACCATGCTCACCTTCTTAGGATTGAGCGTAGCGACAGCGACACCCTTGGTGCGGTTGACCTCCACCTTGGTGGCGACCTCCTTGCGGAGCAATTGCTGAAACTCCGTCCAGTCTACCTCCTTGTTATTGGTAGGCTGCTCAGACGGCAGGAAGAAGAGCATCCCCAAGATCAGTATGGCCGACAGGTAGAGCCACATCGGATTAAAGCGACGCTTGCCACGTCGTGGGTCCGATCCCTGCGGGTTAGGTGTGGGAGTACCCAGAGGGTTTTTAATATGCTTATTCATCAATAGAGTTCTTTCTAGTTCATCTCTCAAAAAGCGTACCACAATCTACCTCGCAGACCTATTGGCACACCTTTGCTCGCAAAGGTACAAAATAACCCTGTAGAGACTTTGTGTCTCGAAGGCGATCAACGCTATAAATCTTAGTGAGACGTGTAATCCTTTGTAGGGACGCACGGTCGTGCGTCCGTTCTCGTTAAAGGCTATAGAGTCAACGCCTTGATGTCAAAATTCGTCTTGCTTTGACACAACGGACGCACGAGCCGTGCGTCCCTACAAAGGGTTACACGTCTCGTCGCTACACGTAATGCACCTAGGAGAGGAAGCCGAGGAGGACACCCGCAGCTACGGCTGAGCCGATGACGCCTGCCACGTTAGGACCCATCGCATGCATCAGCAGGTAGTTCGTTCGGTCGTACTTGACGCCCTCGATCTGCGAGATACGAGCCGAGTCAGGAACAGCCGATACACCCGCATTGCCGATCAGCGGATTGATCTTGTTGCCCTCCTTGAGGAAGAGGTTCATCAATTTGACGAAGAGTACCCCCGAGCAGGTGGCTATGATAAAGGAGAGCGCACCGAGCATAAAGATCTTCACCGAGTCGAGCGTAAGGAAGTGCGTGGCCTGCGTCGAGGCTCCTACCGTCACACCGAGGAGGATCGTGACGATGTCGATGAGCGGCTCACGAGCTGTACGAGCTAGACGGTCGCACACGCCACTCTCCTTAAGGATGTTGCCGAAGAAAAGCATTCCCAGTAGAGGTAGACCAGAGGGCACGAGGAATCCCGTCAAGAGAAGTCCGAAGATAGGGAAGAGGATACGCTCTACGCGAGACACCTTGCGGGGTGCCTTCATTCTGATGCGTCGCTCCTTATTAGTCGTCAGCAGACGCATGAAGGGCGGCTGTATGATCGGCACCAGAGCCATGTAGGAGTAGGCCGATACAGCGATAGCACCGAGTAGATCGGGAGCTAGCTTCGACGAGAGGAAGATAGCCGTCGGGCCATCAGCACCTCCGATGATACCGATAGCACCCGCAGCATTTGGCTCGAATCCCAGCTGCAAGGCGATCATATAGGCACCAAAGATGCCAAACTGCGCAGCTGCGCCGACCAGCATCAGTTTAGGATTAGAGATCAGCGCCGAGAAGTCCGTCATCGCACCGATGCCGAGGAAGATCAGTGGCGGGTACCATCCCTGTCTCACCCCTTGGTAGAGGATGTTGAGGACAGAGCCCTCCTCATAGATACCGATCTGCAAGCCTGCATCCTTAAAGGGGATATTGCCGATCAGCATACCAAAGCCAATGGGGATCAAGAGCAGAGGCTCGAACCTAAAGCGTATGCCTAGGAAGATAAATAGGGCGCCAATGAGAATCATGATCACGTGACCCGTCGTCACATTGGCAAAGCCGGTGTAAGTAGAGAAGATCTCTATATTTTCAACAAGGAAGTTCCAGAAGTTCATAAGGCTATCTTGTTAATCGCTTAGGTCTAATGTTACGCTTTCAGTCGCTTACAGTCCACCGTAGGCCGCATCATCTGTGTCTTATCACTCCACGGGGTGTAAGGCAGCGTGCGGGGACGTATTGTCAGCCGTCCAGGAGCCTCGCCACCGCCCATCTCGAGCTCGCTCGTCAGAGCCAGTGAGATAGCGACAGCCACGAGCGGATCTTCGGTCGTGCTAGTTGCTACCGTAGGCTCTTGATGTGGTCGATTGTGTAGACTCTCTTGACGCGCTTCGATACGCATGGCTACAATTCCGACTAGCTTATAGGCCAAGAAGAGGATCAGTAAGCCTAAGAAGACTACCAGCATAGCGGTGACAGTCATCACAAAGCCGTTGGGATCAGCCTCTTGTAGGCGGTCTATCTTCTCGTTTTTGTCCTTGACCACATTGTTTGATCCAGGCGTCGTGTGCTGTGTGATATGCCACGCCTCGGCAGCTACAGCTGTACGCACCCCGTCATCGATACGAGCGTAAGAGTTGTTGGCGGGAATCGCTGCTGGCACCTCTACCTCATCGATGATGGTGCTCCCATCGTTGCTAATCAAGGCTAGATAGTGAGAGACGTTAGGTGCTAGGGTAAAGTTCAGATGAAAGGTGCCTCGCAGTGGCATCTCATCAGCAAAGAAGACAACGCTCTGTCGTGGCTTAATAGCTGTCAGCACATCCCCCTTAGGGATCATATACTTCTTGAGATTTTGCGGATCATCAGTCAGGAAGCAGCCCGCTAGGTCTATCGACCCCGCAGAGGAGTTGTAGATTTCGATCCACGGGCTACGCTTACCGTAGCTGTCTATGTAGTTATCTACATTATCTATCATCACCTCATTGATCCGAGCCGCTGTGACACTCTGTGCTGAGAGCGGGAGGGAGGCCCATAGGGTGGCTATGGTAGAGAGCAGAAGTAGTCTCTGTAAAGTAGGTAGTGTGACTCGTTGCATAAGCTCACATATATATCGCTAAGATTAGACCACCAAAGGTACGTTTTCTTTGGCAAAGTACGAGCATGGTTTGGAGCAACTTTAGGACTGACGTACTATATAATGAGCTCATCGACCTCCCTACTTCTCGCCGGTCGCTGATGTGTAGCCCCTGACAGAGCGATTATGATGTGTCTGCCATCTCTAGGTAAATTCGACGCCGGCTTGTTACAATAATTTAGAGCTGACTACATATCGACACGGCATTGTGTCGGGGAAAAGTGATTTCCACGTGGATATTTCGAAATCCCCACGTGGAGAATAAAAAATTCTTCGGAGGAATGAAATGAAACTTCGGAGGAATGAAATGAAACTTCGGAAGAAATGAATCACGCCCACGTGGAAAATAAAAAACATCCACGTGGAGATTTGAGATTCCCCACGTGGATATTCGAGAAAGGAGGGGATCGGACGAATTTCCCTGTAAAGATATGTAATTAGAGATTAGAGGTTAGAGATTAGGGGGGGGGGAGAGGGGCTAGTGGCACTAGTGCTCCTAGTAGGTCTAGTGCTTCTAGAGTCTAGTGTCTAATCTCTAACCTCTAAACTTCGCAAATCGGCAACAGGTTTCGCCTTGGATGTACGTCCCGTGTGTCCCTACGGTGGCTTACTCATCGGGCTAGCCGAGACAGTCAGCTTCACGCTGCGATTTAGTATCTTTGTGGCGTCTATCAATTTATATAAGAGCGATGCCTAAGAGACTTATCTCCACCCTTTGTCGGTCAGCACTGCTGTTGCTGACGCTATTCCTCTTTAGCCAGTGCGGAGCACGTAAGGCTACACCACGGCGGCCGCATGTCGAGCTACCCGAGTGCAGTATCAGTGATGACGCTTACTCGGTGCCCCAGCTGCCTGGAGCTGAGATGCGTGCTGTGTGGCTTACCTCGATCTTTGGACTAGACTGGCCGAAGGTCTCAGCCGATACTTACCCTGGTATGGTACGGCAGCAGGAGTCGCTCGACAAGATGCTAGATGCTTTTGTGCAGGCGGGGATCAATACGGTCTTCCTACAGGTGCGTCTGCGTGGTGATCTGCTCTATCCAAGCAGTCTCGAGCCACTCTCGCCTACGGTCAGCAAGACGGGTGCGCTACCCAGTGGCTACGATCCCCTTCGGTACGCTATCGATGCGTGTCATCATCGCGGTATGAGTGTACATGCCTGGATGGTAGTCTATCCGCTAGGTACGAATGATCATGTGCGCTCGCTGGCTAAGCAGGGTAAAGGCTTCTACGCCGCGCATCCTGAGATGTGTCTCCGACAGGGCAACGCTTGGTTTATGGACCCCGCGCAGCCTGCCGTACGTACCCACATGGCGCAGCTGGTACGCGATTTAGTCACGCGCTATGATGTAGATGGCGTACACCTAGACTATATCCGATATCCTGATGGACCCAAGAAGTTTGACGACCTCAAGAGCTATCAGCGCATGAACCCTAATCGACTCCCCCGTATGGAGTGGCGCGAGGCGAATGTGACAGCCATGATAGACACGCTGCACCGCACGCTGCAAGAGGTGGCTCCTGAGGTGGCACTCTCTACAGCTTGCATCGGCAAGTATGAGCAGCTACCCAAGCCAGCTCCTGGGGGCTACTTCTGCAAGAATGATGTGTCGCAAGATCCGCTCGTATGGTTTCAGCGAGGCATCGTGGACTTTATCGTGCCGATGATTTATTACAAGGATGGGCACTTCAACTACTACATAGCAGACTGGGCTAAGCGCATCGCTCCTCACGGACCAGTCGTAGCTGGACTAGGCGTCTATCGGCTTTATGACAACTCGCGCTGGCAGCTACAAGACATCTACAATCAGCTCGACACGGTGGCTCATTATGGTCTCTCAGGGGTGAGCTACTACCGCGCTGAGCAGTTCTTGCAGATGTACGATCAGCTACCCGCAGAGCGTCAGGATCAGCTCCTCTTGCCGACACGTCGTCCCGCCTTCGGAGCAGAGCCTCGCATCCCCTTTGGTATGGCACAGATTGAGGAGATCGTAGATCAAGATGATCTGCTGACTATCTCGTGGGGCTATGACCTTCAGGAGCCGACGGGGCACACCTTCAATCTCTACTATCGCCTCTACGGGTCGCATCTCGACTGCCCACTGGTGCTACTAGGACAAAACCTCTCAGGTCGCTCGGCAACCATCTCGCGAGACTTCCTGCCAGAGGATGTCTTGATCGAGTTCTTTATAGAGCCGACTGTCTTCAGCGGACATACTGGCCAGCTCTCTGCTGGCGCACTCTACTACAACTCCGATGAGCTAAAGAAGTAGTATGTGGGGGCTCTACCTGCACATCCCGTTTTGCCCCACACGGTGCATCTACTGCGACTTTTACTCGCAGAGCGACTTGTCGCTACAGAGTGCCTTCGTGGAGGCTCTCTGCCGGGAACTGACGATCTACCACGATCGTGAGCAGTGGGCTACAGCTCCTCGTACCATCTACCTGGGCGGAGGGACGCCTAGTAGCCTCCCGCTCCCGCTCTTAGAGCGACTGATGCTGCATATCCGCTCGCTGTGGTCGCTAGATGGAACGATCGAGATCACCATCGAGGCAAACCCCGAAGATGTGTCGCCTGAGTGGGCTAGGGGCGTAGCGCAGCTGGGCTTCAACCGCATCAGCCTAGGTGTGCAGAGCTGGAGCGATGAGACGCTACGCTTCTTACATCGCCGACACTCAGCTACACAAGCCGAGCTGGCGATCAGCTATATACGACAGGCGGGCATTAGCAATGTGAGCATCGATCTGATCTTCGCACTACCTAAGGGTTATGAGCAGCACTGGTCCGAGAGCTTGGCGCATGCGTTGACACTGCCCGTGACGCACCTCTCCGCTTATGGCTTGACTTACGAGCGTGGCACACGGCTGGATCGTATGCGGGAGCGCGGAGCGGTGATCCCCTCGAGCGAGGAGACCTATGTGACGCAGTACTATGCGCTGGTAGCAGCTTGTCAGGAGGCAGGCTTTACGCATTACGAATTGTCCAACTGGGCCCTCCCTGGCTTTGCCTCTCAGCACAACAGTGCTTATTGGGACGGTACGCCCTATCTGGGGCTAGGCCCTAGCGCACATAGCTACATGGCGGGGCATCGCTGGTGGAATCTCTCCGACATACACCTATATATAGAGCGACTGCAGCAGGACACACTCCCCATAGCTGATGAGGAGTGGCTCACACAGACTGAGCTATACGAGGAGTGTATCATGCTGGGGCTGCGCACTAGTTGTGGTATAGACCTCCGTCGACCCATGTTGCAAGGAGCCCCGCTTATGGAGCGTGCCACCCCGTGGATCAAGCAGGGTCTACTCACCCACACCGCCGATGATCACTTGCGTCTTACCCACGAAGGCTTGGTTTGGTGTGACCGCATCTGTGCAGCACTCTGCTAGCACGCTATGGCTCGCTCATAGGTGTGTCGTGTGGCTAGAGTGGGGGAGTAGGGGAGCCGTGTGAAAGGTTCATTTTACCTAGGTTAAGGTATTGACGGGCGCAGAGATAGCGTCTACCTTTGCAAACAGAAATACCAACATAATGTTTCAAAGCAATGAAGAAAACCGGACTATATTTCGGCTCCTCTACGGGCCATGTCGAGGGCATCGCAGATAAGGTTGCCCAGCTACTAGGAATTGATGCAGCTGACGTGCACAACGTAGCTAATGCTACGCCAGAGTCTGCTATGGAGTACGACCTCCTCATCCTCGGCTCCTCTACTTGGGGCTATGGTGACCTGCAGGACGACTGGGAGGGCTTCCTCCCCAAGCTTGCTAAGCAGGATCTCTCGGGCAAGCAGTTTGCCGTCTTCGGCTGTGGCGACTCAAGCAGCTATTCAGACACTTTCTGTGATGCTATGGCAGAGATTGCTGAGCAAGTCACTGCTGCTGGTGCTACGCTCATCGGGCAGATCCCTGCAGAGGGCTATAGCTACGATGCTACACGCTGTGAGGTGGACGGTCAGCTCGTCGGCTGCTGTCTAGACGAAGACAACGAGAGCGACGAGACGGACGATCGTCTTGACACTTGGGTACAAGCTATCCAAAAGGCATAACGCGTATCTGCGAGGCTTCCTTCATAATTCTTTTTTTCTGTTAGTTAAGTGTGTATGTCGACCGAGTGGGTGATGCTGAGTGATAAGGTTTACGAGTTTCAGAAAGGGATACGTCCTCTATTTCTCTGTACCGTAAGCAGAGAGGTAGCACCTCTCCTAATGAGACGCTTGGAGCGTGCTGGCATAGCTTACCATCTGGAGGAGATCTCTAGTGTGTCACCGCGTGTCAATCTCTTCTTTGGCAAGGAGCTATGTATCGCCATTATCTCTGAGATGGTGAGAGGGCGGTCCTTGACGATGCTCTCGCCTGAGGAAGACTTTATCCTTGGCACCCTGCTCGGCTACGACACTTGTCAGCAGTGCGAGCGCTATCAGCGACGCAAGCAGAGTGCTAGACAGGTTGCCGCCAGTTAACACGAGTCGGCGTCACATAGTTAGACCGTTGGGTGATGGCGTAGTAGTCTGATCTACTCGTCATCACCTGATTGTTTTATGGCGTGGTGGGCTTAGGCGGATTATTTGTAGTATCTATATTTTTCGTATCTTTGCACCACGTTTCTAGCCCAAAGGGGGATCGAGCGTATACGCTACGATCTTAAAATGAGGGCGAGCCGCTAGCTCAGCTGGTAGAGCACAACACTTTTAATGTTGGGGTCATGGGTTCGAGCCCCATGCGGCTCACGGATGCCCCCCAAGAACTTTATAGTACTTTATCAAGTGCTTTATAGTGATACAACACTTCAGATGGTCTCTCGGTAACTCTTACTGGGAGGCTTCTTTTGTTTTTAGGGCTAGGGGGCGAGATTGTTCTGCTGCTTTGCGCTATATTTCTTACCTTTGCTCTCAGTACTATTAGCTACCCTATGAAGTCTCTAGTCAAAGTCTTCCTCACTATACTTCTAGCTACGATAACCTGTCCGCTGGACATGCTAGCGCAGCAAAAAACGTATACAGTCGTGATCGATGCTGGTCACGGCGGTCATGATGCCGGCGCCTGTGCTTTCGGCCGTAAGGAGAAGGATATCAATCTAGCGGTAGCACTCTTGACGCGCAAGTACATTGAGCAGGCGCACCCCGAGATCAAGGTCTATATGACCCGATCTACCGATGTCTTCGTAGGGCTACAGCAACGAGCTAACTTTGCCAATAAGAAGAAGGCCGACCTCTTCATCAGCATCCATACCAACTCAGCCTCGAGCGCCAAAGCCTCAGGCACGGAGACCTATGTACTCGGTTTGCGCCGTGCCAACGATAATCTAGAGGTGTCCAAGCGTGAGAACCAGGTAATCCTCCTCGAGAAGGACTACAAGGAGACTTACGAGGGCTTTGATCCAAACAGCACGGAGAGCTACATCATCTTTGAGTTTATGCAAAACGTCCACCTCGCGACCAGTATTGATGTGGCTAGCGAGGTGCAGAAGTCATTTGTCAAGCTGGGACGAGGCAACCGCAGTGTGCGCCAGGGCCCCTTCCTCGTGATACGAGAGACGGCTATGCCGAGCATCCTCATAGAGCTAGGCTTCATCACAAACAAGGCGGAGTCGGACTACCTCGCTAGTGAGAGTGGTCGCAAGGAGCTGGCGCAAGGTATCGCCGATGGCTTCTCTAGGTACTACAAGAAGTATGTACGTGCGACTAGCTCCAAGCAGCAAAAGAGGCAAAAGGTGACCACATCTGACGAAGAGTCTACATCGCAGCAAAGTAGTGCTACGACCTCAGCGAGTGAGGAGTATTACCGCATACAGATCGCCTCTTCACGCCAACCGCTCAAGACGAGTGACCCCTACTTTCGCAATGCAAAGGATGTACAGCGCGAGCAGCGTGGCAAGCTCTACCTCTACACGGCCGAGCAGTGCAACTCTCTCAGTGAGGCACGCCAGGCGCAGCAGCGACTTGCTAAGAGCTACCCAGACTGCTACATCGTGCGCTACCGCAAGGGCGTAAGAGACAAAGAAATTTACTAAGAGACACAGCTCGACCATGCCACAGAAAAGACTCACACGACAGACCGTCAAGATAGGGTTCTTCACCCTCTTAGCGATCGGTATCCTATACTTAGGGATCACTTACCTCAAGGGGCTCTCTATATCCGCTCGCTCCAAGACCTACTATGTCGCTATGAATGATGTGACGGGGATCAATGTGGCTACACGCGTCTTCGTCAATGGCTACAAGGTGGGCTCTGTGCGGGGTATGAAGTATGACTACCACAACAATGGCGAGACGATCCTCACCCTTACACTAGACCCTGACATCAAATTGCCAAAGGGTACGCAAGTGCAGGTCGCTCAGACGCTCTTTAGTGGTGCTCTAGTCAATCTAATCCTCCCAGAGGTCGAGACGGGGGCCTATCTTAATGCCAAGGACACCATACCTATGTCCACGCGTCGATCTGCTAAGAGCTTGGAGCAACTACAAGATGAGTTCGTACCGCGTATCTCCACCACGCTCAGCCGTATGGATAGCGTCTTACTACAAGCTAATGCGATCCTCTCGAACCCCAATATAGAGCCGACGCTCGCCGATGTGCGCCAGTCGGCACAGCATATCAACGCTTCGTCAGCGCAGCTACAACGGTCGCTGAGCTCGCTCCCCACCATTATGGGGCGCATCGATCACACCTCGGCAAATGTGGAGAGCTTTGCCTCTAGGCTTGATTCGCTGCAGTTACAAGAGACGATAGCCAATCTAGAGAGTACCTCTCGTGAACTCAAGAGCTTCACCCAGCGACTCAACCAGTCCAACGGTACCGTGGGCAGGCTCCTCAACGAGGATGGGCTCTACAACCGCATCGACAGCGTCACGACTAGCCTTGATGCGCTAATTCGAGACATCAAGGCAAACCCGAAGAAGTATGTCAAACTCTCGCTCTTCTAATCGCTAATCTCTATGACACGCAATAAAAAGAAGCCGCTCAACTGGCTCGATAAGACACTCTTCGTCCTGATGCTCCTCGTCATCGTTGGGATGATTGTAGCTCTATCCGTCGCAGAGGGGGCTAAGCTTTACGTCCTCCTCGGAGGCGGTGGCTTGCTTGTGCTCAACCTGCTCTTCGTCCTCTACTTCGCACGGCGCAACAGACTATAAGCGAGTTGGGACTATAAGATGCTCTGGAGACTCTTCATCACATTCGTTCGCATCGGCGGCTTTACCTTCGGTGGGGGGTACGCTATGCTTTCGCTCATACAGCATGACGTCGTGGAGAAGAACCACTGGATGACCAACGAGGAGTTCATCGACCTCTTTGCCGTGTCGCAGTCGCTGCCGGGGGTCTTTGCGGTGAATATGTCCATCTTCATCGGTTATCGGCTGAAAGGCTATCTCGGAGCGGTGACTTGTGCTATTGGTGCGACCTTGCCCTCCTTTATCATCATCCTACTCTTGGCGATGTTTTACCAAGAGGTCAATGACAACGTCTGGGTACAGCGGGTCATGTACGGCATACGCCCTGCGGTCGTAGCGATGATTGCGATCCCCGTCATCACCACGTGGCGTGCGATGAAAGGCACTTGGCGCATCGTTTGGATACCAATCCTGTCGGCTCTGCTGGTGTGGCTTATGGGCGTCTCTCCCGTCTGGATCATCCTCGGCTCTGCCCTCGGAGGAATCATCTATAGTGTCATGAGAAGGGATTAAGAGGAAAAAGGCAATGATCTACTTACAGCTCTTTTGGGTCTATCTCCAGATTGGTCTCTTCGGCTTCGGTGGAGGCTATGCGATGCTTTCGCTCATCCAAAACGAAGTGGTCTACAAGTATGGCTGGCTGACCAACCAGCAATTCACCGACATCGTAGCTGTCAGCCAAGTGACCCCAGGACCCATTGGGATCAACAGTGCTACCTACATTGGCTACACCGTCACGGGTGGCAGCATCCTTGGCTCGCTACTGGCTACTACCGCCGTGATGCTTCCCTCCTTCGTACTCTGCCTCATCATCTCCCGAAGCTTCCAAGCTTTTAGAAACAATCGCTACGTCGACGCTGCTTTCCTCGGCATACGCCCCGCCAGTGTCGGACTCATAGCGGCCGCCGCGCTGATGCTGATGATACAGCCAGGGCTATGGACGCTCCTCACGCTCCCCGCTGGCACGCCGATCACGGTGGATAATATCATCGTCACGGAGAACTTCATCGACTACCGCAGCTTCATCATCTTTGCCGTGACGGGACTCCTCCTATACAAGAAGTGGGTTCATCCCATCCTGCTCATTGTCCTGGCGGGCATTGCAGGCGTTTTGCTCTACTCTCTATGATGATCACTCCTCGACTACATCCTCTCGTTGGCAAGCGAGCAGCCTTCTACACGCTGGGCTGTCGACTCAACTATGCCGAGACCTCGACTATCGCACGGCAACTAGCTACCGTGGGCGTGGAGCGCATCTCTGACGAGCATCACCACACGACGGAGGTGGTACCTGACATCTGTATCGTTAACAGTTGCTCGGTGACCGACACGGCGGACAAGAAGTGCCGCAGTCTCATCAACCGTCTGCACCGTGAGTACCCAGAGGCACTTATCGTCGTGACCGGCTGCTATGCCCAGCTACAAGGCGACCAGATTGCTCAGATGCCTGGCGTAGACCTCGTCGTTGGGTCAGGGCGCAAAAGCGAGATCGTCTCGCTCCTCACCGAGCTTTACCAAAAACGCAACCAGCCGAAAGCAGCTACGCCCCACGTCACCGCCCGCCGAGAGCTCCAACACTTCGAGCCGAGCGTCTCTTCGGACGACCGCACGCGCCACTTCCTCAAGGTCCAGGACGGCTGCAACTACTACTGCACCTACTGCACCATACCCGCTGCACGAGGCGTCAGTCGCAACGGATCCATTGCCTCACTGGTGGCGCAGGCGGAGCGTGTCGCTGAGCTAGGTGGCAGGGAAATCATCTTGACAGGCGTCAATATCGGAGACTTCGGACGAACCACCGGAGAAACGCTCCTAGAGCTTCTCCACCAGCTGACACAAGTCGCAGGCATCGCCCGCTACCGTATCGGCTCCATTGAGCCAGAGCTGCTGACCCCAGAGATCATCCAGTTCGTCGCTGAGACAGCGCAGTTCATGCCACACTTCCATATCCCCCTCCAGTCCGGCTCTGACCACGTGCTGTGCCTGATGCGACGGCACTACGACACGGCACTCTTTGCCGAGCGACTCAAGCTCATCTACGAGCTGATCCCCGATGCTTTCGTCGGTATCGATGTCATTGCGGGCATGCGAGGTGAACTTCCCGAGCATCATGCCGAGACCTTGGCTTTCCTCAAAACGCAACCGTGGAGCCAGCTGCACGTCTTCCCTTATAGCGAGCGTAAAGGCACCAAAGCTCTAGAGATCAAGCCCGCTGTACCCGCAACCGAAAAGAAGCTCCGCACGAAAGAGCTCCTCGCCCTCTCCAGCGAACGGCACAACGCTTTCTGCGCCCCCTTCGCTGGCTCCGTCCGCCCCGTTCTCTGGGAGGAGACTCGCCACGGCGAGATGATGGAGGGCTTCACCGACAACTATATACGCGTCTCCCAGCCGTACAACCCTGAGCTCGTTGGAGCCATCACCCCCGCACGGCTAGCGCACTGGAGCGTGCGGCGACAAACCTTCAGCACCAAGCCATAAGCCGACCTATGAACCGTCCCGACCTAGCCATCGTCGTCCTCAACTGGAACGGGCGCAAGCTCCTCGAGGAGTACATCCCGCCCCTCGTGGCGCACACACCGCCTGAGGTGGCCGACCTCGTGGTCATAGACAACGGTTCGACAGACGACTCACTCGCTTACCTGCAGGAGGCTTTCCCGCAGGTTAAGCTCGTTCGTCTATCCGAAAACTACGGCTTCGCAGGAGGCTACAACCGAGGGCTTCGCCAGCTCGAATACCCTTACTATTGTCTCCTCAATAGCGACGTACGTGTCTCGCCCCACTGGTGCAATCGTCCGCTAGCTTTGCTGAGGGAAGGTCTCGCAGCCGTACAACCCAAACTACGCAGTGACCGCCAGCCCGAAGCGTTTGAGTACGCTGGTGCTGCTGGTGGTGAGCTAGATCGCTGGGGCTATCCCTTCTGTCGGGGGCGTCTGTTCGACACCGTTGAGCTAGATCATAGGCAGTATGACGATGAGTGCGAGATACTCTGGGCGACAGGCGCCTGCTACTTCGTCAGTAGCGAGGCGTTCTGGAGGGTAGGGGGCTTCGACGAGAGCTTTTTCGCTCACATGGAGGAGATCGATCTGTCGTGGCGCCTTTGGCTTGCAGACGGTCGTATCCTTTACACCCCAGACAGCATCGTCTACCATCTCGGAGGAGCTACGCTCGAGATGGGTAGCCCGAGGAAGAGCTACCTCAACTTTCGCAACAACCTCCGCATGCTCTACAAGAACCTCCCCACACGGCATGCCCGCAGGCGCATCCTCCTCTGTCGTCTGCCGCTAGACCTGCTCGCCGCCTTCACCTTTCTCGTCAAGGGGCAGCCCCGACACGCCACAGCTGTGCTGCGAGCCGTGCGCGACTTCTACCGCACCCGTCGCCAGCTTGCTCTCTCCGCCGATCAGCCCTGGTACCAGCCCACGGCGACCCCGCCCATAGCGCGCTACTCGCTCCTTTGGCAGTACCACCTCCGTCGTCGGCACACCTACGACCAGCTCCCCTCGTGAGCCTTCGCTTACTTTAGGAAGACAAAGTAAACCGCTAGAACAAGGCAGGCGAAAGCGGCTAAGTGGTTCCACTGCAACGGCTCCCCACGGAAAAAGATCACCGAGAAGAGCGTAAAGACCGTAATCGACACCACCTCCTGTATCACCTTGAGCTGCATCAAGCTGAAGGCTCCGCCGTTGCCGACGTAGCCGTAGCGATTGGCGGGGATCTGAAAGGAGTACTCAAAGAGCGCCAAGCACCAGCTCAGTAGGATAACCAGATAGAGTGGCGTGTGGTCGGTGATGACCCGCATCTGCTCCAGCTTGATGTGTCCGTACCATGCGAAGGTCATAAAGATGTTAGAGACCACCAGCAGAGCGACCGTTAACCAAGGATTCATAGATAGATCTGTAGATAAGACATTACGAGACTGTTCAACAGTCTCATTACGGAGTGCAAAGTTAGCAACCTTACCGCACTCTGCGTTTCGTCAAGCAGCGAGCGCGACTGATTCCGTAGTGCAAAGCCCACCATCACTGCTCGACGTATCGCGCTGTCTTCGTAGTATATACGAGTTCCAAAAACAGTTCCCATTTTGGAACTTTCCAGTTCCAACGGTGGAACAAACTGGAATGTGCGCAAACTGTTGCAATTCTCTTGGCTAAAGTGTATCTTTGTCATAGTGTAAACAGAACTCTAAATACTATGGCAACTATATACGACTTCACCGCCCTGACCTCTCAGGGCAAGGAGCTAAACTTAGCCGACCTGCGTGGCAAAGTGATCCTCATCGTCAATACCGCTAGCAAGTGTGGCTACACACCTCAGCTGGCTGGGCTCGAGGTGCTACACAAGCAGTACCACGACCAGGGACTCGTCCTGCTCGGCTTCCCCTGCAATCAGTTTGGCGGACAAGACCCCGGCACCGATGAGGAGATACGCAACTTCTGTCAGGTCAACTACGGCGTCACCTTCCAAATCATGCAGAAGGTAGAGGTCAACGGACCCCACGCCCACCCGCTCTTTAAGTTCCTCAAGGAGGAGACGAGCCAAGACTCAGACCTGCCGGTCAAGCCAATACAGTGGAACTTCAACAAGTTCCTCATCTCCCGTGACGGCACCGACATAACCCGCTACGGATCGGCTAAGCTCCCGAAAAACTTAGCTAAGGATATCGAAGCTCTCCTCTAATCCACGACTAAAGCTATGTTTAACTCTCCCATCTACTTCTGGCTCATCGCTGGGCTACTGCTCCTACTCGTTGAACTACTCACGCCCGGCTTCGTCGTCGCCTGCTTTGGCATAGGAGCTTTGCTGGCGATCCTGCCGGCAGCTCTTGGAGCCTCTATTACTTGGCAGGTGATTACCTTTTGCATCGGGTCGATCCTCGCCCTTTTGCTCCTGCGTCCTATGGTTCGTCGCCTCAATCGCAACAAGGAGACCGCACGCACGGGCATCGAGGCGCTCTACGGACGCACGGCTCGTGTCACCGAGTGCATCGATGCTAGTCGGGAGATGGGACGCATCGCTGTGGATGGAGATAACTGGCGTGCCCGCACGGTAGCACCCGACATGGTCATTCCCCGTGGCGAGATGGTGCGCATCGTCAGCAACGACAGCATCGTCATGATCGTCGAGCCTCTCACACAAACAACTGAATAACAACTAAAATACTACACATATATGGAAGCATCCCTCATCGTACTGGGCGTACTCGTCCTGCTCGTCATCTACATCATCGCCAAGGGGCTAGTCATCGTCCAGCAGTCTGAGACGATGATCGTGGAGCGTCTCGGACGCTATCTCAAGACCCTCCCCTCGGGTATCAACCTGATCATTCCCTTCATCGATAAGCCACGCCCTATGGTTTGGCGTATCACAGCTTCATCCAGCAAGGGTGGCACGCTCGTGCGCTTTATCAATACTGACCGCATAGACCTACGAGAGAATGTCTACGACTTCGCCCGTCAGAGCGTTATCACCCGTGACAATGTCGTTACTGAGATTAACGCAGTTCTTTACTTCCAGATCGTCGAGCCACTCAAAGCGGTCTACGAGATCTCCAATCTCCCCGTAGCTATCGAGATGCTTACACAGACCTCGCTACGTAACGTGATCGGCGAGATGGATCTCGACGAGACGCTCACCAGCCGTGACACGATCAATAGCAAGCTGCGCGACATCCTAGACGAGGCGACCAATAAGTGGGGTGTCAAGGTAAACCGCGTGGAGCTACAAGACATCAACCCGCCCCGAGACATCCGTGACGCTATGGAAAAGCAGATGCGTGCCGAGCGTGATAAGCGTGCGCAAGTACTCACCGCTGAGGGCCAGAAGGAAGCTATGATCCGTGAGTCTGAGGGTCGCATGACTGAGTCGGTCAACCATGCCGAGGGTGAGAAGAAAGCGCAGATACTCGCTGCCGAGGCTGACGCTCGCGCTACCATCCTTCGTGCAGAGGCTGAGGCAGAGGCCATCGAGCGCATCACCTCCGCAGTCGCCAGCACGGGCAGCAATCCTACGCAGTACCTCATAGCGATGCGCTATCTGGACACGCTCGAGAAGATTGGCCGCAACAGCTCCGACAAGACGCTCTTCCTCCCCTATGAGGCAACGGGCATCCTCTCCGCCCTCGGTGGCATCAAGGAGGTCTCTGCCAGCGAGGTGGGCAACCTCCTCACCAAGGTCGGCAAGCACTAGCTTCGTCCCTAGAGACGCAAACCTCTCTGACGCACAGTCGTGTAGCCCTTTGTAGGGACGCACGATCTGTGCGTCCGTTGTATCAAAGCAATACGAGTAAAGAATAACCACACTATGAGCAACACAGAGCAGATAGCCCACGTAAGGGCTCTAGAGGATGGCTCCTACGAGACGCAGCCTCTACTAGACCATCTACACGGCGTGGCGGAGCTGGCGCAGAGCTACGCAGAGCACATCACCGACTACCCAGAGTTTGGCGAGATCGGTTACCTGCTGGGACTCCTGCACGACTTGGGCAAGTACCAGGAGGGCTTCCAGCGCTACATACGTCAGCAGTCCGGTTTAGACCCGACGCTCAATGGGTGGCGCACCCCGCACAGCCCTGCAGGAGCACGCTACGCCTACGAATTAAAGCAAGTGGGCGGTAATCAGCAACTACTCAAGATTCTCTCGCTCTGCATCGGGGCGCACCACCGAGGACTCTACGATGACTCCGAGTGGCGAGGGCAAGTTATTGAACCGAGTGACACCAAGCGAGCAGTGGCAAACCTAGTCAAGGGACTCAAACCTGAGGCGAGCCAACTTGAAGAACTGCTTCATAAAGCTTCTCTGGACAAGGTCGCTAAGGCATGGAACAAGATCGATGAGGAAGACTACCAGCTACTGGTTCGAATGCTTTTCTCCTGCCTAGTAGACGCAGACTGCCTCGACACGGAGCGATTTATGTCTCCCGACAAGAGCCTTGTTCGTCAGAGTGCCAAGGCTTCGCTAAAGCAGATGCGCGCACAGCTGGAGGAGTATGTGTCGCACTTCAACCGTGAGGGGCGGATCAATGAGGCGCGAGCCGCCTTCCTCGAGCAATGTCGCAAGCATGGTCGCACGGCTAAGCGAAAGATCTACTCGCTCACGCTCCCCACAGGTGCTGGCAAGACGGTCTCCTCGATGATGTGGGCTCTAGAGCACGCCATAGCGCAGGGGTGTGAGCGCATCATTTATGTCATCCCCTACACCTCGATCATCACCCAGACAGCGCAAACCTTTAGGGACATCTTTGGGGCGGATCAAGTGCTGGAGCATCACTCAGATGTAGATGCCAAGGAGCGACTTGACGAAGCTATGGAGTACACCAAGCTTATGACGGAAAACTGGGACGTGCCGCTCGTCGTGACGACCAACGTACAGTTCTTCGAGTCGCTCTATGCTCACCGTGTGAGTCGCTGTCGCAAGCTACACAACATTTGCAACTCAGTCGTTGTCTTTGACGAGGTACAGATGTTTCCCCCTCGGCTGCTCAACCCGATCCTGCGTGTAGTGGAGAGCCTGCACTACGCCTTTCGTGTGGAGCCTCTCTTCTGCACTGCCACGCTACCGGTCTTTGACAAAGACATCCTGTCAGACAGCAAGCGGATCGGCCATGAGTTCTTCTTCCTCGAGGAGCGCATTCAGGAGGTCGTACCTTATGATGCCGAGCGCTTTGCACCCTTTGACAAGGTTCGCTACCATTGGGACCTACTCAAGCTCTCTACGGAGGAGCTGGCCGAGCGATTAGCACCGCACGAGAGCTTCCTCTGTATTGTGAACAGTCGCAACGATGCGGCTCGTCTCTATGCCGCTCTGAAAGCTCAAGACAAGTCGGGTGAGGGGCTGATACATCTCTCACGGAGGATGTGCTCGGCACACATTCAGGAGCGCATAGAGGAGATACGCCGTCGCCTGAAGGCTGGCGAACCAGTACGTGTCGTCAGCACGCAGCTGGTCGAGGCTGGTGTAGATCTAGACTTCCCCGTGGTCTACCGAGCGATGGCGGGTCTAGACTCGGTCATGCAGGCCGCTGGGCGGTGCAACCGTGAGGGGCGTATGGCAGAGCCTGGCGAGGTCTACATCTTTCGCCTTGATGAAACAGTCAGCCTGGGTGAAATGAGCTGGGCGCAAGGAGCTCTGGAGGATCTGCTTGATCAGTTGGCTGAGCAGGGAGCTCCGCAGAAAGAGGAGATTGAGCGTTACTACAAGGCGTTCTATAATGATGTCGACTGCTTCGACAACAAGAAAGATAAGAGGGTCTCCCCTCTGCTTTGGGATGTGGATGACGAGCGATGTGAGGAACTACGATTCGACTACGAGACAGCGAGCGAGAACTTTAAATATATAGAGAATCAGGATACCCCGATCGTCATTCCCTATGGCGATGAGGGGAAAGCGATCATCAAGAAGCTCCAAAGCAACCTTCCGCTGACACGACAAGAGTACCGACAAATGAATCGTCTTACCGTTGGTCTAAAACAAAAAGATTGTTTAACTTTGAGGGGAAGCATCTCAGTAAGCGAGAGTAGCATCGCTTATTTGACCGATGATAAGCTCTACAGCACGGAGACTGGGATACAGATAATCGATCAGACATCAACATTCTTGACAGCATAAATATATGGAAGAGTATATAGATAAGGAGTACTGCCTGCGTGTGCGTGGTCCCTTCGCCTGCTTCACACGCCCCGAGATGAAAGTGGAGCGTGTCAGCTATGACGTGATCACGCCCAGTGCAGCGCGAGCCATCTTTCAGGCAATCTACTGGAAGCCCGCCATACGCTGGGAAATCACGAAGATAGAGATGCTAGCCCCAATCAAGCGGTTTACCATCAAGCGAAACGAGGTGGCCTCTATTATGAGCAAAGGGAGCACAGGCATAAACATCTCAGAGGATCGAAGACAGCGTGCCTCCTACCTCTTACGTGATGTAGACTATCGGATCTATGCTAAGATGATCTACATACCCGTGGAGACTGTTGCACGTATTATCTGAGCGATCTATTGCATATCTCGCTGATTATTAGTATCTTTGTGTTGTGTTTGAAGGCATTCTAGTTATCTCTATGAGCAAGATTAAACAGACCAAAGCGCCCTCCTTTGCAGACATCGCTGTAATTGATAGACGCAACAAGATGAGAAATCCCTTTTTGAGTCAGATCAATCAGCTGGTTGATTGGCGTCCCATCTCCAACTTGCTCAACAAACAC
>OLQA01000239.1_pt1 | contig 51793 bp, 42 predicted proteins | sample 1673151 | NCBI WGS metagenome assembly OLQA01 (sample SAMEA3136760, study PRJEB25190) | human gut metagenome | biome: human gut; feature: human-associated habitat; material: faeces | place: Austria | collected 2013
AAAGCCAAAACAGCATCACCCGCCACGCCCAAAGCAGCGTCCACTTCCGCACCCTGAGCGAGCAGGAGATCCAAGACTACATCGCAAGCCGCGAACCCCTCGACAAAGCCGGCGCCTACGGCATCCAGGGCCAGGGCGGAAAATTCGTGGAAAAGCTCCAGGGCCCCTACGACAACGTCGTCGGCCTGCCCCTTGATCTCGTGCGCCAGATGCTTGCAGAGTGGGAGGAGGAAGACCAGTGAAGCCCCCTGAAAAACCAGAAAAGCCACGCTTCAAAGACCGCCCCCTCGAGCTGCGTCCACGTGAGCGCCTCATCCAGGGTTCCCCGCAGGACCTCTCCAATTCCGAGCTCCTCGCCATCCTCCTGCAGACAGGCACCGTCCTCCATGACGTCACCGACCTCGCCGCGATCGTCCTCACCCACACAGGCGGCCTCGAAGGATTGCTGCACCAGAACATGCGCTCCCTCTGCGAGATCAAAGGCATCGGCCCCAGCAAAGCCTGCATGCTCCTGGCAGCCATCGAGCTCGGACGCCGACTCGCCCTCGTGCAGAGCCAGCAGGAAAAGAGACGCATCACCACCAGCGCCAGCGCCGCCTGGTTCATCCGCACCCAGATCAGAAACAGCGAGCAGGAAAGCTTCCACGCCCTCTATCTCGACGCCAAGCACAGCCTCATCGCTGCTAAAGAGCTCTTCGTTGGCACCGCCAACAGCGCCAACGTCCATCCCCGTGACATCTTTCGCGAAGCCGTGCGCTTAAACGCCGTCGCCCTCATCATCGGGCACAACCACCCATCCGGCGACCTCACCCCAAGCACCAGCGATCTCAAGCTCACAAAACGCCTGTGCCAGGCCGCAGAGCTTCTCGGCATCAGCCTGCTCGACCACATCATCGTCGCCGATCCGCGCAGCGAAGCCTATCTCAGCTTCAAGGAAAACGGCTACCTCAGCCCCCTTTGACCAAACTGTAACATTTTCTCCCTGAATTGGACAACAATTTGTAAATGCTTTGTTGTTGTTCCATACAGGGATTTTTTGTTACACTTTTTTACGCCGGACAGCGAAAGTCCTCGTCCGGCTTTATCATCGCAAGGAAAGAGAGGGTCCTATGAAAAAGAAATTACTCAGCATCGTACTGTCCGCAGCATTGCTGCTTCCCACCATCGCAAGTCCCGCACAGGCCGCAGAAACCCCGGACATCCAGGGTACCAGCGCCGTCATCATGGACAACACCACCGGCGAGATCCTCTGGAGCCAGGACGCCGACACCATCCGTCCCGTCGCCAGCATGACCAAAGTCATGGCCGCTTACCTCGTTTATGAAGCCATCCACGACGGCCGCATCACCATGGACACCCCCGTGCCAATCAGCGTCTACACCTACTATTTCTCCCGGGATGACATCTATTCCAACATCCCATTCGAATGGGATCAGACCTACACCGTGCGCGACATGCTCGAAGCCTTTCTCTGCTATTCCGCCTGCGCAGCAGGACCAGCCCTCGGCGAACTCCTCTATGGCTCCGAAGAAGCCTTCGTTGACGCCATGAACGCCAAAGTCCTCGAGCTCGGCATCGACGCCTGGTACGACCAGAGCTACGACGAAGGCTACATGAGCGCGCGCGCCATGGCCACCCTTTCCCGCCAAGTCATCGCAGAATGCCCAGAGATCCTCGAGATCACAAGCCTCGAAGAATTTGAATTTGGCGGTGAAACCTATCCATCCAGCAACAACCTTCTCGGCCAGGACCAGGAAGAGCAGGAGGAGATCGGCACCGTTGACGGACTCAAAACCGGCTGGACCCCACAGGCAGGCAGCTGCATGGCAGCTACCTCCGTCAAGGATAACCAGCGCCTCATCACCATCACCATGAATGCCAGCGCCGTGAACGCCCGCTACAGCGACAGCAAAGAGCTCCTCCAAACCGGCTTCGACATCCTTGAAGAACGCCTCGCAGACGGCTATGCCTACGCATCGCCAAACGCAGCCACCGTCAGCATGAATGGCAGCCAGCTTTCCATGCAGGCCTATCTCGCCAACGGCAACAACTACGTGCGCCTGCGCGATTTCGCAGCCATCCTCGCCGGCACAGGCAGCCAGTTCGGCCTCATCTACGACAGCGCAAGCGGCGCCGTCGTCATGCAGAGCGGTGCCCCATATGAAGGCACCAACTCCGGCGGACAGATCACAGGCGGCACCGTCATGAGCCAGCTGCATCAGCCAACCGTCTACGTCGACAGCGCCCCATACACCATCGACAGCTACCTCATCGGCGACCTCAATTATATGAAGATCCGCGACCTCTGTGCAGCCATCGGCTGCGGCATCGACTACAACGCCACAACCGGCCAGGTCATCCTCATCCCACAGGAAACCACCACCACCGACAACACCGCGCCTGTCAGTGCAGATCAAGCCGCCTGAGAAAAGCGAAAAAAATGCGCGTCAGTATTGAATTTTCGACCGCCATGCAGTACTATAACGTATGAGAAGGGCAGCATCCGCCAGCGCTGCCCTCTCACATGACGTCATGGGTCGTATATGCGGCAACAGGGGCAGGTTCGCCACTTCATCTTCATTCGCCTGTCCCCGTCGTTTCCTCAAACTCCTGCGCGGCAAGGACACCATCCCGTAACCACGTCCTGGCAGTTCTCCAAGTGCCAGCCGCAAAGCAGCTAGTACCACACCATCATGGGCAGCTACCACCAATCGCTCACAGCTGCCCCTCATCACAGATCGAAAATACGCATATACGGCCAAAAGGACAGGGACTTCCTCATCCCCTGTCCTTTTTCTGTGCCCGAAATTCCAGCGCAGAACTATGAAAAATGAAAGAAAAAATTATTTTTATAATCATTTTTCAGAAAAATGATGCATAATTCCCGAAGGAAAGATATAATAATACTTACATATACTCCATTACTGTGTAAAGTTACAACTTGTATGGATGATACAGGCGCTTTTAAGCGCCGATAAATGAGGAGGTAGGGACTGTGAAAGAAATCAAGACCATCTTAGTAGCAAACCGTGGCGAGATCGCTATCCGTATTTTCCGCGCCTGCAAGGAGCTCGGGATCAAGAGCATCGCCATCTATTCGGAAGAAGATAAGAACTCTCTGTATCGTACCATCGCAGATGAATCCTATCGCGTCGGTAAGGGCAAAACCCCAGTCGATGCATACCTGGACATCTCCGGCATCATCACCCTCGCAAAATCCAAGGGCGTAGACGCCATCCATCCTGGCTATGGGTTCCTGTCTGAAAACGCTGAATTTGCGCAAGCCTGCGAAGAAGCCGGCATCGAATTTATCGGTCCGGACCACAACATGTTAAACGCACTCGGCGACAAGATCCAGTCCAAGAAAGTTGCCATCGAAGTTGGCGTGCCAACCATTCCTGGCGTAGAACGTGCAGCGCTCAATGTTGAAGAAGCAAAAGAATTTGCCAAGGTTGCAGGCTATCCTGTCATCCTCAAAGCCAGCGCCGGCGGCGGTGGTCGTGGGATGCGCGTCGTCCGCAGCGAAGAAGACATGGAACAGGAATACAACAGCGCCACCAGCGAAGCCAAGAAAGCCTTCGGTATCGCAGACGTATTCGTTGAAAAATACATCGAACGTCCAAAGCACATCGAAGTACAGGTCCTTGGCGATAAGTATGGCAACATCGTTCACATGTTCGAACGTGACTGCTCCATCCAACGCCGTCACCAGAAAGTCATCGAATTTGCGCCATCCCTGATCCTTTCCGAGGAACAGCGTCAGGCCATCTGCGAAGATGCCCTCAAGATCGCGCGTCACGTCAACTACCGCAGCGCCGGTACCGTTGAATTCCTCGTCGATGCACAGGGCAACCACTACTTCATCGAAATGAACCCACGTATCCAGGTAGAGCACTGCGTCACCGAACAGATCACCGGTATCGACATCGTGCAGGCCCAGATCCGTGTTGCCCAGGGCTACAAGCTCGCTGATCCTGAGATCGGCATCCCAACCCAGGATTCCATCACCCATCGCGGTTATGCCATCCAGTGCCGTGTCACCACCGAAGACCCAGCAAACAACTTTGCACCAGACACCGGTACCATCGAAGTGTACCGTTCCAGCTCCGGTCACGGCATTCGCCTCGACAGCGGCAACGCCTATGCAGGCGCGCAGATCTCTCCATTCTACGACAGCCTGCTCGTCAAGATCGTCGCTTACAACCGCACCTTCCAGGGTACCATCGATACAGCCATCCGCTGCCTGCATGAAACCAAGATCAAGGGCGTCAAGACCAACATCGGCTTCCTGATCAACGTCCTCAACCATCCACGTTTCCGCAACGGCGAATGCGACACCAGCTTCATCGCTCAGACCCCAGAGCTTTTCGATATCCACGGCGGCGACAACATGGAAAAGAAGATGCTCACCTTCCTCGCCAACAAAGCCGTCAACGAGATCAAAGGCGAAAAGCCAGAAGTCAACGAGCTCGAAGTGCCAACCTTTGACAAGCCACTGCTTCTGCGCGGCACCAAGCAGCTCCTCGACGAAAAAGGCCCTAAGGCCGTTGCAGATTGGGTCATGCAGCAGGATCGCCTGCTCATCACCGACACCTCCATGCGTGACGCCCAGCAGTCCCTGCTCGCAACCCGCATGCGTACCGTTGACATGACCCGCATCGCACCAGCATACGCCACCGCCTGCAAGGATTTCTTCTCCCTCGAAATGTGGGGCGGCGCAACCTTCGACACCGCTTATCGTTTCCTCAAGGAATCCCCATGGGCACGTCTCGACGAATTGCGTGAAGCCATTCCAAACGTGCTCTTCCAGATGCTCCTGCGTGGCGCAAATGCCGTTGGTTATGCCAACTATCCAGACAACGTCATCCGTCAGTTCGTGCAGGAATCTGCCAAGAGCGGCATCGACGTCTTCCGTATCTTCGACTCCCTCAACTGGGTTGAAGCCATGAAGGTCTCCATCGATGAAGCCCTCAAGACCGACAAACTCGTCGAAGGCTGCATCTGCTACACCGGCGACATCATGGATAAGAGCCGTACCAAGTACGACCTCGAATACTACATCCGCAAAGCCAAAGAGCTCGAAGGCCTCGGCTGCCACATGCTCGGCATCAAGGACATGAGCGGTCTCTTAAAGCCAATGGCAGCAACCGAGCTCATCAGCGCCTTGAAGAGCGAGCTCAACATCCCAATCCATCTGCACACCCACGATTCCACCGGTAACGGCGTCGCAACCCTGCTCATGGCAGCACAGGCCGGCGTAGACATCGTCGACGTTGCCTTCAACGGCATCGCAGGTCTCACCAGCCAGCCAGGCTTGAACTCCCTCGTTGCAGCCCTCGAGCTCACCAAGCGCGACACCGGACTGGATATCATCAAGCTGCAGAAGATCAGCGATTACTGGGGCGAAGTGCGCAAGTACTACAGCCAGTTTGAAAGCGGCATGCGCTCCGGTTCTGCCGAAATCTACAAATACGAGATCCCTGGTGGCCAGTATTCCAACCTCAAACCACAGGTTGAAAGCTTCGGCCTCGGCCACAAGTTCGAAGAAGTCAAGAAGATGTACGCCACCGTCAACGAGATGCTCGGTGACATCGTCAAGGTTACCCCATCTTCCAAGGCCGTCGGTGACATGGCCATCTTCATGGTTCAGAACAACCTCACCCCGGACAACATCATCGAAAAAGGGAAGAACATCGACTTCCCAGATTCCATCGTTTCCTACTTCCAGGGCATGATGGGCCAGCCAGAAGGCGGCTTCCCAGAAGATCTCCAGAAGATCGTCCTCAAGGATAAAGAACCACTCACCTGCCGCCCAGGCGAACTCCTGCCAGACGAAGACCTCGATGCCGACGCCGAATATCTGAAGAAAGAATACGGCATCGAAGCAGGCCGCCGCGAAGCGCTGAGCTATGCGATGTACCCACGCATGTATGAAGACTACCTCAAGGGCCTGAAGAAAGATCCAATCCTCTGCCATATGGACAGCGATCAGTTCTTCTATGGCCTGCGCAAGGGCGAAACCGGTGACATCGCCATCGACGAAGGGAAAGTCATGAGCGTTCGACTCATCGAAGTCAAGGAACCAGACGAAGAAGGCAACTCCGTCGTTGCCTTCGAAGTCAACGGCAGCTACCGCACCGTCAAGGTTGCCAATGAAGCCGCTGCGAAATCCCTGACCATCGTTCGCAAGCCAATGGCCGATCAGGACAACCCAGCCCACGTCGGCGCGAACATCCCAGGCACCGTCATCAAGATCCTCGTGGCCGAAGGCGACGAAGTGGAAGAAAACCAGCCACTCATCGTTCTCGAAGCCATGAAGATGGAAACCAACGTCCTCAGCCCACGCAAAGGTAAAGTTGCGCGTATCCTCGCTGAAGACGGCGCTCAGGTTGAAGCTGGCGAACTCATCGTCGAGCTTGAAGTATAATCCAATAAGTAACGCATGGGAGCAGCCGCCACTGGGCGCTGTTCCCATTGCTTTTCTCGCGGAGTGATACCATGGAACTCATAGAAAAACTGTTTAAGCCGCTGATCCTTGTCGCCACCCTCGTGTGGTTCGTGCTTGCCGCCTTTCGCATCTTGCCTGTGAATCAGCTTTTGATCTACGTCGGCGTGCTCTCCATCCTCATGGGGCTGCGCAACCTCGTGATCCTCAATATCAGCCAGAAAAGCGGCAAATTGCACGACAAGATCCAATTTTACGTTGATCAGTACGGCCTGAAAAAAGGACTCGTCCGTTATGCCATCATGCTCATCGGCGTCTACCTCGTTCTCGGGTTTTTGCTGATCGTCCTCAACATTTGAACTTAGCCTATAAAGGAGCGTCATGAATTTATGAAAACCTGGAAAATCCGTTCTTCCAATCATGCCGCCGCCAAAGTTTTAGCCGACGCGCTGGGGCTGCCGCTGCCATTGGCGAGAATCCTCGCCAGTCGCGGCTATGCCACGCCTGAGCAGGCGTCGGCATTTTTGTACGCAGAAATGAAAGACCTCAGCCGTCCCTTCCAGCTGCCAAATCTTGGCGCCGCCGTGGACATTATCGCAGAAGCCCTCCAGGCAAAAAAACGCATCGCCATCTATGGCGACTACGACGTTGACGGCATCTGCGCCGCAACCCTCATGCGCGAAGCATTTTCCTGGCTCGATACCGACGTGCGCATCTACATCCCAAGTCGCCTCAAAGAAGGCTACGGCATGAACGCCAAGGCCCTGGACACCCTACTGGCTGAAGGCATTGGGCTCGTCATCACCGTTGACAACGGCATCGCCTCCCGGGAACTCATCGCCGAGTATAAGAAGAAGGGGCTTTCTTTCATCGTCACCGACCACCACCAGCTCCCACCAGCGCTTCCAGAATGCGTCGTCGTCAATCCCCTTCTTTCAGCAAGCGTCACCGCGCCTTACCGCCGGCTTTGCGGCTGCGGCACCGCGTATTTTCTCGCCATGGGCATGCTGGAACGCCTCGCGCCAGCGCTCTACGACGATCTTCATCAGCGTAAGCTCCTCGATCTCGTCGCCGTCGCCACCGTTGCAGACCTCGTGCCACTCGCCGAGGACAACCGCATCCTCGTGCGCGAAGGCCTGCGCGTGATTGGCGACAACCCGCGCCCCGGCCTGAAAGCCCTCGCAACGCTCATGTGTGGCGAAGAAGCCGTCAAAGCTTCCGACATCGCCTTTCGCATCGCGCCTTGCATCAACGCCTGCGGCAGACTCGATGAAACCGCCGATGCCCTCGCGCTTTTCGCCCACGATGCAGAAGGAGACCTCAGCCAGCTCGCCGAAACCGTGCGCGACTACAACGATGAACGCAAGAACATGGAGCGCCGCATCGCAAAAGAAGCAGCCGCTCAGTTTGAAGAACACACCGGCCCCATGACCTGTGCCGTCGCAGCAGGTGAAAACTGGCACCCCGGCGTCATCGGCATCGTCGCCTCGCGCCTCGTTGAACAGTTCCACTGCCCTTCTGTCGTACTCACCACCACAGAAGAAAAACCAGGCATCTACACAGGGTCCGCGCGCAGCGTGTCAGGATTCCATCTCTACGAAGGCCTTTCCGCCTGCGCCGAGCATCTGCTCCAGTTTGGCGGCCACGAAATGGCAGCCGGACTTTCCGTTGCCGCAGAAAAGCTCGACGATTTCAAAAAAGCCTTCGCAGAAGTCACCGCAGCCTACGAAGCAGAGATCGCCGAAAACATCCTCTGGATCGACGACGTCATCACCTTAGAGGACGCCACAGAAGAGCTCGAACAGGCCTTGCGCCTGCTCGAACCCTGCGGCCAGGAAAATCCCGAGCCCCTCTTTGCTCTCGAGCATCAGTGGCGGTTTGCGCGTCAGCGCGTCGGACAGGAAGGCGACCATCTGCGGCTGCAGTTCCAGGATAAAAACGGCGAGACCATCCCAGCCATCGCCTTTCGTCAGGGAAATTATCCATTCTCCGAGCGCCATCGCTACGACTTTGCCTTTCATGTGACCGAGCACTGCTTCCGTGGTCTCTGCGGCATCCAGCTCATGGTCACAGACATCCAGCCATCCTGGCAGGCAGAAGAAGCCGCCATCCTGCGCACCTTCATGGCAAACGGCGCAGGCTATCTCGATGCAGGACCTCTTTCCGGCATCGCCGATCGTCCGCGTTTTTACACCAAGCTGCGCGGCGTCAGCTTTGACGATCGACAGATCCATGTCCAATCCCTCAGAGAAGGCCAGACCCTTTCGCTTTTGCGTGAGCCCAACAATCCCGCAGATCCCAACGCCATCTGCTGCCTCACAGAAAATGGCGAAAAGCTCGGCTATCTTTCCAGACAGATCGCTTCCCAGCTCGCGCCCCTCGTCGATTTCGGCGTATCCTATCATGCAGAAGTTGCGCAGATCACCGGAAAGGAAGAGGAGACGTGCGGCGTCAACATCCTCGTCGTGAGCGATGCAGCCAATGCCCAGGCAGAAGCCGCCCAGGAAAACGACAGCGTCCTCGCCGCACTTCCCGAAGAAAACCTCGTCGATCTCCTCATCGATGCCTTCGTCGACGATGGCGAACTGTTGCCCATCCAAGAGGCCGCCATCGCCAACATCCTTCAGCGCCATCAGGACACCTGCGTCATCATGCCCACCGGTCGCGGAAAATCCCTGATCTACCAGATCGCCGCCGGCGTCCTCGCGCGGCGCGAGCAGCGCATGACTCTCGTCATCTCCCCGCTCAAAGCCCTCGCGAGCGATCAGTACCTCGCGCTCCGCGACCACCTTGCGCCTCTCGGGTATCAGATCTACAAAGGAAACGGCGATCTCTCAAACGACGAACGCGCCCGCCTCATGCAGGCGCTCGCTCAGGAAAAGATCGACGTGCTTTTGCTCACGCCGGAATTTTTCGTGCGTCATCAGGCGCTTTTCCAGCCTCATGCCGCGCGCGTTGGACAGATCGTCATCGACGAAGCGCACCACATGCTTGACAAGCGTCCAGCCTATAAAATCCTGCGCGAATTAAAGCCAAAATATCCCAACGCCGTCTGGACCTATCTCACAGCCACCGTGCCGACTGCAGATGCTGAGAGATTTCAGCAAATAATTTCGGGCGCAGGGCTTTATTTGGACGACCATATCCGCTATAATTTACATATTATCGATGCACGGCACACAGAAAAGAAGCTCGTCTATCTCTACAGACTCTTCATGCATCCTGAGAAGACCATCTGCTACGTCAACAGCCGTAAGCAGGCCTTTGCGCTTTCGCAGCGACTCCGCGAGATCCTGCCTTACACACTGCGCCCGCTCGTCGGCTATTACCACGGCGGCCTTCCAGGGCAGGCACGCCGTGCCATCGAGACCGCCTTCAAGGAAGGCGAGATCCGTCTGCTTTTTGCCACCACCGCGTTTGGCGAGGGCGTGCATATTTCCGACATTCGCAACGTCGTGCTCTATCACCCCTGCTTTTCCGTGGAGGCCTTCAACCAGCTCGCTGGGCGCTGCGCCCGTGACGGCCAGGACGGACGTGTACATCTCCTCTACAGCGAAAAAGACCTCGCCTTAAACGAGATGATCATTTCCGACAGCGCCCCATCGCGGGAAAATCTCGGGAAAATGTACCAGCTTTTGAAGGCAATCGCAAAACAGCGCGGCTACATCATCCAGGCCGCCACAGACGATCTCGAAGAAGGGCTCGCAAGCCTTGTCGAAGGCTTTGGCAAAAGACAGTGGCAGCAGGCCCTCACCATATTTGAAGAACTCGCATTCTTGCATGTCGAACAAAACGGCACGCAAACAACCATTACAATCGAAAAAGATCCAGCGCATCGCGCGCTCACCGAATCTGCGACATTTTTGGAAGGAACGAGCGAAGCCAGGGCACTCGCTCAATTTGAGGAGATCGCCTTTGCGAAAAACATCGACGCGCTGGAGCATGTCATTCGCAGCGCGCTCTGCCCTGCGAACTGGCATGGCAGGGAGGTGAAACCATGAGCCATCAAGTTGGATACGACGACCTCATCAAGGTCGTTTTGGAAAATAACCCACAAGCAAACAGCGTCATGATCGAGGAAGCCTACGAATTTGCCCGCGAAATGCACGAAGGCCAGTATCGCAAATCCGGCGAACCTTACATCATCCACCCAGTAAACGTCGCCATCATCTTGGCCGATCTCGGGCTCGATGACAACGCCATTGCCGCCGGGCTTTTGCACGACGTCGTCGAAGACACCGACTGCTCCAGCCTCGATCTCGAGCGCAAATTCAACGAGGAAGTCGCCTTTCTCGTTGAAGGCGTCACCAAGCTCGACAAGATCCAGTGCCATTCCAAAGAAGAGCGACAGCTTGAAAGCTATCGCAAGATGTTCATCGCCATGGCGCAGGATGTCCGCGTCATCATCATCAAGCTCGCCGACCGACTGCACAACATGCGCACCATGAGTTTCCAGTCGCCAGAGAAGCAAAAACGCATCGCTCAGGAAACACTGGAGATCTATTCGCCGCTGGCAGATCGTCTCGGTATTATCAAGCTCAAATGGGAGCTCGAAGACCTCTCGCTCAGATATCTCGAGCCGGAGATCTACTACGACCTCGTTGAGCGCATTTCCATGAAGCGCCAGGAACGCCTGGAATACATCGACGAAGTCATCCGCGATCTGCGCCGGGAAATGGACGCCGTCCACCTCGAATACGAGATCGCCGGCCGACCAAAGCATTTCTACAGCATCTACCGCAAGATGGTCAACAAGCACAAAGACCTCGATGAGATCTACGACCTTATCGCCATTCGCGTCCTCGTCAACACCGTGCAGGATTGCTACATCGTGCTCGGCCTCGTGCATTCCCTGTGGAAACCAGTGCCTGGCCGCATCAAAGACTACATCGCCATGCCAAAGCCAAACCTCTACCAGTCCCTGCACACCACCGTCATCGGACCGCGCGGCGAACGCTTTGAGATCCAGATTCGTACCTTTGAGATGCACCAGATCGCCGAATACGGTGTTGCAGCCCACTGGCTTTACAAACAGACCGGCGGCAGCGAAGCGCCAAAGGACGCCAACCAGCTCGACTGGCTGCAAAAGCTCAAAGAGCTGCAGCAGGACGCCGTCGACAGCAAGGAATTCCTCGACAACATCAAGCTCGAGCTCTTCAGCGACACCGTCTTCGTGTTCTCACCAGCCAGCGAAGTCTACGAGCTGCCAACCGGCTCCACGCCGCTTGACTTTGCTTACCGCGTCCACACCGAGATCGGTAACCAGTGCGTCGGCGCAAAAGTCAACGGCAAGATCGTGCCATTCGACTACGAGCTGCAGACCGGCGACACCGTCGAGATCCTGCGCTCCAAAAACAGCCGTGGACCAAACAGCAACTGGCTCAAGCTCGTCAAAACCCCACAGGCCAAGAACAAGATCCGTTCCTGGCTCAAGAAAAACAAGCGCGAGGAAAATCTGCACAACGGCAAGGAAGCCCTCGAACGCTACGTCAAAGCGCACCACGCCGGCGCAGAAGCCATCCTGCTGAACGTCGACAACATCAACCGCATCACCAACAAGCTCGGTTATAAAACCGCCGACGATCTCTACGTCGGCATCGGCGTCGGTGGCGTCAGCACCATGCAGGTCGTCAACCGCATGCGCGACGAATTCAAGAGCCAGCTCGCCGAGCTCGAAGCCCAGGACGACGAAAAAGCCCTGGACAATCAGCTCAACGCCAAATCCAACCGCCGTTCCGGCAAGAAAAACATCGGCGGCATTTCCATCCAGGGCATGGGCGACGTCGATGTGAAATTCGCCAACTGCTGCAAACCAGTGCCAGGCGACCCAATCGTCGGCTACATCACCCGTGGCAGCGGCATCACCGTACATCACCGCGAATGCAAGAACATCCAGAGCCTCAGCGACAAAGATCGCGCCCGACTCATCGACGTCAACTGGGAAGGCTTCGAGAATTCTGTTTACGAAGTACAGATCTTCGTTGAAGCCCTCGACCGCCCAAAGATCACCCCAGACGTCATGGCCCTCATCAACGACAGCCACGTACACATCGCTTCCATCACCTCCCGCGTCAAGGAACACATGGCGCTGATGGAGATCACCGCCGAAGTCAGCGATCTGCAGGAGCTCAACGTCGTCATGGAAAAGATCAACGCCATCCCGGACGTGTTCTCCGTGCGGCGTGATTGATGAGAGGAGAATGAAATGAGAGCAGTCGTACAACGCGTGAAAAATGCCCGCGTGGAAGTAGAAGGGGAGACCATCGGCGCCGTAGACCACGGCCTGCTCGTCTTTCTCGGCGTCACCCAAAGCGACACCGAAAAGGACGCCAAATACCTCGCCGAAAAGATCGCTGGCCTGCGCATCTTTGAGGATGCCGAGGATAAAATGAACCTTTCCGTGCAGGATGTCGGCGGCAGCATCTTAAGCGTCAGCCAGTTCACCTTGTTCGGCGATTGTCGCCGTGGACGCCGCCCATCCTTCACCGATGCCGCGCGTCCAGAGCAGGGCCAGCGCCTCTACGAAGCCTTCAACGACGAACTGCGCGCGCAGGGATTATCCGTCGCCACCGGCCAGTTTCAGGCGCACATGGAAGTGTCGCTCGTAAACGATGGCCCCGTGACAATGCTTTTGGATTCGACCAAGCAATTCTGAACAATGAGAGGAATGAGGGGAACAATGAAACTCAAGATCATGGCCGTCGGGCCACTCGAAGAAAATTGCTACATCGTCTACGATGAAACCACGCGCCAGGCAGCAATCATCGATCCAGGCGACGAAGCCGAGCGCATCGCAGCCTTCATCGATAAAGAAAACCTCGCGCCACAGTTCATCGTCAACACCCACGGCCACTGGGATCACATCGGCGCAGTGGCCGCGCTGAAAGCGCGCTACAACGTGCCATTTTATATGCACGCCGACGACGCAGAATGGTTCCAGGAACCACTCTGCAGCCTCTTTGGCGAAAACAAAGCAGACTGCATCGCCGTCGAAAAAAACATCTCTGATGGCGACGTACTCACCCTCGCCGACCAAGAGATCCGTGTCATCCACACCCCAGGCCACACCAAAGGCGGCTGCACCCTCTGGATGGCGGGAATGGACGCCGCATTCACCGGCGACACCCTCTTCAAAGGCACCGTCGGCCGCACCGATTTCCCAGGCGGCAGCTACGACGAGATCCTCGAGAGCGTGCAAAAACGCCTCGCCGTGCTCCCAGACAGCTGCGCCATTTTTCCAGGCCACGGCCCAAAGAGCGACATGGCATGGGAGCGTGCGCACAATCCGTACATGCGTTACCAAGCCTGAGGTGTTGACAAAGCGCCATCCCTTCGATACAATTTTCATATATCCTAGTCTGAAAGAGGTTCGTTGCATCGCAACGAACTTTTCACTGTATAAACGGAGGCCAGAAAATGCTAACAACAAAACCGAGAGGAACCAACGATTTTCTGCCCGGCGAGGTAGAAAAATGGCAGTATCTCGAGGGATTGATCCGCGAACTTTTCGCGAACTATCATTATAAAGAGATCCGTACCCCAATCTTCGAACACACCGAGCTGTTTTTGCGCAGCGTCGGTGAAACATCCGACATCGTCTCGAAAGAAATGTATTCCTTCGAAGACAAAGGCCTGCGCCACGTCACCCTGCGCCCAGAAGGCACAGCCGGCACCGTGCGCGCCTTCGTCGAAAACAAACTCTTCGCCCAGTCGCTGCCAGTCAAGCTCTACTACATCGGGCCAATGTTCCGCTATGACCAGCCACAGGCAGGCCGCTATCGCCAGTTTCACCAGTTCGGCTGCGAAGTCCTCGGCAGCGCCGACCCAATGGTCGATGCCGAAGTCATCAGCTTCGCCGTCGATCTTTTCACCAAACTTGGGCTCGAAAGCCTGTCCGTCCTCATTAACACCGTCGGCTGCGACAAATGCCGCCCACGCTATCACGAAGCGCTGAAGGAATATTTCAGCCAGTACAAAGACCAGCTCTGCCCAACCTGCCTCGAGCGTCTGGACAAAAATCCGCTGCGCATCTTAGACTGCAAGGAAGAAGGCTGCAAAGCCGTTGCCGCCGGCGCACCAACCACCCTGGACTACGCCTGCGATGACTGCAAAGCCCATTTCGAAAAAGTCTGCAGCTATCTTGAAAGCGTCGGCATCAAATACGACGTCGACACCACCCTCGTGCGCGGACTCGACTACTACACCCAGACCGCCTTCGAAGTCATCATGAACAAAGTCGGCAGCCAGCAGAACGCCATCTGCGGCGGCGGCCGTTACAATAAACTCGTCAGCCAGGTCGGCGGCGACGACATCCCAGGCATGGGATTTGCAGCCGGCATGGAACGCGTGCTCCTGACCGTCGAAGAAGAAGGCATCCAATTGCCAGTCAAGCAGGACATCGATGTTTACGTCGCGCCTCTTGGTGACGCCGCCAAAGACGTCTGCTTCAAGCTCACCCACGATCTGCGCGCAAACGGCCTCACCACCGAGACCGACTACCTCTCAAAGAGCATGAAAGCGCAGATGAAAGCAGCCGACAAAGCCCACGCGCGCTACACCGTCATCATCGGTGACGACGAACTCGCCAACGGCCAGGCCGTCGTGCGCAATATGGCAACCAGCAGCCAGGAAACCATTTCCCTTGAAGAAGTTATCAATTACGTAAAGTGAGGCCAAGATAAATGTTACCCTTAAAGAGAACCCATTATTGCACCCAGCTTTCTCTGGAAAACGTCGGTGAAGAGATCATCGTCACCGGCTGGGTCCAGAAACGCCGCGACCACGGTGGCGTCATCTTCATCGACCTGCGTGACCGCAGCGGCATCGTTCAGGTCACCGTCAACCCAGAACTCTGCGACGCTGACGTTTTTGAAAAAGCAGAGCACATCCGCAGCGAATACGTCCTCGGCGTTCGCGGCACCGTGCGCCCACGCCCAGAAGGCATGGAAAATCCTAAGCTCGCCACCGGCCAGATCGACGTCATCTGCACCGAGCTCATCATCTACAACGCCGCAAAAACCCCACCATACGCCCTCATTGACGACACCGACGTGGATGAAAACATCCGCCTCAAATATCGCTACCTCGATCTGCGCCGTCCAGTCATGCAGCAGAACCTGCAGCTGCGTCATCAGGTCCTCAAGAGCGTTCGCGACTACCTCGATGAAAAAGGCTTCTGGGAGATCGAAACCCCAATCCTCATGCGTTCCACCCCAGAAGGCGCTCGCGACTTCCTCGTGCCTAGCCGCCTCAACGCCGGACAGTTCTACGCCCTGCCACAGTCTCCACAGCAGTACAAACAGCTCCTCATGGTCAGCGGCATCGACAAATATTTCCAGGTCGCTCGCTGCTTCCGTGACGAAGACCTGCGCGCAGATCGTCAGCCAGAATTCACCCAGCTCGACTTGGAAATGAGCTTCGTCGACGAAGACGAAGTCATGGGCCTCACCGAACAGATGGTCGCTCACGCCTTCAAAGAAGTCCTCGGCGTCGATATCCCGCTGCCACTCCCACGCATGACCTGGCAGGAAGCCATGAGCCGCTACGGCTCTGACAAGCCAGACACCCGCTTCGGCCTCGAGCTCATCGAGCTTTCCGACGTTGTCGCAGGCGGCTGTGGTTTCAAAGTCTTCGACCAGGCCCTCGAAAACGGCGGCACCGTCAAAGCTCTCAACGCCAAAGGCATGGCCGATCTCAGCCGTCGTGAACTCGACGCCCTCGGCAAATACGTTGCCATCTACGGCGCCAAAGGTCTTGCGTATTTCGTCATGCAGCCAGACGGCAGCATCAAATCGCCGATCACCAAGTTCCTCACCGATGACATGGTGAAAAAGATCTGTGAAGCCACCAACGCCGAAGTCGGCGACGTCATCTTCTTCGGTGCCGACAGTTTCAAGATCGTCAACGACAGCCTCGGCCACCTGCGCCTCGAGCTCGCTCGCAAGCGCAACCTCATCGATGAAAGCAAGTTCAACCTCCTGTGGGTCACCGAGTTCCCACTCTTCGAATGGAGCGACGAAGAAAAGCGTTACACCGCCATGCACCATCCATTCACCGCACCGATCGAAGAAGACCTCGAAAAATATCCAGATCAGCTCGATAAGATCCGCTCCCGCGCTTACGATATCGTCCTCAACGGCGTCGAACTCGGCGGCGGCTCCATCCGTATCCACGATCGCGCCCTGCAGGAAAAAATGTTCGACCTTCTCGGCCTTTCCGAAGAAGTCTACCGCGAACGCTTCAGCATGCTCCTCGACGCTTTTGAATACGGCGCACCACCACACGGGGGACTGGCCATCGGTATCGACCGCATGCTCATGCTCATGGCTCATCGCGACACCATCCGCGACGTCATCGCCTTCCCTAAGACCCAGAACGCCGCAGACCTCATGGCAGATGCGCCATCCATCGTCGACCGCAAACAGCTCCGCGAGCTCCACATCAAAGTCGACATCAAAGAAAAAGACAAAAAACCAGACGCCGAGTAAGTGTCTACCACAAAAAACCGCCCAGCTGCCAAAAACAGCTCGGCGGTTTTTACTTGCCTTCCATTCGACACCAAGCAACCTAAAACTTCGCTTGCTTTTACCGCGCATTCCTGATACACTTTAATCAGGCAGCAGGGAAAGCTGCTTGCAGTTACCTTGCTTTTTAGTGGGGGTTTGAGACACCCGCCCGAAATTTCGCTGCTAACGGTCATGCAGGATAAAGATAGACCGGACAATTGCTTGACCGCTTCCGGTTATGCGGTATAGAAGTAGACCGAGAAAAAGTCCCACAATAAGAGCATCGCCGATTAGCGAATTGTTCAGTAAGATTTAGCTTTTATATTTTCAGAAACCGTCACTTGTTCAAGTGGCGGTTTTTGCATTTTACACAGAAGCCCGCAGACGCTGGATCGCCAGCGCTCGCGGCCTTTTTGCATGCGCGCGTGCAGATGGTAGAATAGAGAAAAACAGAATAAGGGGAGACACATCATGGTCACGACCAGCATCACAAAAGAATCCATCCTTGCCTATCAAGCCTATCTGCACAGCGAAGAGCGCAGCGCCAGCACCATCGAAAATTATCTGCGTCACGTTCGCGCCTTTGCAGCCTGGCTCGGCGATCATTCAATAGATAAAAACAGCGTCAGCGAATGGAAGCAGAGCCTGCTTTCGCGCGACTACGCCCCGACCACCATCAACGCCATGCTGGCAGCGCTGCACAGCTATTTCCGCTTCCGCCGCTGGGAGCATCTCCACGTGCGCTATCTGCGCGTGCAGCGACGCTTGTTTCGCGCCGACGAACGCGCGCTCAGCCGCGAAGAATATCAGCAATTGCTGCGCACAGCACGTGCACATCGTATGCATCAGCTTGCTCTCATCATCGAAACCCTTGGCGGCACCGGCATCCGTGTGTCAGAGCTCTGTGCCATCACCGTCGAAGCTGCGCAGAACAAGCGCGCCGACATCCATCTCAAAGGCAAGATCCGCACCATCCTCATCCCATCAAAGCTCAGCAAAAAACTGACTTCCTACGCCCGCGCACAAAAAATCACCCGCGGTGAGATCTTTCTCACAGCAGGTGGTACATCCATTTCGCGCTATAAAATCTGGGCCGATATGAAAAAACTCGCCAAGCTCAGCGGCGTCGCACCAAGCAAAGTCTTTCCGCATAATCTGCGGCATCTCTTCGCCGTCGTTTTCTACGAAAAATGCCACGACATCGCCCGCCTCGCCGATCTGCTTGGCCATTCGAACATTGAAACCACACGCATCTATCTCATCGAGCCAGGCAGCATCTGCCGCCGACAGCTCGAACGCATGCAGCTCGTCGAGTGAGCGCCAACATCATTAACATTATGTTTGTTTGGCGTTACAACAGATAGGAAATTGCTTCCTTAGTTGTAGCTATTATAGCATACTTCCCTCATCTACGCAAAGAAAATATAGAATTTTGCGCATGCCAAATAAGGGTCATGAAAACCACAAAGGGTGACCCTTGCTTTGCTGTGCCCAAAAACAATTGTGATCAAAAGCTTTCAGCTAAAAAACATATATTTTGAACGAACGTGTATTAGCGCGATCCAACACAATGTTAAAGTTGTGGATCGCGCTGTTTTTTTATTTGCAGGAGGTGGTCAATATGCGCGAATCTCTCGCCGATTTCTGTCGCCGCACAGGCCGCGAAGAATTGCTTGACGAGTGGGACAGCGAGCGCAACCTGCCGCTCACTCCAGAAAGCGTAAGCTATGGCAGCAAACGGCACGTTTGGTGGCACTGCGCGAATGGACACAGTTGGCAAGCCGCCGTACATACCCGAAGCGGCAGCGGCACAGGCTGCCCGTATTGCAACGGCCGTCGGCCCATCCCTGGCGAAACAGACCTCGCCACCCGCTATCCAGACATCGCCAGCCAGTGGCATCCCACCAAAAATGGCGATCTCACCCCGTTCGACGTGCTCCCCGGCAGCCACCGTCTCATCTGGTGGCAGTGTGAGCATGGACACGTGTGGCGCGCCCAGGTCAAAAGCAGAGTGTCCGGCTCCGGCTGCCCAGTTTGCAGCAATCGCACACTCCTGCGCGGAGAAAACGATCTCGCCACCAACAATCCCGAGCTCGCCCGCCAGTGGCACCCAACCAAAAATGGCGACCTCACGCCGAGCGACGTCGTCCCCGGCACTCGGCGCAAAGTCTGGTGGGTCTGCGATAAAGGCCATGAATGGCGCGCAGCCGTCTCCGCTCGCGTCAATGGCAGCGGTTGCCCAGTCTGCACCAGTAAAATGATCATCCCCGGCGAGAACGACCTCGCCAGCCAGTATCCAGCCGTTGCAGCCCAGTGGCATCCAACCAAGAATGGCACCCTCACCCCAGAGCAAGTTGCTCCCGCCAGCAATAAAAAAGTCTGGTGGATCTGCGATAAAGGCCACGAGTATCAGGCCACCATCGCCAGCCGCACCCAAAGAGGCGGCGGCTGCCCGTACTGCGCCAACACCAAGGTGCTCCCCGGCTTCAATGATCTCGCCACAAAATATCCGCGAGTAGCCGCCGAATGGCACCCAACCAAAAATGCGCCCCTCACCCCCGACCATGTCCTCCCCGGTAGCAGGCGCAAAGTCTGGTGGCAGTGCAAAAACGGCCACTCCTGGCAAGCCGTTATCTATTCAAGAACCGGCAGCCAAAACAGCGGCTGCCCATTCTGCACAGGCTACGCCAACGGCAAACGCCGCGCACGCTACGAGCGTTATCTCGCCGAAGACGACAAACACGAATAACCACCACAAATTCCAGCCACCGCAGCGACCCGCGCGAGGCTGTTTGATATAGAGAGCAATCATTCAAAAAAACTAAGGAGGAATTAACATGAACAGACAGAAACATAAGCTGTCCAGACGCATCCTGGCCATGCTTCTCACAGCAGCCATGCTCGTCACCATGTTCCCAGCTGCAATGTTTGCGACGCCGACTGCGGAAGCCGGCAGCGAAGGCGTGCCGCAGTTGGATGTGTCAAAATCTAAAACTGCGACAAATTTAGAGCAAAACGAAAATGGAGACTGGCAATCAGATGTGACATTATCCTTGCCATCTGAGGAATATTCTCAGAAAATGGATGTTGTATTTGTAATTGATGATACTTCTGCCGGATCTGGTATCTTTGAAGAATCTGTCACACAGTTATTGACAGAACTTGCTGAAACAGAAAACCTTGATATTAATGTGGGTATTGTTGCATTTGATGCTGTTGCTCGCGACTGGTTGGCGGCAACGAGTGACTATGAGGGAATGGTATCTGTAAAAGATGCAGATGCATTTCAAGCTTTAAAAACAGCCGTCAGTAAAACATTGGCTTACGAGAATTCTGGATATACTCAAAAAATCGGAGCAACTAATACTGAATGGCCAATCGATATGGCAACAGAAATGTTAAATTCTGGAAGAGCAGATGCTGAAAAATACCTGCTTGTGTTTAGTGATATGTATGGCTATGTTTATCGTGGTCAAATGACAGTCAATGATCAAGTATTTGATAATGTTCCAGTGGGTGTTAGACATCAAGGGTATAATCAAGCTCAATTAGCAATTGCAGCTCCAAAATATGATACGTGGTCAGATTTATATAGCCACAAAGATGAAAAAGATACTACTATGGATAGCTTTTTTCGAGACAGTAGCTGGGATGCATACTGGAGCATTTATCAAAATATGGGAGATAACATCCCAGAGTTAGTAGAAGGAGAGTCACCTGTTTGGGGAGAAGCATATTTTACACCTTTTGAAAAATCTACGTGCTTAACATATGATGCTATTTTAAGAACAGTAGCCCAAGGAATACAGGTTACAGTAATAAATAATGATTTTGCTTCAGAATATCCAGCAATTCAGACAATTAAAAATGGAATGCTAGACGATTTGGCGCAAAATCATGGTGTCCAGCTTATCAGAGAAACTGCGGAGCATGGGCAGGAGTTTACATCAGACCAGATGACAGAGATTTTCGCGAATCTGTCAGATGAACTCATTCAAGTCGTCGGCGCTGGTAGTGAAGTTGTCGATGTTATTGGCAACGATTTTGATTTTGTAAATACAGCAGGTACTCCTCCAACGCTTACTGTTGATGGAGAATTATTGACCGCAACTCCATTGGTAGATGATAGTGCTCCAGGCGCAGATTTAGCATGGAGCTTTGGGGATGAAACAACCCAGAATCGTTTTGAGCTGTACTATTATAAAGAGGGTACGACTTATGATGAGAAATCTGTCGGTGAATGCTTCGTCTGGAAAACTAACGAAGATATTACAAAAGATGCCACCGTTCAATTGACCTACACTGTTCAGCTGACAGATCCAAAGACTGAACCAGGTACATATGGTGAATACGACAAGAACGGCGATGGCTATCTGAATGAGAATGATGGAACGGAAACTGGAACTGAAGCAACAGGTGTTGGTTTGTTCACAAACGAAAGTGCAAAGATTTATCCTGTAGATTCAAATGAACAAAAAGGCACCCCAGAAGAATTCCCTCGCCCAACTGTTTCTTATGAAATCGCTCAACAGCAATCTATTATCATCACGCCAGCGAACATCACCATTTATATGGGGGGTAACGACGGGTACGAAGCCGTTGTTGGAGAAGATTCCACTGTCCCAGCAACCAGTGTAAATTCCCTGCCAAGTCCTCTGTTCCTGATCGAATCTGGCATTGATGGGTTTGATCCAACCCAGCTGGTTTTCACAAATAAAGCGAATGAAGATAAAGGTTGGACGGCTAAAAGAGTTGGTGCAGTATCGAATGAGCCTAATGCGCATGGCCTCTATCGCTTAGTGCCAACTGGCGAAAATCAGGATGCGGTCCGTGTTCAGTATACGGATGGCGATACAGCTGTTGTGAGTGATGAATTTGATCCAACAATACAACAGGAACTTTATAAGCAGTATGGCATTGAAATGTACTACGGCAGCAACAACCCAGAAGATATCGTTGCTACATACGACGGAACAACTTATGGCATTAAGATGGAAACTGGTACGTTGACAGTTCGCGCTGTAGATAACACGGAAAATACGCCAGAAACCAATCCTGTTCATAGGATTACAACTGGAACTACTGGCGAATCTGTAGCGCTTGACGATGATGTGCCTGCTGCGATCACTGCGCCAGAAGGTACGACTTATACGCTTAATGAAACAACGGTACCTGTAGAGGCAGCCGGCGTTGGTCTGCTTTTCGATGGCATCATCAACGATGATGCCCACCAACGCACTGCAGCATTGATCGAAAAGGTTGATGCTACGATGGGCGGCGATTCTTCCAACAGAAAGTACCGGGCGCAGTATCTGGATCTCGTTGATGAAAATAACGGCAACGCCTGGGTAAAAGCTTCTGGCGATGTGACGATCACCTGGGCTTATCCAGAAGATACCGGTGAAAATACAGAGTTTACCCTGTATCATTTTGAAGGACTGCATCGTGATGGTACAAATTCTGGGTTTGAAATTTCCGATGTAAATGGTATCACACCAGAGAAAATCGATATTGACACAGATGAAAATGGTATCACGTTCACAGTTGGCTCTGGCGGATTCTCTCCATTTGTTCTCGTCTGGGAGGAAGCCGATGATGACGACAATCCTCCATACATCCCACCAACCACTGGTGATGACGACGATGACGAAGAAGAACCAGACACACCAGCCCTCGACAAGGTCAACCATTTCCTCTACGTTGAAGGCTATCCAGAAGACTATCGTACCGGAGAATACTCCGACAACGAAGATCTCTGGCCAGTGAAGCCTCAGGGCAATATCACGCGTGCAGAGGTTGCGACGATCTTCTATCGTCTGCTGAAAGACGAAGTGCGTGAAGAGATCGAGACCGATGTGAACAGCTTCCCAGATGTCAACAAAGACGATTGGTTCAATATCACCGTTTCCTCGTTGGCAAATATGGGCGCGATCAGTGGCTACGAAGATGGCACGTTCCGTCCGAATGAGCCGATCACGCGTGCAGAATTGGCGTCGATGGCGGTGCGTTTCTATGAGGCATTCGAAGCGGAATATGAAGAAGGCACCTTCCTCGATGTTGACGGTGATGAATGGTACGCCGATGCGATTGCTGCAGCGGAAGAGCTCGGCATCCTTGGCGGGTATCCAGACGGCACGGTGCGTCCAAACAACAACATCACCCGCGCTGAGACCTGCGCGATCGTGAACCGCGTGCTCGAACGTCGTCCACACGATGACCATCTTGGCGATGTCGAAGACATGCGCACCTGGCCAGACAACCAGCCAGGCGCATGGTACTATGCCGACATGCAGGAAGCAACCAATGGTCATTACTACGAATGGATCGACATTGATGGATCCAAGTTCGAAGAATGGACCGAGGTTGACAAGGATTACGACTGGACGAAACGCTAAGCGCATTTTGTCTGTGACTACCCAACGCCCCGCGGCGAAAGCTGCGGGGCGTTTTTTGCGTGGATTTGACGCGGGTTTTTTGCTGGTGATAAAATGAGGATATGATGATCACGAACGAAGGGAGCGTTTGTCAATGCGTGAAGAGGAGAAGATTTTTGCTGGAAAATTGTTCAACAATCAGTGCGAGGAGCTGAAAGCGATCAAGCGCAGGATGCACGAGGTGAACCGGCTTGCGAATGCGCTGCCGGAATGGGATCCTGAGCGCGAGGAATTGCTGCGCGGGGCGTTTGGCGCGATCGGCAAGACGTTTCATTTTGTAGGGCCGGCGTATATCAATTACGGGACGCACATGTTCATTGGCGAAAATTTCTTTGCGAATTTCAATTTCACGGTGATGGACGATGCGCGGGTCTATATTGGCGACAATGTGGCGATCGGGCCGAATGTGTCGCTGTTGGCGACGAATCATCCGCTGATCGCGCAGGAGCGCATGGGGCTGGACGAAGAGGGTCGCACGACGCTGGCGGAATATGCGGAGGATATCCACATTGGCAACAATGTCTGGCTGGCGGCGAATGTCTGCGTGATCGGCGGGGTGACGATAGGCGATGGCGCGGTGATCGGTGCAGGAAGTGTGGTCACGCGCGATATTCCTGCTGGCTATCTGGCGGTGGGGGTGCCGTGTCGTCCGCTGCGCCCGATCACAGAAGCGGACAGCTGCCGCGACAGACTGCTGCCGGAGGATGCGGAATACTTCCGCAACAATTTCTCGGGCTTTGAGCAGGAGGTTTAACGGTGGGCTCGCAGAATATTTACACAAATTTCCAAAAGATGCGTTTATACCGTTGATAAAGCGGTTTGGTTGTGGTATAGTAAGTGCAAGGAATCATCCTGCTATGTTTGTAAGTGCCAGTGACATGTTTTGTTCCAACACATTTTTTAACGGGAGCTGATTCTTCACTCGCTGCATTGCAGCTCTTAGCCTGCGCTTCGGTGCCGGCAGTATTATTGCTACAGAATGCGCGTGAGAAGCACCCACCTGCTTTAGCAGGTTCAAAACCTCACTCCTTACGGCGGTGCGGGAGCCGATAAACAAATTAGCGACAGATCTCTTGGTCTGCCGCTTTTTTGTGCGCATTTGCAGGCTGGTCAGATATTGACAAGCGCGGGGATTGCGGGTATCATAGTCGTAGTTTAATGCTTTACTACCAGAAAGAGGCCAGCGATGTATAAACGAAATATTGAAAACAGAATGATCGATGGTTTATTTGAAGCGCTGTCGTTGGTGCGTACGCGCGAGGAGTATTACCGGTTCTTCGAGGATATCTGCACTGTCGGCGAGCTTAATGCCATCGCACAGCGGCTGGAGGTCGCGAAGATGCTTGCAAATGAACAGACGTACACCCACATCGCGGAGGCGACGGGCGCCAGCACGGCGACGATCAGCCGCGTGAAAAAATGTCTGAACTATGGATCGGACGGCTACAAGCTTGTCCTGGAACGTTTGAAAGAAAAGAAAGAAAAGGATGAAGAAAACGCATGAGATATATCAGTACGAGAGATAACGCAGAATCTGTGCAGGCGGCAGAGGCGATCGTGCGCGGCATGGTGCCGCAGGGCGGGCTGTATGTGCCCCAGGAGATTCCCAAGCTTGACGAAGCGGCGCTTGGCGCGATGGTGGATCTGAGCTATCAGGCGCTGGCGAAGGAGATCCTGGCGCTTTATCTGGACGATTTTTCCACGGAAGAGATCAGCACGATGGTGGACGCTGCCTACGATGCGTCGCGTTTTGACGACGCGGAGGTGGCGCCGATTGTGAAGATCCACGACGGACTTTTCGCGCTGGAGCTTTGGCACGGGCCAACGGCGGCGTTCAAGGATATGGCGCTGCAGCTTCTGCCACATCTTCTGGTGCATTCGATGAAGAAAACGGGCGTGGACAAGGAGGTTGTGATTCTTGTGGCGACCTCTGGCGACACGGGCAAGGCTGCGCTGGAGGGCTTCAAGGATGTGGACGGCACATCGATCATCTGCTTCTATCCAGACGGCGGCGTGAGCGAGGTGCAGGAGCTGCAGATGCTCACAACCGGCGGCAGCAATACGTACACCTTCGCGGTGAAGGGCAATTTTGACGATTGCCAGCGCGCGGTCAAGGAAGCATTTGCCAACGAGGCGCTGTTGGCGGAGGTGGACGCGCTGGGCTGCCAGTTCTCGTCGGCCAATTCGATCAACTGGGGCCGTCTGCTGCCGCAGATCGTCTACTATTTCGCGGCGTATATGCAGCTGGTGCGCAAGGGCGAGATCACTTTTGGCGACGCGATCGATTTCACGGTGCCAACGGGCAATTTCGGCAACATTCTCGCAGGCTGGTTTGCGCGCGAAATGGGGCTGCCGATCGGCAAGCTTGTGTGTGCGTCCAACGCCAACGATGTGTTGGATGATTTCATCCGCACGGGCACCTACGATGCGAACCGTCCGTTTATGAAGACGAACAGCCCATCCATGGATATCCTGATCTCGTCGAATCTGGAGCGTTTCCTCTATTTCATGAGCGGGCGCGATGGCGCTGCGGTCACGGCGGATATGCAGGCGCTGGCCAAAGATGGCCGCTACAGCGTTTCTGACGCGGTGCGCGAAAACATGGCGCAGGTGCTCGCCAGCGGCGCTGAGAACGAAGCGCAGACGCTCGCCATCATCGGCGATGTGTTCGCGAAGGATGGCTACCTTCTCGACACGCACACGGCGGTTGCTGTCGGTGTCGCAGAGGCGCATAATGAAGGGCGCGTGATGGTCGTCGATTCGACGGCAAATCCGTACAAATTCGTCGGCGCTGTCAGCGAGGCTGTGAACGGCGAAAAGAGCGACGCCAGCGATCTCGATCTGCTCGGCGCGCTTGCGGAAAAAACCGGCGTGCCTGTGCATCCTGCGCTGGCAGATCTCACCGCAAAGCCACGCAGCGAACGCCACGTCATCACGACATCTGAGATCAACGAAGCGGTGCTCGGCGTGATCAAGAGCCGCAAATAATGAACGTCAAGCGTGTCTTCCAAAACGGAAGACGCGCTTTTGCTGTTTTCAGACGCGGCGATTTCCAGTATAATAGAAGCATGAGTAAAGAACATTTTGAACAGGCGGTGACGGCGCGATTCCTGCGGCGCGTCAACCGCTTTATTGCAGATATTGAACTTTCAGATGGACAGGTCGTGCAGGCGCATCTCGCCAACACTGGACGCATGCAGGAGCTTTTGCGGCCAGGTGTGGCTGCGCTCGTTCGTCCGGCAAAAAATCCTGCGCGCAAGACAGCCTGGGACCTGCTCGCGGTCGATCACGGCGGCAGCTGGGTGTGTCTGGCGGCCGCCTGGGCCAACGATTTTATGCGCGAATGGCTGAGCAAGGACAAAATATCCGGTTTCCAGGATTGGACGCACATCGAGCGCGAGAAAAAGATCGGCAACAGCCGCTTTGATTTTGCCGTCACTTTGGAGAGTGGCGAGCGTTGGCTTTTGGAGGTGAAATCCGTTAATTATGTTATTGACGGTCACGCTCTGTTTCCAGACGCGCCGACCACGCGCGGACGCCGCCACGTTGAGGAATTGCTGGCGCTCCGCGAGCAGGGCTGGCAGGTCGGCATATTTTTCGTGACGATGGGACAGCCCGTCATCGACGTTGGCTTCAATGCGGAAAACGATCCAGAATTTGCGCGCGTCATGCAGCGCGCCATCGCTGAAGGCGCCGATGTGCGCGCGTTTTCCGCGGAAATTCTGCCGCCGGATGTGTATTTTCGCGGCGAGCGTCCGATCAGATAAGGAGGAAGATCATGGAAATCTATGCATTGGTCGGCCCGAGCGGCACCGGCAAAAGCCACCACGCCACCGAGCTGGCAGACGAGCTGCAGATCAGCTACATCATCGACGACGGTCTGCTCATCCATAACGGAAAAAAACTCGCCGGCGTTTCCGCAAAAAGCGAGCCAACGATGGTCGCCGCCGTCAAGCGCGCCATTTTCCTTGATCAGGAGCACGCCGAGAGTGTGCGCAAAGCGCTGGCGATCTATCGCGTTAAGCGGCTGCTCATCCTTGGCACCTCCGAGCACATGATCGATCGCATCGTCGGCGCGCTGAACCTGCCGCCAGTGAAGCAGACCATCTTTATCCAGGATGTCGCGACAGAAGAAGAGATCGCCATCGCCAAAGAAATGCGCAGTGAAGGCAAGCACGTCATCCCGCTGCCTGTCATCGAAGTGCGCAAGGATCTCCCGACAGCCTGGATCGCGCCAGTCATCGGATTTTTCAAACGCCGCAGCAAGGAAGACACCGAGCAGCGCACCAACGAAAAATCCATCGTGCGTCCAGCTTTTTCTCAGCTCGGCAAAGTCGTCATCTCAGAGCATGTGTTCGTCGGACTGGCGCGCCACATTGCGCAGGAAACGCAGATCTTTGGTCCAAGCCCGCGCATCACCGTGCAGATGAGCGACCTCGGCGCGACCATTCAGATGGAAAGCCGCGTGCGCTACGGCACCGCCATCCAGCGCGAAGTCATGGCCTTTCAGAAGCGTGTCATGGAGCAGATCGAACAGCTCACAGGCGTGCCCGTGCGGCGCGTCAACGTGCGTGTGTCCGGTGTCATTCAATAACAATTTCGGAGAGTATTTCTTATGGATACAAAATTTTTGAACTGGTTTTTATCAGGCGGCTCCGTGGCCGTGCCAAAACGGTTTTTGGCTTACATGGCGACCCTTGAGCTGAGCTTTGAAGAGCTCGGCGAGATTGTTTATCTGCTCGCTCAGGAAGGGCGCGTTTCCGCAGGCGACGTTTACGCAAAGACCGCCGCGACCAATCTCGTGCAGAAACATCTCATCACCTACAACGTCGACAGCGGCGACGTATCCTTCCAACCGCTTTTCGACCGCATGCTCGGACAGACCACAGCCGGCGAAGCCGCTGCTGCACAGGGAAACGCAGCAAAGGAGCAGAGCTACGAAACCCTCACCGAAGTCGTGCGTCGTTATGAAAAAGAGCGCGGCGTCATCCTTCCTGCAAAAGCGCGCGGCGACATCAGCGAAGTCATCCAGCGCTACGGCTGGGCAAGCGATCTCGTCTACGCCCTCTATGATTATTTTCAGCGCAATCAGCGCCAGCATTATAATTTTCTTTCGTTCGCCCAGCTCGCCCACAACGCCGGCGTGAACGATCTCGCCTCGCTGCAGACTTTTGTCAAAGGTCTCGATTACGAGTTCACAAAAGTGCGCGAAGTGCTGCGCCTTTTGGGCAAGCGCAACGCGCCGACAGAACCACAGCGCGCCCTCTATGCAAAATGGACCGGCGATTGGGGATTCAGCCACGAGCTCGTGCTCATGGCCATCGACGACACCACCGGTGCCGACAATCCGAGTATGAACTATCTCGACGCCATCCTCGAAAACTGGCGCCGTATGGGCATCAGCCGCCGCGATCAGGTCGAAGCCTATCGCGCCCAGCAGAAAAATACCCGCGCACAGAATCGCGCCGCGCGTCCCGCAGTTAAAAAACGCGCGCAAACACGCTACGTCAGCCAGGAAGGGCCGCGCGATTTTTCGGACAGGGAGGAATAATTGATGGCACAATTAAAATCAAAACGAGAACAGAAAAAACAGGAGCGCGACGATCGCGTGCAGGCCATGCACCGTGCGCATCCTGATATCGCCGATGTCGACGCGCGCATGCAGGCGCACGCCCTTTCCTGCGTGCGCAAAAGCCTCGGTGGTGAAACAACCGGGCTCGACGCTGCCGATACCGAGTATCAGGCACTGCTCGCCGAACGACGAAAATTGCTTGCTCAATACGGCCTTTCAGAGAAAATTTATGAGCCACAGTGGGATTGCCCCATCTGCGAGGATCGCGGTTACGTGCGCCCTGGCGTGCCCTGCGTCTGCCAAAGCGACCGGCGTCGCGAAGCCAGTTTTCTTGCCAGCGGCCTGCCGGAAAAATACCGCGATAAAACCTTCGCCAATTTCCGCACAGATGTCTACAGCGACCCCGCAGATATGGAGCGCAAGCTCGCGCGCATCCAGCGCTTCATCGACAAGCTCGCCGCCCACCAGCCAATGGGCAACCTCGTGCTGCGCGGCTTCGTCGGCCGCGGCAAGACCCATCTCTCCGCAGCCATCGCCAACGCCTGCATCGAGCGCGGACTCACCGTCGTCTATCGTCGCACCGACGACCTCCTCGACCTCATCCGCGTCAGCAAATTTGAGCGCGGCCAGGACAGCAACGAAACCATCCGCACCTTCGACCTCCTGCATGGCTGCGACCTCCTCATCCTCGACGATTTTGGCGCCGAAGCCCGCACAGAATTTGCCATCGACGAGCTCACCCGACTCATCGAAGACCGCAACCTCCGCAATAAATCCTGGGTCCTCAACACCAACCTCGAATATGGCGACATCGAAAAACTCTACGACCCACGCCTCATGGACCGCATCGATGAAAAAGCGACCGTTTTCCGCCTGGAAATGCCAGAAAGCTTCCGACGTGAAGAAGCAAGGAAGGATTTGGATGTGGAGTTGATATAACTATGGACGCTGACAATGGTACAGGCGCATCATTCATTTGTGGATGGGCTGCATATTGGATTGTTTGCAGAGAAACTACAGGCGTATTTGGATGAGTATTGAGAGCTGGTGGATGCAAATGAAAATTATAAATGTTGGCAGTCGTGTGATGAATACCTGGTTATATGCTGTTTCAGATGGCTGGGTAATGGTGGATACGGGCTATCCTGAGAGCATGGATCGTGTGATTCATCGGATGAAGCGTGCGGGGATTTTTCCGGAAAATGTGAAGGTGATCTTTTTGACGCATGCGCATGACGATCATGCGGGATTTTTGAACGCGTGGTTGGCGAGATATCCACAAGTGAAGGTGGTGGCAAGTGAGAAATCGCTAGCGGTGCTTTTGAGGGGGCAGAATCCTTTTGACGGCGGCTGTAGCAGTATATTAGCGTGGATATTTTGTCAGGTTATGAAGCTGGCTGGAAAGGGTGCGCATCGTTTTCCAACGTTGGAGTGGCAATTTTTAGAGCGCTTTGTACTTGCAGAAAAACAACATATGTCAGAGGCTGAGGCTTTGGTTTCTGGACGCATCTTGGAAACGCCCGGCCACACTGCAGACTCTCTGTCACTCATGGTTGATGACCTGGTGTTTTGTGGCGATGCGGCGATGAATGGGTTGCCAAGCCTGCGACGCGTGACAATTTGGGTTGAAAATATGGAGGATTTTGCACATTCCTGGGAGACATTGATTGCAAGTGGTGCAGCCGTGCTTTATCCAGGTCATGGACGACCATTCGAATTGGCGGATCTGGTGCGGTTTCAAAGTGCGCTTAGAAAAATCAGGTTGTATTGCTTGTGAAAGAAGGAGACGAAAAATGGAATACATGATGTATATGATCGTTATGATCGTGGCGGTGTTGACTTCCGTGGAGATCTCGTCGCTGAAAAAGCAGGTGCGGGCGTTGCAGGTGCAGCTGAACGCGCTGGCGCAGGCGACGGGGCATGAGGATCTGTCGGCCTGGTATGTGACGGACGAGGTAAAAGCGCAGGTGCGCGCGCTGAAAGAAGATGGTAAGGTTGTGGAAGCGGTGAAGACGGTCCGCTAGGCGACGGGGTTGTCGCTGGAGGATGCGAAGCATTTTGTGGATGAACTATGAGTGACAGCGGTGGCGAGGGCTACCGTTTTTTTGTTGCGCGAGTGGGTTGCCGCACGCGGCGCTTCGCGGTACAATGGGGGCAGAATAGTTTGACAATGGAGGAGGTTTGGAGATGCTGCATGAGATTGGCGAGAAGGATTTTTGTCGGCAGTATGTGGCGGATGCGGTGCCGCGGGAAACGGATGTGGTGCTGGTGTTTGGCGATGGGGCGGTGCTCTTTTGTGGAGAGTCGCTTGCGCGGTTGAAAGATGTGGAGCTGGAAAATCCGGAGGTACTGCGGTACTTGTTCAGCATTTCGGGAGTGAAGTTCTTTTGGTCGGAGGAGATGCTACCGGAAGAGGGGGCGCTGCATTATGAGAGTTTGCGGACGATGCGGCGCGTTCTGCCGCGGTGGCTGGTGTTTGGTGGGATGACGGGCTATCATCTGGCAATGTGGTACGAGAACAATCGCTTCTGCGGTCGCTGTGCGACGGCGCTGGAGCATGCGCACGATGAGCGGGCGCTGGTTTGTCCAAATTGCGGACGCGTGGTCTATCCGAACATTGCGGTGGCGATCATTGTGGGGATCCTCGATGGCGACCGGCTGCTGGTCTCACGCTATGCTGGTGCGCGGCGCGGTGGCTATGCGCTGGTGGCTGGCTATGTGGAGATTGGCGAAACGCTGGAAGAGGCGCTGCGTCGTGAGGTGATGGAAGAGGTTGGGCTGAATGTCAAAAACATCCGTTACTACACGAATCAGCCGTGGGGATTTTCACAGACGCTGTTGGTGGGATTTTTCGCGGATCTCGACAGCAAGCCGGGGATCCAGCTGGAGCAGCGAGAGCTGTCGGAGGCTGTCTGGCTTTCGCGCGAAGAAATGCCGGAGAGCGATGCGAGCATCAGTATGACGGCGAAAATGATGGAAGCGTTTCGTCTGGGCGAGGATGTATGAGCGCGTGTGCCCTTGGTGGGTAGATGTCCACGAGCGAAAAATAAATTTGATTGTTCAAATAGCGCTTGACGGCGCATTATTCCGTGTTATAATGAATTTAATCCAATACGTACTGTCAACGCGATGAAGGAGAAGCGATAGGTCAAACGCTTACACAGAGAGCTGCCGGTCGGTGCGAGGCAGCAGCCGGACTTATCTTTCCGCTCTGGAGCGACTGGATGACGAATCCAGCGGGAGCGCCCGATACAGCGCGCAAGAGTTGGCCGTTTTGGCACAATTTGGGTGGTACCGCGAGATTTCAGCTCGCCCCAGAGATGGGGCGGGCTTTTTTATTTCCGCCACGGCTCTTGCAAGAAAAGGAAAGGAGTGCTGCAAGCATGGATAGAGCATACAATTTTAACGCTGGCCCTTCAGCGATGCCGCTGGAGGTGCTGAAGGAGGCGCAGGCTGAGTTTCTGGATTTTCAGAACACGGGTATGAGTGTTATTGAGATCAGCCACCGCAGTGCGGAGTACTCAGCGCTGCATCAGGAAACGAAGGCGCTCTTGAGAGAACTGATGGAAATTCCTGAGGATTATGAGGTGCTTTTCTGTCAGGGCGGCGGCAGCACGCAGTTCCTGATGGTGGCGGCGAATTTTTTCACGAAAGCGCGCGCTGCTTATGTGAACACTGGCGTCTGGGCTGGCAAGGCGCTGAAGGAAGCGCAGTTTTTTGGCGAAGCCTACGAGGCTGCATCGAGCGCGGATAAAAACCACAGTTATATTCCACAGGAATTTACGATCCTGCCGGATACGTCCTACGTGCATCTGACGGCGAACAACACGATCTACGGCACGGAGTATCAGGATTTTCCTCACTTCGATGTGCCAGTCGTCTGCGATATGTCCAGCGATATTCTCTCGCGTCGTGTGAATGTGGCGGATTTTGATCTGATCTATGCTGGGGCGCAGAAAAATCTCGGCCCTGCCGGCGTGACCATCGCTATTGTGAAAAAAGATTTTCTCGCCACAGCGCGCACGAATCTGCCGACAATGCTCAAATACCAGACGTTCGCCGATAAAGACAGCCTCTACAACACGCCGCCGGTCTTCGCCATCTATATGGTGAACAAAACGCTGCACTGGATACAGAACCAGGGCGGTGTCGATGTGATCCAGGCGCGCAACGAGGAAAAAGCGGCGCTCATCTACGACGCGATCGACAAATCTGACGGCTTCTACATCGGCCATGCGGAAAAACCTTACCGCAGCAAGATGAACATCACGTTCAATCTGCAGACGCCGGAAATGGAAAAAGATTTCATCGCCCGCGGCAAAGAATTGGGCTTCGTTGGTATCAATGGCCATCGCTCCGTCGGCGGCTGCCGTGCGTCGGCCTATAACGCTGTGCCGCTGGAAGCTTGCCAGGCGCTGGCGGATTATATGAAACAGTATCAAAAAGATCATGAGTAAATAAACAGGAGGAACCCACTATGAGAATTTTAGTTAGCGATGACGTCAGCGAAAAAGGCGTCGCCATTCTGCGTGAACACTTCGATGTCGATGTCAAGACCAACATGCCACCGGAAGAACTCCTTGCCTGCATTGGTGAGTACGACGGGCTTGTCACCCGCAGCCAGACGCAGGTGACTGAAGAAGTCATCGCCGCTGCGCACAATCTCAAGGTCATCGGCCGCGCCGGCGTCGGCGTTGACAACATCAACATCCCGGCAGCGACTGCCCGCGGCATCGTCGTCTGCAATGCGCCGGAAGGAAACACCATCGCTGCTGTTGAGCACACCATCGGCATGATGCTTTCTGTCACCCGCCACATTCCACAGGCGCACCAGTCCATCCAGGAAGGCAAGTGGGACCGCAAGAGCTTCACAGGCATCCAGCTGCAGGGACGCACGTTGGGCGTCATCGGTGTTGGTCGTGTCGGCAGCCGTGTGGCCAAGCGCATGCAGGCGTTTGAAATGAACGTCATCGGCTACGACCCATACATCACCGAAGAACGCGCGCACCAGATTGGCATCGAGCTCGTCGATTTCGACACCCTGCTCGCGAAATCTGACTACATCACCATCCACACGCCGCTCACCAAAGAAACCCGCGATATGATCGATGCCGACGCCATCGCGAAAATGAAGGACGGCGTTCACCTCGTCAACTGCGCCCGCGGCGAATGCTTTGATAACATCGCCATTGCTGAAGCCATCAAGAGCGGAAAAGTTGCCGGCGCTGCCATCGACGTTTATCCAAACGAGCCGCTCACCCTCGACAATAACCCATACCTCGGCATGTTCAACGTTGTCCAGACCTCGCACCTCGGTGCTTCCACCGTTGAAGCTCAGGAAGGCGTCGCCGTCGACGTTGCTTACGGCGTCATCGATGCGCTCAGCGGCAAACCAGTTATGAACGCTGTCAACATGGCGCCAATCCCTAAGAGCGTCGCTGCCGTCATCCAGCCATATTTTGGCCTCGCTGAACGCATGGGCACCATCGCAATCTATCTCGCCAACGGCCCAGTCAAGGAAGTAGAGATCGAATACAGCGGAGAGCTTTCCGGCACAGAAACCCAGCATCTCTCCACCGCTTTCCTTAAAGGTCTGCTGAATCCGATCCTGCAGGACAGCGTCAACTATGTTAACGCACCAGGGCTCGCCAAAAAGCGTAACATCGACGTGAAAGAATCCAAGAGCCACAAGAGCGGCTACTACACCACCGCCATCACCGCGCGCATCAAAACCTCCAACGGTGAGCACGAGATCGCCGGTACCCTTTTCGACGGCAAGCTGCCAAAGATCGTGCAGATCGACCAGTATCGCGTCGACTTCACGCCGGAAGGCTATCTCCTTCTCGTGCCACACGTTGACCAGCCAAATATGATCGGTCAGATCGCCACCATCCTCGGCAAGGCGCAGATCAACATCAACGGCATGCAGGTTGGCAACACCACAGAATCTGGCACGAACATCATGGCCGTCGCTGTCAGCGAAGACATTCCAAACGACATCCTGCTGCAGATCTCCGGCATCGAAGGCATCCTCGATGTCAAGCTCATCCACTGCGAAGAATAAGAGGAGGCGCTATGACAAGAATCATCCTCGTTCGCCACGGCGAAACCACCTGGAACGTCGAAGGCCGCTACCAGGGCCAGGAAGATACGCCGCTCTCTGAGCGCGGATTGGAACAGGGCCGTTTGCTCGCAGAAGGGCTCAAAAATATTCCTCTCGACCGCGCCATCTCCAGCCCGCTCCAGCGCTCCTTCAAAACCTGCCAGTTTTGTGCCGATCTCCACGATCTCAGCGTCAGCGCCGACGAGCGTCTCTCTGAGATCAACCACGGCAGCTGGGAAGGGCGTCTCGCCAGCGAGATTGCAGAAGCGTATCCGGAAGATTTTGCCCGCTGGCACAGCCAGCCGCATCTCGTGCAGATGCCCGACGGCGGTGAAAATCTCGACGACGTGCGCCGCCGCGTGCGCGCAGCGTTTGACGAATACGTGGAAAAATATCCCGACGAAACCATCCTCGTCGCTGCCCACGATGCCGTCAATAAAGCGATTATTTGTGACCTCATGGGCATCGGCATGGATCATTTTTGGCAGATCAAGCAGGACAACACCTGCATCAATGTCCTCGAATATAATGAAGGAACCTGGCGCGTCGTGCTACTGAATTCCACCGCCCACATGGGCTATCTCTTCAGCGGCATCGAGCAGGCTGGGCTCTGAACCCTCGCGCTCCACGTACTATGCGTGGAGCGTTTTTTGCGTGCGCGGGAATTTATTCAGCGAACTGCCATTTCTCTCGCGCAAGCACGGCGGCGAAAAGATTGCTTGGCGAATTTTCATTGTGAGGGTATGGCGGAATGTGGTATGCTTAATACAAGATTGATTTGTGGAGGTGAGTGCATGTCTGTTGCAGAAATTTTAAACGGCGAATCGGTGAACGTGGAATATAAGGCGCGCGTGCCGGAGAAAAGTTTAAACTATATGAAGACGGTGGTGGCCTTTGCCAATGGCTTTGGCGGCAGGTTGGTGTTTGGCGTGGCGGATGGTACACGGGAAATTGTTGGCGTGGATGAAGCGGACGTTTTTAAGATGATGGATGCGATCGCCAATGCTATTTCTGACAGCTGCGAGCCAGCAATCGTGCCGGATATCATGCTGCAGACGATCGCTGGCAAGACAGTGATCGTGGTAGATGTGCTGCCGGGCGGTCAGCGGCCGTATTTTATCAAATCGCTGGGGTTGAATGGCGGTGTATACATTCGCGTGGCGGGCACGACGCGTCCGGCGGATCGCTACATGGTTAGAGAGCTGCTCTTTGAAGGGAGCAACCGCAGCTTTGATCAGGCAATCTGTTCGGAGCTGACGGTGTCGGAAGACGACATTGATGCGCTTTGTCGGGCGATGCAGGAAGAGGCGCGACGCAATGCGCGCAGCGACGAGCAGCGGGCAGCGATCAAAAATGTTGGGCGTGGGCAGCTCTTGAGCTGGGGGATTTTGGCAGAAAAAGATGGTGTGGCATTAGCGACAAATGCCTATGCGATTCTCACCGGGAACGCAGCGGTGCCACCGGCGATGATTCAATGCGGCGTGTTCAAGGGAAAAACGCGTGCGGTTTTTGTGGACCGGCGGGAATATGGCGGACCAATCTGGGAGCAGATTGAGCAGGCGTATCAATTTGTTTTGCGCAATATTCATCTGGGTGCAGAATTTGATGGCCTGTATCGACAGGATGTGTACGAGATTCCGCCGGAGGCAATCCGTGAGCTGATCATCAATGCGGCGGTGCATCGCAGTTATCTGGACCACGGTGCGATTCAGGTGGCGATCTACGACGATCGTTTGGAAGTTACCTCGCCAGGAAAATTGCCGATGGGGCAGACGCTTGAGCGTATGCAGGAGGGCTACTCGAAAATCCGTAACGAAGCGCTGGCCTATGCGTTTTCTTATATGAATCTGATCGAACACTGGGGCAGCGGTATTCCGCGCGTTACCAGCCAAGTGATGGCGGCCGGATTGCGCGCGCCGGAATTCATCGGCGGCGATGTGGATCTGCGCATCAATGTGTATCGCAGAAAGATTGGTGTTGTGCTGGCAGAAAATGATACTTTAGAAAGTGCTGATGATACTTTGGCGGTGAAGAATGATACTTTAGAAGACGGCGGTGATACTTTAGCGCTGGAAAATGATACTTTAGCATCCGAAAATGACGAGGCACTAGAAACCAAATTACTTGCATTGATCCGTGAAGATCCACATTTGACCCAGCAACAGCTGGCCGAGCGGCTGAATGTTTCTGTGATCACGGTAAAGCGACTTATGACACATCTTCAGGAGCATGCCCAGATAAAACGCGACGGCTCAAAACGCTACGGTCAGTGGATCATTCTCCGTGAAAAATAATTGTGTTCGCTTGCGCGCTTGGCGAGTCTGCCAGGCGCGTGTTTTGATTTAATGATAACAGCCGTCGTGCGTTGACCGGGGTGGTGGAATATGGTAACATATAATCGTGTGCGAATGCGTACATGCGTCTCCAGACGAGACGCTCACTCTCTGTTGAATGACAAAAACTTATTATATTTGAGGTGAAGAACTATGCCAGGATTGGTATTGTTAGGCGCACAGTGGGGCGACGAAGGGAAAGGGAAGATCACCGACTACCTCGCAGAGCGCGCGGATTATGTTGTGCGTTACCAGGGCGGCAACAACGCTGGCCACACGGTCGTGGTCAATGGCGAAGAATTTAAGCTGCGCCTGATCCCATCGGGGATCATCTCCGGCCATGCAACCTGTGTCATCGGCAACGGTGTCGTGGTCGATCTCAAGGTGCTCATTAAAGAAATGGAATACCTGAAGGCAAAAGGCGTGGATGTGAGTCGCCTGCGCATCAGCGACCGCTGCCATCTGATCATGCCTTATCACATCAAGCAGGATGAATGCGAAGAAATGGCCAAGGGCGACGCCAAGATCGGCACCACGAAAAACGGCATCGGCCCTTGCTACATGGATAAATGCGCGCGCACGGGCCTGCGCATGGGCGATGTGGTGGATCCTGATTATTTCCGCGCACGCCTGGCAAATGCAGTGGCGCTGAAAAACAATCTGCTGACGAAGCTCTACGGCGTAGAACCGTTCGACGCGGATGCCATCGCTGACGAATATCTGGCGCTGGCGGAGCAAATCAAGGATCAGATCTGCGATACGTCCTATCTGCTGGACGAGGCGCTGAAAGCCGGTAAGAAGGTCTGCTTCGAAGGTGCGCAGGGAACGCTTTTGGATATCGACCATGGGACGTATCCATTCGTCACCTCGTCCAATCCAAACTCCGGCGCTGCCTGTGTAGGCGCTGGTGTTGGTCCACAGCATATCAACGAGGTGCTGGGCATCATCAAGAGCTACACGACCCGCGTTGGCGCTGGTCCATTCCCAACGGAGCTCAACGACGCCGTTGGCGAAGAAATGCAGCAGCGCGGTCATGAATATGGCACCGTCACCGGACGCGCACGTCGCTGCGGCTGGATGGATCTGGCGATCGTCAACTATGCGATCCGTCTCAACGGCATCACTGGTCTGGCGCTGATGAAGCTGGATATCCTGGATACCTTGCCAGAGATCAAGATTTGCACTGGCTACAAGCTGCGCGGTGAGGAGATCCCATATTTCCCTGGCCGCCTCGAAGATCTGGAACAGGTCGAACCGATCTACGAAACGGTTCCGGGCTGGCAGTGTGACACCACGAGCTGCACAACGTTCGACGAGCTGCCAGAAGCAGCGCAGGCGTTCGTTGGCCGCGTGGAAGCGCTCACCGGTGTGCCTGTGAAGATCGTTGCCGTTGGTCCTGGCCGCGAACAGACCATCATCCGCGAGCACGTGCTTTAAGCCGAGAGACCGCGCATGACAACAAAACAAAAATCGTTCTTTAAGGGCGCGCTCATCCTCACCATAGCCGGTGTGCTTGGGAGAATGCTGGGCGCGCTCTATCGTATCCCGTTCAATCGCATTGTCGGCGAAGAAGGGGCAGCGCTTTACGGCCTGTCGTATTCGCTTTATTCGCTGCTCTTCGCATTGTCCACTGCGGGGATCCCGCTGGCGGTGTCGAAAATGGTGGCTGTTTATGAGGAGCGTGGGGAGCATGGCGAGAGTGTGCGCCTGCTCAAGGCTGCGTTTATGATGCTGGCAGCGATCGGCATCGTGGTGGCGCTCTTCGTAGTCACCCAGGCAGACTGGATCGCGCGCACCGTGTTCAACGAACCGGCAGCGGCGCTCAGCCTGCGCACGCTCTCACCGGCGATGCTTTTCAGCTGCCTGATGGCGGTGCTCCGCGGTTATTTCCAGGGGCACCAGCAGATGGTGCCGACGGCGATCTCTCAGATCCTGGAGCAGTTTTTCCGCGTCGGCGTCATCTTTATCGCGCTCTTCCTGCTCGCTGGACAGGCGCTGCCGACGATCGTCGCTGGCGCAAGCTTTGGCTCGGCTGTGGGCACGATCATCGGGTTTACCTTCCTGGCGATCTACTTCGCCCATTATTATAGAAGCAACCATCCGACCAATATCGTGACGCCGGAGGAGCGCGAATCCACAGCCGCGATGCTCAAGCAGCTTGTGATCTATGCGATCCCGATCTCCATCGGCGCGCTCGTTCTTTCGATCACCCAGTTCATCGATTCCACGATGGACATTGGCTGCCTGGAAGCCAGCGGCATGGCCCACGCTGAAGCGCTCGTGCAATACGGCTATCTCGCCAGCTATGCGATGCCGATCATCAATCTGCTCTTCATCATCACCTCGGCGATCTCTTCGAGTCTGGTGCCGACCATCGCCAACCTGTATGAATTGAAGGATGGCGACGGTGTGCAGCACAATGTCCGCACTTCGATCCTGCTCACGGTGATCATCATGCTCCCGGCTGCTGCCGGACTGGCGACGCTGGGCACGCCGATCTGCGCTCTGCTCTACAACAACGCAGCATCCGGCGCAGCGCTTTCCTATGTCGCGTTCGCCGTGGTCGGCATCGGCGTTTATCAGGTGTCCAGCGGTGCACTGCAGGGCCTGGGCCATGTCTATATTCCAATGGCCAGCCTGATCATCGGTGCGCTACTCAAGATAGGTCTCAACTATGTGCTCCTGACGCGCGCTGGCGCAGACATTCGCATGGCGGCGCTGGCGACCGTCATCGCTTTTGCGGTGGCCGCGCTCCACAACCTTTACCAGGTTGGGCGTATCGTCGGCTGGAAATGGTTCTCGCTGAAGCAGCTCATCGTCAAGCCTGTCGTTTCGACGCTGGCCATGGCTGCCTGCGTGACGCTCGTCAAGCTCGCGCTTGGCGGCAGTGCATTTCTCACGACAGCCTGCGGCGTGGTCGTCGGCGTGATCGTTTATTTTGCTGTGCTCTTCGTGATCGGCGGCATCGACCGCGATACGCTGGAAAAATTCCCAAAGATCGGGCCGAAACTGGCGCGCAAATGGGGCGGCAAATGATACTGAATGACAAAGCGTTTCTTCGGAAGCGCTTTTTTCGTTGAAAGGAGGATGCTCATGACAAACGCAGAACTTTCGCCGCTGGTGGAAGTGGTGGAGCGGCTGCTGGCGCCGGGCGGCTGTCCCTGGGATCGGGCGCAGACGCATGCGAGCATGCGCAAGCATATGATCGAAGAAGCTTACGAGGTTTGTGACGCCATCGATCGCAAGGACGCAGAAAATCTCCGTGAGGAGCTCGGTGATGTGCTCTATCAGGTCGTCTTCCACGCAGCGCTCGCTGAGGAAGAAGGCGCGTTCGATCTGCAGGCGGTGATCGACGGCGTTGCTGAAAAAATGCGCCGCCGCCATCCGCACATTTTTGCGCCGGATACAAACGACGCACCGCAGGACTGGGAGAGCATCAAGCGCGCAGAAAAAGCTGCCACCCATCAGCCGCAGACGCTGCCAGCGGTGCTCCCGGTGACGCTCAAGCTCGCAAAACTCACTGCCAAGCTCAGAAAGCGCGGCGTTTCTGAAGAAGAGATGCTGGCGCTTTGCGCTGACGCGACAGAACGCACACTGCTCGCGGCGGCTTTTCAGGCAGCAGCTGAGGAGCGCGAGCTGGAATTCAGCGGTCAGGCGCTGGCTGAAAAGCTTGAAAAAATGCTGGGAAACCCCCAAAAATGATAAAAACGCGTTAAATTGCCCACAAAACCGCAAAAAACTTGTTAAGAAAGCGATTTCCCGCTTTTCATGCTCATGGGTTTGTGGTAAAATTCAAGCAAGCTATGGAGTCATCAATCAAACATCAAACAAACAATTAGGGAGGAAATTTCATTGAATAAATCCGAATTAGTTGCAAGTGTTGCTGAAAAGTCCGGCCTGACCAAGAAGGACGCCGAAAAAGCTGTAAATGCAGTTTTTGATTCTATCACTGCAACCCTCGTTTCCGGCGAAAAAGTTCAGCTCGTTGGCTTTGGTACCTTCGAAGTTAGAGAACGTAAAGAACGTCAGGGCCAGAACCCACAGACCAAGCAGCCTATCACCATTCCTGCAACCAAAGTTCCTGCATTCAAGGCAGGCAAAGGTCTTAAGGATGCTGTTGTCGGTAAATAATCAATATCGAAATTTTACTCATGGCCCTAAGCTGTAGCCTCGGTTGGCAGCTTAGGGTTCATTTTTTATGACTGCATAGACTTTTTCAGACGAGAAGGAGGCAACCATGCGCATCGATAAATTTCTCAAGGTGAGCCGCATCATCAAACGCCGCACCGTCGCCAAGGAAGTTTGCGACGGTGGCAAGGTCAAGATCAACGGTCGCGTGGCAAAAGCGGGGACCGATGTCGCAGCTGGCGATGAGATCGAGATCCAGTTTGGCGAGAAAATTTTCCGCGCGCGCATCAAAGAAGTGCGTGAGACGGTGCCTGCAAAAGAGGCCGACAGCCTCTACGAGGTGCTGCGCTGAAGCAGCTCTTGCGCCGCAGCGGTGAAAGCCGTATAATAGAAGACACTGTGAACATCGGAGAGCGGAAAGGAGTGCGTCAATGGCGAACAACAACAACCATAAGCTCACGTCGCGTCTGCAGATGAAAAAGCAGAGCAAGGAGCAGCCAGCCATTCTTCAGGAAGAAGAGAAAAAATGGAGCTGGACGCAGATCGCCGTTTTCATCATCCTGATCTACGCCGGCATGACTTTTATGAACGGCTGCTTCTCGATCATCGATCTGAAGGCGCAGCAAAATACCATCGTGGCACAGACTCAGGTGGCACAGACGGAGCAAAGTGACCTCGAAAACGAGGTGTCCTATATGCAGACCAAAGAAGCCGTGGAAAAAACTGCGCGCGAAGATCTGAAAATGGTCAAGCCGGGGGAAATCCTGCTGACGCAGCGGGAAAACAGCGGCGACCAGCAGTCGGATGACGAAGACGGACAGTCAGATGACGGACAGCAGACGACGGATGAAAATGTCGAGCCGGCAGAGTAATTGCGCCGTTTGCCACTTGACAGAGGTTTCTATCCATCGGTATAATGAAACCAGATGAAAAATTTTGAAAAAACACGGGAGGCTAGCAAGCGCATGTCCAATACTGTAGGGCAAATTTTATCGGGCAAAGTGACCGGGATCACGAATTTCGGCGCGTTTGTCGAACTGGAGACCGGAGAGACCGGATTGGTGCACATTTCTGAGATCGCTGATACCTTTGTGAAAGACATTCACGATCATCTCACTGTGAATGACGAGGTTAAGGTTAAGATCCTCAATATCAACGACAATGGAAAGATTGGGCTTTCTATCAAGCAGGCAAAGGAACGCAAGAAACCTCAGAAACCTTCACCAAGCTTTGAAGATAAAATTGCACGTTTTATGAAGGACAGCGACGAAAAGCTGGCATCCTTCAACAAAAATATGAATGCGAAACGCCGCAGTGGCAATCGCTATTAATGGATGACAGACACAGAGCCGTTGATTGACAACGGCTCTGTTTTCTATTTTCAAAATCTGAGAGGAAGGATCGATATGAAAACCGGGATCATTGATATTGGTTCGAATAGCGTGCGCATGGCCTGGCTGGAAGGCGCGCCGCATTATGGCACGCTGCCAGAAGAGCGGCTGCGCTACAGCCGTTTCGCTGAAAATGCGACAGCGACTGGCGCGCTGGAAGAAGCAGCGGTGGCGCGCACGATCGACGCGGTGCAGTCGCTGCTTGCTGAAGCGCGCGAAAACGACGTGGACGTGCGTCGCATCAGCGCGACTTCGGCGCTGCGCGAAGCGGCCAACCGTGAAGCTGTGAAAGCGCAGATGGAGAAAGCGTTGCAGCGAGAGATCACGCTGCTCGCACCGGAAGTAGAAGCGCGCTACAGCTACGAAGGTGCGATCTACGGTCTGCCGCGTCAGGGGCGCAGCATTGCGGTGCTCGATATCGGCGGCGGTTCGACAGAATTGTGCTGGGGCGAGGGTGCTGGTCAGGCAGTGTCGGTGCCAGTGGGCGCTGTGCGTCTCAAGGAATCGGCCGATCGCATCGGGCCGCTCTCGCTCGCGCTGGCGCCGCTGATCCAGCAGGCGCCGAAGGGGGACAACGTGCTCCTCGTCGGCGTCGGCGGGACCCTCACGACGATGGCGGCGCTTTTTGAAGGCATGCAGACCTACGATCCGCGCCTGATCCACCAGATGACCTATGGGACAAACGCCATCGCTCAGATCAACGACATTCTCAAAGCGATGCCGCTGGAAAAACGTCTGGAGCTGCCGGCGCTCACTGCTGGTCGCGCAGACATCATCACCCAGGGACTGGATATCGCTGTGACAGTGCTCCAGGGATTGCAAACGCCGGCGCTCACTGTGAGCACGACGGATCTGCTCTTTGGTCAGCTTCTGGAGCTTGTGGCGCAATGAGCAGACCAGGACCGGACGCGGTCGCAGAATTTATGCGCATACACGTGGCGCCAGGCGAGCGGGTGATCGCCGCTGTTTCCGGCGGACCAGATTCGATGGCGATGCTGGATCTACTGCTGCGCGCGCGTGCAGCCTGTGGCTACGAGCTCGAAGTGGCACACATCCACCATCATCTGCGCGCTGCTTCTGACGAAGAGTGGCGCTTTGTTGAGGAATATTGCCAGGCACGCGGCGTGCGTTTTCACGGGCGTCACGTGCAGGTGCGCGAAAAAGCGCAGGGGCGGAGCCTTGAAGCAGCAGCACACACGCTGCGCCATGCGGCGCTGGCGGAAATCTTGCAGGAGCGCCAGGTGCAGTGGCTGGCGCTGGCACATCAGGCAGACGACCGCGCTGAAACGGTGCTGATGAATATTCTGCGTGGCACGAGTGTGCAGGGACTTGCAGCCATGCCGGCGCGAGACGGCAATATTTTGCGGCCGCTTCTGTCGTTTACAAAAGCGGAGCTTGAAGCCTATTGCGCAGCGCAGGATATTCCTTATGTAGTCGACGAGAGCAACGCCGACACGACGATCCTGCGCAATCGTTTGCGGCACAAGCTGCTGCCGGAGCTGGCGACCTACAATCCGCAGATTGTTCAGGCGCTGAACCGGCTCGCTGAAAGCAGCGCGCGCGACAGCGATTTTCTGCGTGCGCGTGCTGAGAAGCTGTGTGCGCAGGCTGCGGTTTTTCGTGCAGGCGGCTGGTGTCTGCTTGAGCGCGCAGCGCTCGCCGAGGCGCACGAGGCTGAGACAGCGACGCTCATTCGCCAGCTCGCTCAGCGTTATGCCAGCGGACGCGGCAATCTGCGCTTTGAGATGGTGGAGGCTGCGCTTGCGCGTATCCGCGCCGGGGAAGGACGCGCGGATCTCGGTCAGGGAATTTTCTGCGAATGTACGCGGCGTTTTTTTTACATCGGCCGTCAGCCGGAGGGCGTCTGGCGCAGGGACGATGACGGAATCTGGCGCCAGGATTTTCTCGAGGGCGCTGTCACAGCGCCGCCAGAAATGATCGTGCGCGGCTACGCGTCGGGCGACGCCATCGCGCTGAAAAATCTCGGGCGCAAGCGTCTCAAGAAAATCTTTCAGGAGCAGGCGCTGCCGCCTTGTCTGCGTCCGCTGTGGCCAATTCTTTATGATACCAAAATAAAAGAAATTATTTGGGTTCCATTCCTTGCGCAGGGACCGGAACTCATGTATTATAATAGTGTTACCTATTTGAAGGTTGCGTTAAGCAGCACGATCGCGCAGCGCACTGTGCGATCTGCACCCACAAGCGAAGAAAAGGAACGATAGGAGGAATCTATGAAGCGATCAGTATGGAAAAGCTTTGCGGTTTACCTCGTGATCTTTCTCCTGTTCTTTTCCATGATAGAGTTTTTCAACACAAATACCCCGGCTGAAGAAGAGCCAACGCGCGTCTACGGGGAAAATTATACTGAATTCATGGAAAACGTCGACAAGGGGAACGTGAAACAGGTAACCATCACAACCTACGACAACTACCAGACCATCGAAGGGACGACGATCGACGGCGAAGAATTCAACATGCCGATCTCGAAGAACGACGACAATCTAGCTGAACGACTCGCTGACGCAGGCGTCGATGTGACACAGGCGAAAACGCCGGAACCATCAGCGCTGATGAGTCTGCTCAGTTCGCTCCTGCCGGTGCTCTTGTTGGTAGGTCTGTTCTTCTTCTTTATGAGCTCGACCCAGGGTGGCGGCGGCAAGATGAACCAGTTTGGCAAGAGCAAGGCCCGCGTCACCGTCGACAGCCAGAACCGTGTCACCTTTGCCGACGTGGCTGGTGCTGACGAGGTCAAGGAAGAACTCGAGGAAGTCGTCGACTTTCTCAAGAAACCACAGAAATTCAAATCCATCGGTGCCAAGATCCCGAAGGGCGTGCTGCTCTTTGGCCCTCCTGGGACCGGTAAAACCCTGCTCGCTCGTGCAGTAGCCGGCGAAGCAGGCGTGCCGTTCTTCTCCATCAGCGGCTCGGATTTCGTTGAGATGTTCGTCGGTGTCGGCGCAAGCCGCGTCCGCGATCTTTTCGATCAGGCCAAGAAGAACAGCCCATGCATCATCTTCATCGACGAGATCGATGCCGTCGGGCGCCAGCGCGGCGCCGGTGTCGGCGGCGGTCACGATGAACGTGAGCAGACACTGAACCAGCTCCTCGTTGAGATGGACGGCTTCGACGCCAACGAAGGGATCATCATCCTCGCTGCCACGAACCGTCCGGATATTCTCGATCCAGCGCTCCTGCGTCCAGGTCGTTTCGACCGTCAGGTCACCGTCGGCCGTCCGGATGTGCGCGGGCGTGAGGAGATCCTCGGGGTTCACACCCGCAACAAACCGCTCTCTGCGGAAGTTGATCTTGCTGTCATTGCCAAACAGACCGCTGGTTTCACCGGGGCCGATCTGGCAAACCTCGTGAACGAAGCAGCGCTCCTTGCAGCGCGTGAAAATCGCACGAAGATCACCCAGGAAGATCTGGAAAAATCCATCGAGCGCGTCGTCGCCGGACCGGAAAAGAAAAACCGCGCCAAGATCAGCGACGCCGAGCTCAACCTCGTCAGCTACCACGAAGGTGGACATGCTGTCATCGGTCACTTCCTCGAAGGCTGTGATCCGATCCACAAGGTTTCGATCATTCCGCGCGGCCAGGCTGGCGGCTACACCATGAGCCTGCCGATCGAGGATCGCAATTACATGACGCGCAGCCATCTTCTCGACGAAGTCACGATGATGCTCGGCGGTCGCGTCGCCGAAGAGATCGTCCTCGGCGAGATCTCCACCGGCGCATCCAACGACATCGAACGCGCAACGAAAACCATCCGCCAGATGGTTACCCGCTGGGGCATGAGCGACGAGCTCGGCACCATCACCTTCGGCGAAGATCAGGAGCAGGTCTTCCTCGGCCGCGACCTTGGTCACAACCGCAACTACTCCGAGGCCATCGCCTTCTCCATTGACAAGGAAGTCAAGCGCATCATGGACGAATGCCACAAGCGTGCGCATCAGATCCTTACTGAGCACCGCGACAAGCTCGACGCTGTCGCCATCGCGCTGAAAGAGCGCGAAGTTCTGAACGCGTTTGAATTCCAGGGCGTCATGGACGGCAAGCCACTCGAGCAGATCGACAAGGAAGAAGCAGAATACCTCGCCAAGATCAACGAAGAAAAGCAGCGCAAGATTGAAGAAGCTGCCCAGCGCGAGAAAGAACAGCCTGTCGAAAAATCCAACGTCGCCCATGTCGACGAAGTCCCATCCGCAGAACCATTCTCCTTCGAGCAATGGGTCCGCGCCGAAGAGCCAAAACCTGAAAAATCACAGGCACCTGCCGCTGAACCGGAAGAACCCGAGCAGCCGCAGACAAAGGCACCGACGCCATGGTGGGAAAAGCGTCAGACACAGACGAAGTCAGACGACGACATCACAGATCTTGGCCTGCCATCCCAGCAGGATGACGAGGACGAGAAAAAATAAGCACAAAAGCGGCCCGCTGCCGATGAGCGATCATCGGCGGCGGGCCATTTTTTGTGTCAGATTATTCTTTTTCGCGCGAACGTTTGGTGATGCTGCGTGCGAGCGTCAGTCCAAAGAGCAGTACGAAAAGGTAGCAGCTTTCGAGCGGCGCGTAGACGTTGCTCATCGTGCCGTAAACACGAGCGCCATTATGGTACATCGGCAGTGAGAAGCGGAGCGATGCGTAAAACGCGAGCGCGGCGGCGAGGAGATAGATGAGCGCTGCCGGGATGCTGGCGTATTTTTCTGCGACGAGCCAGCGGCTGGCGACGCCGCAGAGGAGCCACAGCGCGAGCACAAGCGCGAGATTGCGCCAGAAGTTGTAGACTGAAAAATGTCTGACGTTATCCCATCGACCAAGTTCGGCGAGATAATCAAAGCCGGTGAAGATCAGCCAGAAAAGCACGCTGGTTCCGAGGGCGACGAGAATGGAGCGTTTCATAGTGGGCACCTCCTTGGAATGGGGGAGCGATGCTTACAGAAAAATTTTTATTTGCTTTTATTTTACCCAACGGCGCGGTGGCTGACAATAAGAAATGAATATTCAGCGAAAATCACAAAGCTTCTTTATAAATACGTGCATCTGCTATATAATAAAAGCAGTGATTCAGTGATCATCTAGAGAAAGAAGGTACGAAAGTGTATAAAATTGTCGATTATAAACACCTCGGCGGCCAGACCCACGAATTGGTCGTCGAAGCGCCTCAGCTTGCAAAAAAGGCGAAAGCCGGTCAGTTTCTGATCGTGCGCATCGGTGAAGGGGATGAACGCATTCCGCTGACCATCGCCGACCACGATGCTGAAGCAGGCACTGTGACGATCGTCATCCAGGCGGTCGGCCTTTCTACGAAAAAAATCGTGGCCATGCGTCCTGGTGATGCATTTGCGGACGTTGTTGGCCCACTCGGCCAGGCCAGCGAGATCGAAAACTATGGCACCGTTGTCATCGTTGGCGGCGGTGTTGGCATTGCGCCAATCTATCCGATCGCCCGCGATCTCAAGCGCGCCGGCAACCGCGTCATCGCCATCATCGGCGCAAAAACGAAGGATCTGCTCTTCTGGGAAGACAAGCTCGCTGCGGCTGTTGACGAAGTGCGCGTTGCCACCGATGACGGCTCCGTCGGCCACAAGGGCTTTGTCACCGATCTTCTCGCCGAAGCCTGCGACACAGAAAAAGTGGACATTGTCTGGGCCATCGGGCCAATGATCATGATGTACAACTGCGTCAAGGTGACGAAGGAACGCGGCATCCGCTCCATCGTCAGCATGAACCCAGTGATGATCGACGGCACCGGCATGTGCGGCGGCTGCCGCGTGCGCGTGGGCAACGAAACAAAATTCGCCTGCGTCGACGGGCCAGAATTTGATGGCGATCTCATCGATTTCGACCTCGCTATGAAACGCAGTCGTTTCATGCGCGACAAGGAAGCAGAAGCCGTCGAGCACGATCATGAATGCAACCTCGGGCTGCATCACAACGAAGGAGGCGCAAACTAATGGCCAGCAAAGAACCTAGACATGATATGCCTGTGCAGGACGCGAAAGTGCGCGTCACCAATTTCAACGAAGTCGCGCTCGGCTACAGCGCAGAAACGGCCATCGCCGAAGCGCAGCGCTGTCTGCATTGCGCAAAGCCTCGCTGCGTCGAAGGCTGCCCGGTGCATGTTGACATTCCTGACTTTATTGCTGCGCTCGCCGAAGGCGATTTCGCCGAATCCGCTAAGCGCCTGAAAACCCACACCAGCCTGCCAGCCATCTGCGGCCGCGTTTGCCCACAGGAAAATCAGTGCGAAGGCAAGTGCGTGCTCGGCATCAAGGGCGAATCTGTCGCGATCGGTCGTCTCGAACGTTTCGTCGCTGACTGGGACCGCGCGCAGGAACACGAAGCCGTCGCGCTCCCTGAAAAGAACGGCAAGAAAGTCGGTGTTGTCGGCGCTGGTCCTGCAGGGCTCGCCTGCGCTGGCGATCTCGCCAAGATGGGCTACGACGTCACCGTTTTCGAAGCGCTCCACACCCCTGGCGGCGTGCTCATGTACGGCATTCCTGAATTCCGTCTGCCAAAAGACATCGTTCAGCACGAGATCAACAACATCCGCGATCTCGGCGTGAAATTTGAAGTCGACGCCATCGTCGGTAAGCTCTACGACATCGAAGAGCTGCGCACAGAATATGGCTTCGACGCGTTCTTCGTCGGCACCGGCGCCGGGCTGCCACATTTCATGAATCTCGAGGGCGAAAACCTGAACGGCATCTATTCTGCCAACGAGTTCCTCACCCGCTCCAACCTCATGAAAGCCTACCAGTTCCCAGCTGCTGATACGCCGATCAAGGTTGGTAAGCGTGCAGCCATCATCGGCGGCGGCAACGTCGCGATGGACGCTGCCCGCACCGCGCTCCGTCTTGGCGCTGAAGAAAGCTACATCGTTTATCGCCGCAGCAAGGAAGAGATCCCTGCCCGTGCCGAAGAGCTCGAACACGCCATCGAAGAAGGCGTGCAGCTGAAGCTCCTGTCCTCGCCGATCAAATACATCGGCGACGAAAACGACGTCGTCACAGGCATGGTGTTGCAGAAATACGAACTCGGCGAGCCAGATGAAAGCGGCCGCCGCCGTCCAGTCGCCATCGAAGGAGAGACCGAAGAAATGGCCATCGATACCGTCATCGTCGCCATCGGTCAGGGGCCAAACCCAATCCTCACGAACAGCACAGAAGGCCTCGAGCTCAACAAGCGCGGCAACATCGTTGCTGACGAAAAAGGCCAGACCAGCCTGCCATATGTTTTCGCCGGCGGCGACATTGTCACCGGCGCAGCCACCGTCATCAAAGCCATGGGCGCCGGTAAGGACGCTGCCGTGGCCATCGACGCATATCTCAAGGCTCAGGGTTGAAAAATAAAGTGATATGAAAATGGGACTGTCACACAAACAAAATATCGTTTGTGTGACAGTCCCTTGTTATTTTGTATATATTTATTCCTTTCCCAGGAGAAAAAGAATAGATTTGTTCAGCGCTTCAGCAAAATACTCTAATTCGTAGTCTGCGACAATACGTTCCCCTTTTTCAATACGGCTTATTGATTGTTGGGTCATATTCAAACCAAGCAGTTGAATTTTTGCAGCAAGTTGTTCCTGAGAGAGTTTAGCATTTTCTCGCTCAGCTTTTATTCGAACCCCAGAAATATTACAACGACCGTTGGGTTTATAGATTTTCATTATTTACTACCTCATATAACATCAAAGATGATTAATATGAGTTGACATTATCACGCTTTTGATGATAATCTAACATTAAAGATATGTACCAACAGGCTTTATAAGAGGTTTTATTGATAACTTTATTTTGAGTGATTGATATGATAAAATAAATGAATCAATGTGCGTATGTGTGATTCCTATCGGGAGGGGATTAGTCGTGAAGCTGGAATATCTTGAGTATTTAATTATGTTGCAAAAAGCAGGTTCTATCAATAAGAGCGCGGCTTTATTGCATACATCACCACAAAATGTCAGTCGTGTATTACGTTCTTTAGAGGATGAGTTAGGCGTTGAGCTGGTTCATCGATCACTGTCGGGAATTGAATTTACAGAAGCTGGTGTAGGGGCAGTGGACCTTGGGATAAAAGTGCTGGAGCTCATGGAGGCGTATAAGTTACAATATCGTCATAAATCGCAGACAGAAGGAAAACTCAATATTTTTGCGACGAAAATTCAAAGTGCCTTGTTTATGAATGATATTGTGGGGAAATTTACAAAACTGTATCCCAGGATCAGTGTTGATTATATAGAAAACGATCTCTTTATTTGCTTGGAAAAGATTCGGCAGATGGAACATAGTGTTGGATTGGTTCCGGTTTTGGATGATGATAATTTTTTCTCACTGGAGGATTTTTCAGTTATTCCGGTCAATCCAGAGCGTATCGCTGTTTTAGTGGCGAGAAATTCAGCTTTTGGTAAGCAGATTGAAGTTACTTGGCAAGAGTTAAATAATGGAAAATTTGTTATCCATGCACGCAATAATATTGAGGATGGATTTTGGAGCGAAGTATTGGCTCACTCCATAGAAAACGTTGAAGATATTGCACTTGCCAGTACAGGTTATTTGTTTTTTAATAAGATTTTAGAAGAGGGATATATTGGTCTGGGATGTGAGCGAACTTCGTCACTTTCGGAAAATATGCAGCGGAGAGAGGTTCGCGAAAAAACGCGCATTATTCCAGTCATGGATGTGAATAGTACATTTCAGAACTGTCTTGTGATTCCAAATGGATTTGGAAATGATCCTGCAGTTGAATGCCTTGTCGATTTTATGAAACGTTATAGCGCATAATTCTTAATTTACTTGTTGAATGCTCTCATTCAGCAAGTATTTTTTTGGGCGCCGATTAGGCAAGACAAAACCACCAGCTATGCTGGTGGTAAATAAAAA
>OLQA01000240.1_pt1 | contig 51549 bp, 49 predicted proteins | sample 1673151 | NCBI WGS metagenome assembly OLQA01 (sample SAMEA3136760, study PRJEB25190) | human gut metagenome | biome: human gut; feature: human-associated habitat; material: faeces | place: Austria | collected 2013
GTTGTCGAAGAAGTAGCTGCCGCCGCCGTTGAAATTACCGCTGATTCGGTCGTCCGTTAAGGCATCAACGATTGGCGCAAACAAGCAGCCCGTAAACTTATCTCTTTCAAATCGACTCGATTTTGCCGGATGGCCAGTCAATGCCGAACCTTTCCAATCTATCTTGGGAGGTATATGTGGCATTTAAGATTTTTCGCAAAAACTGCTGTGGACTGGATGTTCACAAGACTTGGATTCACGCCTGTATCGGAATTACTGACACAAATGGACGTACAGAGTATAAGCAGGCTCGCTTTTCCTCCTTTACAAAAGGCTTGCAGGAACTGGCTGACTGGCTTGCCAAATACGACTGTAACGATGTTTGTATGGAATCCACCGGTAAGTTTTGGATACCGGTGTTTAATATCCTTGAGAAAACCTGCTGGGTAACTTTGGCGCATCCCAAATACACAAAACCATAAAAAGGAAACAAGACAGACCGTAAGGATGCCAAGTGGATTTGCGACCTGTATATGTGTGATATGGTCAAGCCCAGCTTTATTCCTCCGCCGGATATTCGCCAGTTGCGTGACTTGATGCGTTACCGTATGAAGCTCACCAATGAAGAAGTTCAGGCTGCTGTCGATGGGGCCATATCCCACGAACAGGCTATAAAGCTTCGGGAATGCTTGCAGCACCTGGATGAGCTGGAAACCCATAAAACCAATATCGAAAAAGAAATCCTTCGTTTGGCGCAGCAGTACCCTTATCAACTGGAACTGCTGCAAACTGTCCCCGGTTTTTCCGGAAACATTATGACCGCTATCGCACTGATCTCGGAAATCGGTGCAGATATGTCGGTGTTTCCTTCCGCAAAGCATCTGGTTTCATGGGCGGGCTGCTGCCCTCGCAATGACCAAAGCTCCAAAAAGGTCAAGTCCACTCGCATTTCCCGCGCCGGTGTGTACCTGAAGCCCCTGTTGGTACAGGTCGCTAACGCTGTAGTCAAGTCTGACAAGTACCCGGAATGCAAAGAACGCTATCGCAGAATCAAGGCTCGCCGTGGTCACAAAAAAGCGATTATCGCTGTCTGCCGTATGCTCCTGACCGCTATCTGGAACATACTCTCCAAGCTGGAACCCTATTCTGCCGCAGGCTACCTGGAAGATAAGCTGACAGAACATTCTGTCGTAATTTCCAAGGCCCAGAGGCTTGAGCTCCTCCGCAAGAGAGGTTATATCTTCAAGGATGAGGTTGATCCTGCCCCTGCTTGACGCTTTTTCCCATACTTCTATTTGGCCGCCTTAATGACGGCTTGGTTTCTTGCGCCCTTTTTTGAGAGGGTACTTAAATTACAGTGTTTCAAACTTTGTCTCCTTTCCGTTTGGTTTGTATGGATTTGCCTTTGAAACCACTATTTTACAGGATGCGGCAGAAAAATGCAAAAGAAAGCGTGCGGGCGGAGTATTTTAAAGCGTGCGGGCGGGTATTTTAAGGAACCTCTGATTTAATCCGCACTACCATACAGGTTCGAGATATGGTATAATAACACCATCAAAACAATGGTGGTGCCGGACAATGAAGCAGGAAACATTTACAGACATCGAGTACAGCTACCGCAAGAAGAAAACCAAGCGGGAAGAATTTCTGGAAATCATGGATGAGATTATCCCCTGGGAAGAATGGGTTGGTGTAATCGAACCATACTACCCCAAGGGGAAGCGTGGCCGTCCTCCCATGGGAATCGAGAAAATGCTGCGGATGTATCTGCTTCAGATTTGGTTTAACCTGTCGGATCCGGCGACTGAGGATGCAATCTATGACAGCTATGCCATGCGGAAATTTACGGGCATTGAGTTTATGACAGAATCCGTTCTAGATGAAACGACCTTGTGCAAATTCCGTCATCTGCTGGAGGCAAATGGCCTGAATAAGCTGTTTTTTGATGCAATCAACCGGGTTATGGTGGCAACGGGACACATGATGAAGGGCGGCACGATTGTGGATGCTACCATTATCAATGCCCCCAGCTCCACCAAGAACGCAGACAAAGCACGCGACCCGGAAATGCACCAGACGAAAAAGGGCAATGAGTGGAAATTCGGGATGAAATGCCACATCGGCGTGGATGCAGGTAGCGGGCTTGTTCATATGATTACTGTTACTGCGGCAAATGAGCATGACATCACAGAAGCAGCGAACCTGATCCGGGAAGACGACGAGGTTGTATACGGAGATTCCGGCTATCCGGGGATTCAGAAACGCCCTGAAATCAGGCAGAATGAGCACTTTTCCAACATCGACTTCCGCATCAATCGCCGTCCGAAGAGTTTACCCAAAGTAAGCGACAACACAATCGACTGGGAACGCTACATTGAAAATCGCAAATCTTCTGTTCGCTGCAAGGTAGAGCACGCATTTCGAATCATAAAGTGTCAGTTTGGCTACAGGAAAACGGTATATCGCGGGTTGAAGAAGAATGAGAATCGCTTGTATGCCATGTTCGCCTGTGCCAATCTATATTCGCTTGCGATTGCCGGGCGAAAACTTCCCACAACCTGATATAGGGGTAGTCTGCCCTTTTTTAGGAAATCATGATTGAAAATCCGTGGAATAATGGCTTTTTCATCCAAATAGCCTTTATCAAGTGCAAAAATTGGCACATATATTGTTTAGGAACGGAATGAAAGCGATTTATTCAGAGGTTCCTTAGAGAAATAGCTTCGAAAGCAAAGCTCTAATACCCACGGGTTTATTTCTGCTTGTCGCGCTCCATAGTCTCGTTTGCAGCTCTATAAAGAAATGCGTTTAAAGACTCCCCATGAGACTTTGCATGTTCTTGAAGAACAGCTTTTTTCCCTATCGGTACACGAAAAGTAACATTTTCCACTTTTTCGCTCAACCATTTTGTTGACGCACGCTTCTGAGCGTCTGTCGTTTTCATTTCAATCTCCTCAATCTACACGATTTCATTTACTTTAGCAACTATCGACATATATGAACTCATATATTTAGCAAAAACGCCAGTTGATATATGAGTTCATATATGTTATACTACGACTATAACAAAACAACGGCAGTTGCAGAGTGTTACCAGCACTCCGCAACCTGCGCAGGTGACAGATCCACCTACACAACGGCTGAAGCCGCACCGTCTGGAAGTAGTATACCCTGTTTTGCCCCGTTTGGCAAGATACGGCTGCTATAAAACTCCCTCCGTGTGCGCTCGGGCGTCAGATCTCCGCACCCTCACAGTGGTTTGGAGCAGCGTGTAGGCAGCTTTGCCTGCACGCTGTTTTGCTTGCCACGCTGAGGAAAGGAGGTACCGTTCCATGAAAGAATTCAAGGCCCGCAGCCGCGCGCTTTATCCGCGGCACATACCCTGAGCAGCGCATCGGGTGCCCCTGCGGCCACCACCCCGCTTCCCCCCGCCGCAGCTCACAGGCGCGGAGATGAGCGCCGAAAACAAATTTATTTTATAGGAGATATGATCCATGAATACGACTGACAACATCAAGAGCCTCTTCAACAGCGCAAACCCCATGACCACCGAGAACAGCTATGAGCCCTCCGGCGTCTGCATCGGCGACACGCTGCTCGACAACACCCCCAGCGGCTTCGCCCTGTTCCAGGCCATTGGCGGTCACTACACCTCTCCCGCCCAGGCTATCGAGGAGTTGGTGGACAATGCCATCTCCTCCATCAAGGCGAACGGCGGCAGCGGCGAGGTCATCCTCCGTCTCACGGATGGCGGCGACTACGTCGACATCTCCATCTACGACAGCGGTACCGGCATCTCAGACCTCGGCGCAGCCCTGACCATCTCCGGCCGCGGCGGAGCGCAGACGCCGCTGAATGAGCATGGCTGCGGGCTGAAGAACGCCCTTTCCTACCTCTGCGAGGAGGCCGAGCTGTGGCTCCTTGAGAGCCGCACCAAGGAGGACGCGGCGGCGGACCGATACCGCTGCGTGTCCGCGCCCTATGCCGCCATCGACCAAAGGATGCGCGCAAAGGTCCATCAGGGCAACGGCGCCATTCTGTTTGAGACCGGCACCACCGTCCGCGTCCGCTGCGGCAAGGAGAAGTTTGAGGGCCTCAAGCCCGCAACGAAGCGCGCCAAGGCGGACTTCCGCCAGCTGTGCGGCTACCTCGAAGAGGAACTCGCCTATACCTATGCGGCTATCCTCGCAGAGGGGCGCATCACCATCGGCGTCATCTGCCGTGAGCAGAACGCTCCTGAGAGTTTCCACCAGCTCGAGGCGCTCGAGCCGCTCTGGGAGGAAGACCCGGTAGAGCTGCCGGAGACGCCGGCGGACTTCGGCGGCGGCAAGCTCACCATCCGCTGCCGCTACGGCACCATCGAGGCGGATAAGGAGAATGCCACCTACTATAAGGGCAACATGGCCTCCTCGGGCCTCGAGATCCGCATCAACGGCCGCTGCATCGAGCGCGGCCTGTACAGCAAGGTGTTCGGCAAGGCGCTGCACCCGAGCTGCAACCGCTTTCTCGCGCAGATCGACCTGCGCGGCGAGGGCGGCTGCGCGTTCCCCGCAACGGAGACGACGAAGAACGCCTTTGTCGAGGGAGACGCGCGCACGCAGGCGCTTTTCCGTTGGATCCGCGCCAATGTCAGGCAGCCGGAGACCTCGCGCGAGTCGCTGGAGAGCCGCCTCGTCGGCAAGCTCGCGGAGAAGAAGGCGGCGGAGAGCGATACGCTCCGCATCGGCCGCGAGGAGGGCACCTACCGCACGATCGGACTGCAGGGAAAAATCGACCTGCTGGTGAGCAAGACCGGTGGGATGACCATCTACGAAGCCAAGGCAAAGAACACCAAGGCGGAGGATCTTTATCAGCTTCGGCTTTATGCCGACGGGTGCGCGATGGACGGCGTTCCGGCGAAGGAGAGCGTGCTCATCGGGGCGCGCCATCCGAAGGAGGTGTGCAGTCTGGCGGAGCAGCTCAACAGCCAGTGCGACCCCACGGGAGAGCCGTACCGCTTCATCCTCAAGACCTGGGCGGAAGAGGGCATCAGCGCATGACGCCCTATCCGGTGATCGATGTGAAGGCGACGGGGGAGAACATCCTCCGCCGCCGGATCGAGAGAGGGTACACGGTTTTGGACATGCAGCGGTACCTGAACCTCGCGTGTCCTCAGTCCGTGTATCACTGGCAGGCGGGACGGACGCTGCCGAACATCGATAACTTCTACGCGCTGAGCGTACTGCTCGGCACGACCGTCAACGACCTTGTGGTTGAACGAAATTGCTTGTAAAACAAATAGGCATTGCTGCTCTATATGCAAAAATGATAGCAGGGAGGTCGAATGAAACCTCCCTGCTATGTAAGGAATATTCGGCTTTACGGTTGATCCGCTGCGGGGCTATCCATACGATCGACTTCCTCTATCATGTGAATCGACCGCTTGCTGACATAGCCTCTTTTGACCTGGTCATCCTTGCCTTTTGCTTCTACCACATAATAGTACCGTGGAGAGTCATCGACAATGATCACCGTCTGATTCTGCTCAATATGGTAAACGACTTGAGATGTTGGAGTGATGTCTTCATACATTCTGGTCGGTCTTGCTGCTTCGCCGATCTTTGAAATACCTGCGTTCAGAATATAAGCGAGAAGAATATGAATGATCAGATACTTTAGTACAGCAGCCCAAAATGGATGCTCTTCTTCGTGCTTTTTCACACTCGCCATAAACCGTTGCTCCCAGTTTCCGCTGTCCGCAACGATAGAAGATGCTTCTGCTGTAAGGAGCTGTTTTTCTTCGTCAGATAATTCCTCTGTTTCGTCCGATCCCAATTCGTATGATGTATTTATTTCAGAAATGCGGTCAAGTGCCTCAGCCCATCGGGATATGCCCTGCTCTCTGGCAAGCCATAGATCCTCGTGCTGAAACGCCGTTGTGTCAGACAGTGATTGGGTCCAGCTTGGGATATGATCGGCTATCTTTGGACACAGATCCGTCAACAGGGCAAAATCATTCAGAAGTTGTTGCTGCTGTTGCAGCGCTTTCACGATCCCGTCAGGATACAGCTTTGACATCAGCAGCTGCTCCTGTTGTATCATTTTGATCATGCCCGGGGTACACGATTGCGCTAACATACTTGCCTGCCGCAGCGCTGGGTTATCAAGTGCCGCTGCCATGTTTTTCGCTGCAATCAAAGCATCCTCGTGGATAAAGGACAACGGCCTTGCGAGCGCCTCAAGCTGCCGATGAAGTTTCTCCATCTGCTGCACCCAAGGGGGCATGTCATAAAATGCGGACATAGTTTTTGCCATGCGCAAAAATCCTCTCTACTGCATATTTTAGACATTATACCATATATTGTGGTTATATTCAACGGTTTGCCACAAATTGAGACAGGACACTTTTCACATGGAACCTGCGGCGGATCGCTCGGCCTTGCCTGCCCTTCTTCTACCTCTTTGCCTTACCGCCGGCGCGCTTGATCAGACAGTTGGATGCCCATGCAAAGAAGTGCGGTACAGAGGAGAAGAGAAACGCATTCCCCACAAGATCTTCGATCAGCTCCTCGATCGTGAAGGGGCGATACCCGTACGGGTCCAGATGGTCGATCAGGGCATTGGGGTCTCCGTTTATCATGATCCGCAGGAATTTCTTCGTGTCCTTATTGACCGAAGCCAGCCGTTTCAGGTGGTCCTCTGCCTTATCAAGCTGATGAAGCTTATAATACAGGATCGACAGCGGAAGCAGCATTTGCGTTTCCTCATAGGCGTCGTATTTCCGATGCAGCGCCAATGCGTGCAGCTCGTCCTCCGTATAGGCATAGAGATGCATCAGGAGATAGCGAATGCCGAGGTTATCCCCCTCGCACAATTCCAAAAGCTGCCGGCATTCCTCGATCGCAAGCTGCATCATGCCGCATTCGATCAACGAACCGAGGTACTCGCGGCGCACGCGCATATAAGGCCGCGTCTCCATGATCCCCCAGAACGCCCCTGTCCCTCTTTCAAAGCAGCCTTCCTCCTCCAACGGCTTAGCCGCCTTTTTGATGAGATCCTCCAGGGCGGTAAGGCGTGCCTCCGGAGCGTCCTCCGCCTCGGTCAGGATCAGCTGAAGCTGCGCGTCCACATGATCCGGCTCAAGCTCCAGCGCCTTTTTCAAGTAGTTCAGGCGCTTTTTCTTTGATGCGGCCTGCTCGGCGAGCTCCAGATAGTCATCGGCCGTTTCGATCTCTCCCATACTGCCACCGTCCAGAGAGCCGTTGTGCTGCGACAGAAATTGCTCCGCCAGCCGGTCAAAGTCCTTCTCATCGTTCAGCTCCTCGTTGTGGAGTTCAAGAAATTTCCGAAGCTCCGCCAATACCTTTTCGTTTTCTCGGCTCATTGCTGTCCTCCCGCTTTCCATTTTGGCTCTGGTGTAAGTTAATTGTATCATGCCGTGCGCCGCACCGCAAGCACAAGCGGATGGAAGGGGCCAAGCTCTGCCTTGACACAGGGGTGCGGAAACGGTACAATGAGGGCATAAAATACTGGGAAAGCAGGCTTTTTTACGATGCGTGTAAAGATAAACGAGAAAAATAACTCTGTTTGGCTCACGGCGGCGCTGTGGCTCGCGCTCGCGGTGCTCGGGCTGCTGCACTTCGGCGGCGTGGGGACGAAGTGGATGGCGCTGCTCTCCGGCGCGGGCATCATTGTGATGCTTTTGCGCGGGGACCGCAAACGGCTGTGGAACGCCCCTTCCCTGCTGCTGCTCGGCTACGCGGCATGGTCATGGCTGACGATCTTCTGGGCCATGTCGGGCAAGTTCCATCTGCGCGAGGGCTCGAAGATCCTCATTGCGGTGTTCTTCTTCCTGCTTGTCGCGCTGCATAAGCGCTTTGACGGCGCGTTTGCCCGGCGTGTGATGGCCGTGATCGCCGGGATCGCGGCGCTGTACGGCTTTATGAGCGTGGAGGCGGCGTCCACGGGGCTTTGCAAAAGGCTGCTCGGTGCTTTGCCCGCGATGGACGCGGAGGGCATATTCTTCGGCGGCAGCCGCCTGTCCGGTATTTTCGGCAACTCGAACATCGAGGCATCCATCTGCGCGGCGGGCATTTTCTGTGCGCTGGCGGTGCTGTGCGGCGCGGAGCGGAATTGGGAGCGCGCGCTGTTTGCCGCGGCGCTCGCGTGCAGCGCGTTTGCTTTCCTGCTGGCGTTCAGCATGGTGGCGCTGGCCTGCTTTGCCGCGGCGGTGGTGTTCTATCTGATCGCGGCGGGCACGGGGCGCAGCGCGGCGCTGGTGCGGATGATCCATACGGCGGTGCCGGTGCTGGTGTGCGTCGTTGCGGCGGGCAGTCTGCGCGCCGGCGACCACGACGGCATGCTGCTGGTGCTGCTGCTCGTGTGCATGGCAGCGGGCGCGGCGCTGGAGCTGTTTGCCGCGGCGCGCTTTTCCGCGCTGCTGGAAAAGCATCAGAGACTGACCTTCGGCCTGTTGGCCGGTGCAGCGGCCTGTGCGGCGGTGTATGCTGCTGCCGCCGTGCAGGTGACGGGCGCGTACACCTTCGGCAATCCCATCACGCGCACGGTCGAGCTTGCCCCCGGCGTGCACACGGTGCGCGCCGACGCGGATGCGGACGTGCGCATGAGCATATACACCAAAAACGAGGCGCAGACGATGCTCGGCGAGTCCACCGAGCTCTTCGGCTGGCTGGCGGCGACGGAGGGCATTACCATCACCGTGCCGGAGGACGCGGGAATGTGCTATTTCTACCTCTGGTCGCCCGAGGCGGGCGAGCAGGTGCGCGGCGTGGTGATCGACGGCACGACGGAGGTGCCGCTGGGCTACCGGCTGCTGCCGGACTTTGCCGCGAACCGCATCCAGCAGCTGACGATGAGCACCTCGGTCTTGCAGCGCCGGGTCTACCGGGAGGACGCGCTCAAGCTCATCCGGCGCAGCCCGATCGTCGGCAGCGGCGTCGGCGCGTTTGAGACGGGGCTGACGGCGGTGCAGGATTACCCCTATGAGACAAAGTATGTGCACAATCACTATCTCCAGATCCTGCTTGAGGACGGCGCGGTCGGCCTTGTGCTGTACGTTGGGGCGCTGGCGGCAATGGCCGCCGTGCTCTGGAAAAAGCGGAAGCAGACGCCGGAGAGCGGATTTTATAGGCTTTATCCCGCGCTGTGCGCGGCGTTTGTGATGAACGGCGCGCAGATGATGTGGGACGTTTCCATGTCGATGATCGTCTTTGTCTGCATGACCTACGCCCTCTACGGCCTGATCGTCGGGGCGTTTGCCGAGCCATTTCGGGAAAGGGCCGCGGCGGCTGAAGAGAGCGGCGCAAAAAAGAAGAAAGCGCCGGTGAAAAAGCGTGACCTTTCCCTTTATGTACGCAGCGCGGGCATTGGCTTCACGGCGGTCATTCTGGTGACGCTGGCGGGCAATCTGTACGCGGACGCGAAGATGAATGCGGGCGCTGATTCGGCGGAGGAGTTTTTGAGCAATCTGCGCACAGCGGCGCGGCTGGACCTCTACGAGCACAACGACGCGAAGCTCTCCTACGTGATGGCGTCGCTGGAGATCGAGGGCGATCACCGCGCGCAGGCGGATCAGTATGCGCGCGAGCTTTCGGGCGTGCAGAGCAATACGATCCCCTACTATCTGGTGAGCTACTATCTGCAAACACAGCAGTATGGCGCGGCGGTCGACGAGGCGGTGCTCGGCGCAGCGTATTCCGCCTCGGACGCGGAAACGTGGAACAGCTGCTGCCTGCAGCTCAGAAAGGCACTCTTCACCGATGTGTCCACTTCTCCCCTGCTTTCGCAGCGGAACGAGCTGATGCCGAAGCTGGCGGCTTACCGTGAGACGCTGGAGACGTACAACGCCTCCGCCCTGCAGCCTGTGGAGCTCGACGAGAACGCGCAGGCCTTCTTCGACGAGATCGCGGCACTGGAGGCGTGCGGAGAGGATGATGCGCAGTTCCTCGCCGTGCTGACGGAGCGTGCGCAGGGCTGAGAACATACAACAGAAAAGAATGGAAAAGGAGTCCGCAGGCTTTCGCCTGCGGACGCTTTTTTGCCTCATGTGAGTTTTGTCCGACCGGAGCGGTCCGAATTTTTGGAAGAAGGACCGGGGCATGGCTTCTGAAAAGCATCTAAAATGGAGATAGAACTTTTGAGTGAGGAGGTTTTTGCTTGAAACAGGACATCATCTGCGCCGGCGGGCCGGACGGGCAGACGCTGTGCGCGGCGGTGGGCGAGTTTCTGCGCACGGTGCGCCCCGCGCGCCAGCGGCTCTACGATTACTACCGCGGTGAGCAGAGCGTCAACAAGGGCGAGGCCGTGCGCGGCCGCCCGAACAACCGGCTGCGCGCTCCCTTTCCCCGCTACATCACCGAGGTGCACACGGGCTATTTCCTCGGCCTGCCCCCGACGCTCGCCTTTGCCGACCGCGCCGCGGACGCGCGCTATGCCGCGATCAGCCGCGAGCGCAATCTGGCCCACCTTTACTTTGACGTCGGGCGCGACATGAGCATCTGCGGCGCGGGCTTTGTGCTCGTCTGGGTTGACCGCACGGGCGTGCGCGCCTGCCGCTGCGACCCGTGCGAGTGCTTTGTGCTCCGCTCCGGCGAGGCGGGCGCGCCGGTGACGGCGGCGGTGCGTCTGGTCGCGGGCTCGGAGGGCGGCACGCGGGGCGTGCTCTATACAAGCGAGCGCATCACGCCGTTTGTCTGGGACAGCGGCGGCGTGACCTTCGGCGCGAGTGAGGAGAACCTGCTCCGCGCCATTCCGCTGCTGCCCTTTTACAACAACTGTCAGGGCTGCGGCGACTTTGAGATGGTCACGGGTCTGGTCGACAGCTATAACGTTCTGCTCTCCGGCGCGCTGGACGATATGCAGTCTGTCGCCAACGCCTTCCTCGCGCTCTATGGCATGCAGGGCACGACGCAGAAGGACATCGATCAGGCCAACCGCACGCGGATCCTCTCGCTCAGCGAGGGCGGGCGCGCGGAATTTGTGGTCAAAAACCTCAACCATGAGGCGCTCGGACAGCTGGAGAGCAACCTGCGCAGGAGCATTTTGCAGCTGTCCATGACGCCCGACCTCGGCGACGAGCACTTTGCCGGCAACACCTCCGGCGTGGCGCTGCAATACAAGCTCTGGGGTATCGAGCAGGTGCGCGCCGCAAAGGAGAGAACCTTTACGGACGGCCTGCGCGCGCTGCTGCGCATGCTGAGCGCGGGCGAGTGCCTGCTCGGCAGCGGGGTCGATCTGACGGGCGGCGAGGTGACGTTCTACAAGAATCTGCCGCAGGACAACGCGACGCTGGCCGAAACGCTGCTCGCCCTCTCCCCACTGCTCTCGCGGCGGACGATTTTGGAAAATCTGCCGTGGGTGGCGGACGTGCAGGAGGAGCTGCGGCACAAGGCCGAAGAGGAAACCACAAAGGAATGATGGAGGGAATCTATGACGGACGAAGAAATGAAGGAGCTTGAGGCGCTGCGCGCCGAAAAGCAGCGCCGCGAGCAGACGGAGCGCGCATCCGCGGCGCTTTCCGCGGCGGGCGTGAGCACGGGCTTTGTCGCCCTGCTCTGCGGCGGAGACGACGCGGACACCGACCGGCGCGTGCAGGAGTTCTGCGCGTCGTATCAGGCGAGCCTGGGCGAGGACATCAAAAAGCGCCTGCCCGAGCAGCCGCCCACGCTGACCGCTCCCCTGCCCCAACGCCCAAAGCGCGGGATCCAGAGACTGCGCTGAAGGAGGGGGAACGATGAATCTGCAAGGCTATTATACGACGCAGGGCGCCGCGCTTGCGGCCAGGATCGCAGCCGGTACGGCGGCGCTGACCGTCACCAAGGTGACGGCAGGCAGCGGACAGACGGCGCTTCCCTCCGCCGCGGCGCTCGCGGATACCAAGCAGACGCTGAGCGTCGGCGCGGCCCGCGTGAGCGGGTCAACGGCGGTGCTTCCCGGGACGCTTGCCGAGGCGTCGGCCGCGGCGGGCTATACGCTCACCGAGCTGGGCGTTTACGCCCGCGATCCGGCGGAGGGCGAGATCCTCTATCAGGTCTTTCGCCTGGACGCGCCGCGCGCCGTGACGAAGGGCGGCGAGGACACGCTGCGCTTCTACCTGCGCCAGAGCATCGGCAATGCGGGCGTGAGCGTGACCTGCTCGAGCGCGGGGCTTCTGGTGGACGAGGATCTTGACCCGGTGCGCGCGGATATCTCCGCGCTCAACGCCCGCGTGGAGGTCAAAAGCATTCCCGATCGGTCGGTGACGGTGGCGCTGAGCGAGCTGAAGGATTATCTGCTGACCATGCCCCGCCTGCTCACGGAGAATCTGACGATCAACGTGACGGTCAGCGCCGCGGGAGAAACGCTCGACGACAACCTTCACATTGTCGATCTGTACGGCCCCGGCACGCTGACCATCATGGGCGGCGGCTGCACGGTCAACGGCTGCGTGGAGTGTCAGGACTGCACCTGCCTGATCCTGCTCAACGACATCCATTTCTGCGCGGCGGACTTTATGACGACGTTCAGCCACGCCGCTGTCCGCGCGCACCGGGCGCACAGTCTGACGCTCTTCGGCTGCACACTGACGGGAATCGGCAGCTGCTCGGGCATTTCCGCCTATCAGCACTCGCGCGTGGCGTTTGAATACGGCTCGATCAAAAACTGCGCCCGCGCCGTGTGGGCGACGATTTGCAGCCAATGCACGGTGTTCTGCGAGTCGACGCAGGTGGCCGGCTTCACGGAGAACACGATCGGCGCGTATGCCGAGCGCGGCTCCATCATCGGTCTCGGCGATTTGGCGCCGGTGCTGCTGGGCGCGGGCAGCAACGCGAAAAACGGCGGCGTGATCGTCAAGGCGGACGGCACGCTGGTGTAAGGAGGAGAGAGCATGACGCTTTATTTATATAAGATCGGAACGGGCACTCCCCTGCTGAGCATCGAAAACGTGCAGAGCTACACCGCCGAGCGCGTGACGGCGCTGGAGACGGACGGCGGATCGGTGGTCTACGAGCCGCTGGCCGCGGACTGCGAGCTTTCCGGCAAGGCAGACTGCTCGGAGGCGCTGCGCGCAGCGTGGCGGGAGCGGAATCCCTCCGAGCAGGAGCGTGTGGAGCTGCTCGAAACGCTGGTAGCGGAGCTTCTGTACGGAGGTGAGGGCGAATGACGGCAGGATTGACGCTGCTCTGCCGCGTCGTCAGACGCAGAAGAGCGAAGGGCGAGGTGCTTGAGGCGATCCTCGCGGATTACCCGAAGCTGACGGACGAGGAACGCGGGTTGGTACGCGCGGCGTGCCAATAAAAAAAGAGGGGGAAACGGAGGTATCTCCGTTTCCCCCTCTTGCGTTGGGGGAAATGATTGAAATTTGTCGGATGGTATGATATAATAACTCATATTTGTGAGATTTGCGGGAAACCGCTTGCTTTTTGGAGGATACCATGCAGGAACAGGAGATCACCTTACGGGAAATGCTTGCCGCCATCGCACGCAGATGGCGTGGAATTCTGGCCTTTGCCGTGGCCGCCGCGATTCTGGCGGGCGGCGCGGTGGCGGGCTACCGTCTCTGGTGGCACAGCAATGTCGACAGCTTTGATCCGGACGACGCGCCGCGCATCGCCGAGAAGCGGCTGGAGGAAAAGACGCTGCTGAGCGAGCAGATCACCGAAACGGAGACGACGCTTTCGGCCAACCGCGCGAAGATCAGCGCGGCGGAGTCGATGATCGAGGGCAAGAGGGCGCAGAGTGAGCAGCTCTCCGCCTTTGCCGACGAGGAGGAGGCGCAGATCGGGCGGAGCATCTACATGGCGATCGACCCCTATCAGGTGTGCGCGTCCGACCGCTATTTCCGCGTGAACACGGGCTATCAGATCCTCCCGTCCATGGTCTATCAGAATCCGGACCGGACGTCGGACATCATCAACACCTACATCGTCACCATCGCCAACGAGGAGCGCTTTGAGCAGATGATCCGCGACCTTGCGCTGACGGATGTGACCGCCTCGGAGATCCGCGAGATCGTGACGGTCTCGGCGAGCAACAGCAGCTCGTTTATGATCCGCGTCATCGGCGCGGATGCTGAGCTGACCGCCCGTATCGCGGACTATCTGTCCGCGGCGGTGAGCTTCGCCCATGACGCCGTTGCCGCCACGGTGGCGGAGCATACGGTCTCGGCCTACGGCGACACGGACTACGCCTACGCGGATATGGGCGTGCAGGCGGCGCAGCAGGCGCGGCGCGATGCGCTCAAGGACGCGAAGGACGCAGTGTACGACAATGAGAGCGCGATCTTGACCGCGGAGACGGAGAGCGTGGAGCTGCGCGAGGAAAACCGCACGCTGGAAAAGTCGCTCAAGCGGCAGAAGCTGGAGCTGAAGGGCTTTGACTACTCGCCGGTGAGCGTTGTGACGGGCTTTGTCAAGTTCGGCGTGCTCGGCGGCGCGGCGGCGGTGATCGTCGCGGCGATCGTGCTGCTGGTCGTGGAGCTGATGAGCGGGCACGTCATGTCGAGCGCGCAGTGCGGCGCGCTGACGCCGGGCGTCTTCTTCGGCCGGTGGCCGGAGGGCGGCAGTTGCTCGGCTCTGGGCCGGAGGCTTGACCGTCTGGCGGCAAGGCTGGAGGGAACGCTCTCGGCCGACATGACGGAGGAGGACGCGCGGGAGCTGGTGCTCTCGAATCTGGAACTGGCGCTCGACGGCTTCACCGGCGAGCTGCTGCTCTGCGGCGGCGCGGACCGGAGCGAGATCGAAGCGCTCGGGCGGGCCTTGCAGGAAAAGCACCCCGCGCTCAAGCTCCGCTGCGGCGGAGACATCGCCTACGACACCGCGACGGTGCGCGCGCTGCCGGAGTGCGGCGGCGCGGTGCTGGTGGAGAAGAGCGGGCGCTCGCTGCGCGGCAACGTCTATACGTTCTGCCGGCGCGCTGAGGCGCTCGGCAAGCCCGTGCTGGGGTTCGTGATGACATGAGCGCGGGCGCGGCCATTACCATATAAATATGAGGAGTAAAAAGCTCTCCGGCTTATGAGCCGGAGAGCTTTCTGATTTCCTTATTGGAGCCGGAACGTTTTCGGTGTCTCTCACCTGTTTCCGTACATTTCCTGATAGTAGTTCCTGTAATCGCCGGAGGTGCACTCGTTCATCCAGTCCATGTGCTCCAAATACCACCGGATCGTCAGCCTGATGCCGTCGGCAAACATGGTGGTCGGACGCCAGCCCAGCTCGCGGTTCGCCTTGGCGGGGTCGATGGCGTAGCGCTGATCGTGGCCCTTGCGGTCGGTGACATGGGTGATGAGGCTCTCGGGCTTGCCGAGCTCGCGGAGAATGATCTTCACGATCTCGATATTGGCCTTTTCGTTGTGGCCGCCGAGGTTGTAGACCTCCCCCTCCCTGCCCTTTTCCAGCACCGCGAGGATGCCGTAGCAGTGATCCTTGACATACAGCCAGTCGCGCACGTTCAGACCCTCGCCGTAGACCGGCAGGGGCTTATCGTGCAGGGCGTTGTTGATCATCAGAGGAATGAGCTTTTCGGGGAACTGATAGGGGCCGTAGTTGTTCGAGCAGCGGGAGACCGTGGCGGGCAGGCCGTAGGTGCGGTAATACGCCATGGTCAGCAGGTCGGCCGAGGCCTTGGAGGTGCTGTAGGGGCTGCTCGTGTGGATCGGCGTGTCCTCCCGGAAGAAAAGGTCGGGGCGGTCGAGCGGCAGGTCGCCGTAGACCTCGTCGGTGCCGACCTGATGGAAGCGCTGCACGCCGTATTTGCGGCAGGCGTCCAGCATGACCTGCGTGCCGAGAATGTTCGTCTCCAGAAAGATGCCGGGGTTTTCGATGGAGCGGTCCACATGGCTCTCCGCGGCGAAGTTCACCACGACGTCCGGACGCTCCTTTTCGAAGATCGAAAAAATGCCCTCGCGGCTGCGGATATCCTCCTTATAAAAGGTAAAGCGGGGGTTCTCCATGGCGCGGCTGAGCGTGTGGACATTGGCGGCATAGGTCAGTGCATCCACGCAGACGACCTTCCATTCAGGCCGCTCGTCGAGGAGAAGATAGATGAAGTTGCTGCCGATGAAGCCGGCGCCGCCGGTGACAAGGATCGTCATGGGAACAATACCTCCATAAAAGAAATTTGGAATTTATGCCCTCACGCGGGTGGAAAGCGCTGCGTATGTTCTCTTCAGCCATGCGGCAAGCCGGCCGGAAAGCCGGTCAATTTTAAGAAGTGCGAAGAGCCTGCTGCGCAGGAAGTCCACCGCAAGGCAGAAAACGAACAGAACAGCGCTCCATATAAAGAGCATACCAACGGCGTAGAGTGTACCATGCTCCAGATACATTGAGAGCTTATCCCGATAGACAGCGTCCACAAAAACGCTGTCCTCATGGATCAGGAAAACACCGAAAGTAAGGGAGGAGAGCAACCGAAGGGCCTTTTGCATTCCCCGGCTGTTGATTTGTATTTTGGAAAAGAGCAGAACGATCGCTATACCAGACAGCAGAATCGTTGGGGCCGTAAATTTTAAAAATTGGTATTCCCCATAGTGAATACCGGCAAGGCGCATAGCCAGTTCCGGAACGATCAGATAGCCGAGATATGAAAGAAGGAGACAGACTGCCGTGACCAGCAGCAGAACTTTTGCGGAGACGCGCTCCGCAACGCGGTATTTTCCCAGCAAAGCGCCGAAGAGATACAAAATACAGAGCCAACTGCCGGAAAGTCCGTAGTTCCAGTGAAAAATATTGCCGCTGATGGAAAGCGCGTTGAGCAGGCAGAGCAGACTCAGGATGACCGTCAGTTTGAAATGATCCACGGTATCGATCAGCTTATCCAGATAGGGCATCAGGAGAAACAGAAAGAAATATGCAGTAAAGTACCAGTAGCGTCCCCCGATCAGAGGAAACAGATCCCGGAGCACTTCGCCCATCGAACAGAATCCTGATAAATATAGAAGAATGACGATCCCGGCGGAGTAGAAAATAGTCTGCACATACAGATAGATCAGGCGGGACAGGTCATGCTTCCCGTGAAAACCGGTCACGCCCGTGGAAAGCGCGTAGGCATTGACCGGCCAAAAGCAGAGCACATTGACTGCCGTGACCAGATAAATCGACGTCGTGCCCTTTGCTGCGGAGAGCATGCCGCCATGGGCCAGCAGATGATCCATGACAATGAGAAACATGGCGAAGGTCTTCAGAAGGTCAATCCCGTAGTTACGTTCCTTCCTTCCTTCCTTCCTTCCTTCCTTCCTGGCTGTAATGACCCTATTCTCTTCCGACATATCTGCTTTCTCCCTTTAACCCTTTAAAATCTGATCCCGCTGTCCGCCAGCGTGGGGTGGCAGCGGTCCTTGGCACTCAAGGCGGGCGGCGCGTCGAGCTGCGGCCAGTCGATGCCGATGGCCGGATCGTTCCACATCAGGCCGCCCTCGTCCTCGGGGTGGTAAAAATCGTCGCACTTGTACGTGAACTCCGCGTGCTCGCTGAGGACCAGAAAGCCGTGTGCGAAGCCGCGCGGAATAAGGAACTGCTTTTTGTTTTCCCCTGAGAGCACCACGCCGGCCCATTGGCCGTAGGTCTCGCTGCCGCGGCGCAGATCGACCGCGACGTCGAACACCTCACCGCTCAGTACGCGCACCAGCTTGGCCTGCGGGTGCGTTTTCTGGAAGTGCAGGCCGCGCAGCACGCCCTTGTGCGAGCTGGACTGGTTATCCTGCACAAAGGTGTAGTCCAGTCCGGCGGCGCGGAACTGCGCTTCGTTGTAGGTCTCCATGAAATAGCCGCGCTCGTCGCCGAAAACCTGCGGCTCGATGATGTAAACGCCCTCAATGGCGGTTTTTTGAAAGGTAAGCTGACCCATGGTGTCCTCCCGCTCAGAATACAAAGGTGCCGTCGGCCACGTTGCGCAGATGCCGGCCATAGGGCGACTTGCCGTAGCGCTCGGCGGAGGCGAGCAGCTCCTCCCGGCTGATCCAGCCCTTGCGGTAGGAGATCTCCTCCGGAGCGGAGATCTTCACGCCCTGCCGCTTTTCCAGCATCTGCACGAACTCGGACGCCTCGATGAGGCTGTCCATCGTGCCGGTGTCGAGCCAGGCGTAGCCGCGGCCGAGAATGACGCCCTGAAGCTGCTCCCGGCGGAGGTAGATGTCGTTGAGCGAGGTGATCTCCAGCTCGCCGCGCGCGGAGGGCCGAACCTCCTTCGCGCAGGCGGAGACGCCCTTGGGGTAGAAATACAGGCCCGTGATGCAGTAGTTGCTCTTGGGCTGCCGGGGCTTTTCCTCCACGGAGAGGATCTTGCCGGTGGCGGCGTCAAACTCCATAATGCCGAAGCGCTCGGGGTCGTTGACGTAGTAGCCGAAGATGGTGGCCTTGCCGGCCTCCGCATTGCGCACTGCCTGCGTCAGCTGGTCGCCCAGACCGTTGCCGTAGAAGATGTTGTCGCCGAGGATCATGGCGCACGGCTCGTCCCCGATGAACTCCTCGCCCAGCAAAAAGGCCTGCGCCAGACCGTCCGGCGAGGGCTGTACCTGATAGGACAGGTGAATACCGAACTGCGAGCCGTCGCCGAGCAGGCGCTCGAAATTCGGCAGGTCGCTGGGCGTGGAGATGACGAGGATATCCCGGATCCCGGCGAGCATCAGCGTCGAGAGCGGGTAGTAGATCATCGGCTTATCGTATACGGGAAGCAGCTGCTTGGACGTGACCATGGTCAGCGGGTAGAGCCGCGTGCCGGCCCCGCCGGCAAGAATGATGCCTTTCATAGGGTGACCTCCTGTCTTTTGTTACCGTTTGGACCTGCGGCCCGTTAAAACTGGATCTGACTGAGAAAGGCCGGGTTGAAGATAATGTTGTTGAGGAAAATGAGCTTGTATTCTGTGATATAGTAGTCCGATTGGAAGAAATATTCGACGGCAAAGAACATGGCAAAGCAGAACGCCGCCAGCTTGACGCGCCAGCGCACGACGCTGTGTCGGGGAAATTCATTCAGGCAGATGGCGGCACACACATAGCTGACCAGACAGATGATACGATTGAGCCGGTCAAAATTCACCGAGAAGGTCATAAAGACGACGAACAGGAAAGTGACGCAGTTGAGCGTGACCAGAAAGCCGAGAATACGCTCCGTGCGGGCCGCCGGGCCGCCGGGCTGCCGGTTTTTTGCCGTTTTGTAGGTATAGAGAAGAAAATACGCGTACGCAAGGCGAAGAAACTGCCGGGAGAAATGAAGCACCAGCGTGTGAAATTGCTGAGAAGTCAATCCAATGGTCTGGAAAGCTTGATATTTGGACAAATTTGCGGGAGAGAGGAAAACCGACAGTATACGAAACATCAGCCCCGAATACCGGAATACCAGCAGCGTGGCGACAAGCAGCAGAGAATAAAACAGCACCTTTGCGTAGCTCAGATTGACTTTCCGCTTCAGGAACGGAACCAGCGGAACAATGATAAAGACGGCAAGGGAAATATGGCAGAGTGCACCAATCACGACCCCGCAGGCATAGCGCAGGCTGGCCCGCCAAAAGTTCCGGTCGTCCGCATAATCCTGCATATACCGGAGCAGCGCGGCCGTCACCGCGCAGGAGCCGATAAAGAAACGGGTGTGATCGCCGTCGAGATACGCGGGAAAGATGAGGTACAGGGCGAAGACAAACGCCGTGCTGGGCGTTGCCCGCCGGACAGTCCGGTAGAGAAGAAAGAGCAGTGCTGCCGTCAAAAACAGCTTAAAAATTTCATAACGGTGGATCAGCTTTCCACCGAGGTGAAAAATCAGGGAAAAGAGTGGCTCAACGCCATAGGATATCCCATTCTGAAAATCCGTATAAGTGCGTGAATAGTTATTAAAATCATAGGAATACCAGTAAAATCCCATGGCGATGAACAGAAACAGCATGATCCCCGCCAGGGCATATCTGGACCGGTCCTTTATGACCCCCCAGAGAAAGAGCAGAATGGATAATACGATCCAAAAGTACATATAATAAGCCGTTTCGTCAGGCGAGATTCAGCAGAACTTCGCGCCGAATTCGTGAATGGTGTCCACGATCAGGGCCAGCTCCTCGTCCGTGAGGCTCTGGTGGAGCGGCAGGCAGAGCGTGTGATCCGCGGCGTAGTCCGCGTTCGGGAAGCTGCCCTCCGTGACCCTGTAGCCGGGAACGCGGTGGAGCGGGAAATAACGGTAGGTCGTATAGATGCCGCGCTCGCGCAGGTATTTGGCCAGCTGGTCGCGCAGGCCGTTGGTGATCTGAATGTGATAGAAATAATAAGAGGTCGTATTTTCCGCGGGAATGGGCAGCGGCAGATCGATCCACGGAAGATCCCTGAGGTGCTCGTCGTAGTAAGCGTGGACATGGGCGCGCTTTTCCATGTACACCGGCAGCTTCTTGTACTGCTCGAGCGCCATGGTGGCCGTGACGTCGTTCATGATGGCGCGGTGGCCGAAGCAGGACACGTCGAACTCCCACCACTTGTCCGCCACGCTGTTTTCATAGCCGCTCTTGGCGGTCAGGCCGAAGTAGAGATACTTCTCGGCCTTCTTCTTCATTTCGGGGTCCTTGAAGTGCAGCATGGCACCGTCGCCGCAGACGAGGATCTTCATCGCGTCGAACGACCACATGGCCATGTCGCCGAAGGTACCGAGCGGCCTGCCGTGATAGCTCGAGCAGATGCCGGCGGCGCAGTCCTCGATGACCGTGAGATGATGCTTCTCCGCCAGCGCCATGATCTCGTCCATCTCGCAGGGAATCCCGCCGTAGTGGAGCAGCAGAATGGCTTTGGTTTTCGGCGTGATGACCTTTTCGATGTCCTCCGCGCGGGCGTTGAGCGTGCGCGGATCGACGTCGCAGAGCACCATCTTCGCGCCGGCCGCGCACACGGCGTTGCCCGCGCCGACGAAGCTGATGGTGGGCAGAATGACCTCGTCGCCGGGCTTGATGCCGAAGAGGTACATGGAGGAGAACAGACCCTCGCTGCAGCAGTTCGTGGACAGCACGTGCTCGCGCGTGGTCTTGAGGCCCTCGGCATATTTCTCTTCGAACTCCGCGACGCGGGGGCCTTTCCCGATCCAGTTCGAGGCAAAGGTTTTTTCCAGAGCGTCCAGCTCTTCCCGGCCCAATGTGGGCTGCATGACGTTGATCATAATATTCTCCTATCTGAAAGTATTCATATGGTATCGGCGCGGAGGGTAGGCTCCGCGCGAGGGAACGGTTGGATTAAGCCCGCCGCCCGGACGGAAGCGCGCGCTTTACGGCAGCTGCGGCGAGCTTCAGATTCGGATCGCGCGTCACGGCGGCCAGCATAAGATAGAGCGCTGCGCCGGCGGCCACCTGAACAATGAGCGTGACGAGCCGCGACGGGGAGACTGTCCGGAGGCAGTAAACGACGCTGGACATGACAAGCGAATGGAGCAGCGGACGACCCAGATCCGCCGCGCGGGAGGAGAGCGAATAGCCGTAGACCCGCCGCGCGATGAGAAGCATCAGCCCCGCGCCGATAAATTCGACGGCGGTCGCGCCCAGCGCAATGGCCATGGGGCTGATGCGGGCGGTGAAGAGCAGCAGGATCAGATTCAGAGCACAGACCGTGATCTCATAGTTCAGGCCGATCCCGCTCCGGCCGAGTGCAAACAGGACCTGCTTATCAACGGAAACGATGAAGCCGGGCAGCCGGAGGACGCAGAACACCATTAAAAACGGAATACTTCCCCGCCACTTTTCGGTGAGCAGCAGCAGGATCAGCGGCTCGGAAACGGCGGCCAGCCCCAGCAGCGCCGGAAAGATCACAAACGCCGTCAGGGAGACGGAGCGTCTGGACATAGACAGCAGGGCGTCCGGCTCGTTCTGCTTGCGGGAAAAGACCGGCAGCAGAACACTCGTCACGGACGAGTTGACCAGATTGACCGCGTAATAGGAATAGGTATAAGCCTTATCATAATATGCCAGGTCGTTTTTCGAGAAGCGGCGGCCGATGATCATGGTCCGCAGCGTGTCGGTTCCCTGCGAGACAAGGCCGGAGAGCAGGATCTTGACGCTGAAGGAATAAAGCCGTCTGGCCCGCGCCGGAGAAAACCCGAAGCGCAGCCGGTGGGGACTGTCGATGCTCATAAAAATGACCACCAGAAGCATATTGGAAAGGCTCTGCGCGATGAGCGCCCAGACGCCGAAGCCCCTGACCGCCAGAATGATTCCCAGCGCGCCGGAGAGCGGAACGGCAATGGCGCTGCGCAGGAAGAGCTTTTTAAACTGCATGGAGCGGGAGTACTGCGCGCTCTGAACGGCGTTGACAGCGTTTAGAAACAAGATCAGCGCCATCGTGCGCACCGCCCACTTCAATTCCGGAAGCCGGTAATACGACGCGATCCACGGAGAAAGGAGAAACAGAATGACATATAAGATACCGGCGATGCAGATGCTGGCGGTAAAGAGTGTGTTGACATCCTGCTCATCGACGTCTTCCTTCTGGACAAGCGCAATGGCAAGGCCCGTCTGCACAAAAACGGACGCAAAATTGGTGATGGCCGCGATGATGGCCAGACTGCTGAAATCCTCCGGCAGCAGCAGCCGCGCCAGCACGATCTGGACGACCAGATTCACCCCCTGCGAAAAGAAGCGCTCGAGCAGCTTCCAGAGCAGAGAGCCGGCGATCACCCTGCCGGTGATCTTATTTTCCTCTTCCATTCTCTTCCCTTTCCAGGTCATTCAGCGCCTGTCCGATCTTCTCGATCAGGTGCACGGGAGAAAATTCGCCCTGATAGTGGTAATCGACCGGCGCGGTGCTGCGGACAAACTCGGGATCAATGTCGCTGACGTCGGCAAAGCATTGAATACGGTCCGGGGCGTAAAATTTGGACTCCCGAACGGACAGGTTGTCCGTGATGAGGCGCTTGTTGTAAAGAACGGCCTCCAGAAAGCGGGAGGTGTAGCCCACGGCACCGAGCTGATTCATCTCCAGAATACAGCGCGCGTTCACCGTCCGGTAGAGCATCTCCCGATAGGACATCTGATCCGCCGCGTAATAGATCCCATCGCGGGGTACGCGCTGGTCCGGAGCCGCGCCGGTGATGTAATACGAGCACTTCAGGCCTGCCGCGGTGAGACGGTCATATACCTCGATCAGACGGGGCAGTCGGTTTTTTGCCGCGCCCGCAAAATACACGTCACACAGGGGATAGTCCGGCGCCTGCGGAACGTCCGGACGGGATTCAAACTCGTCAAAGTGGATATAGCCGTATTTCTCGGCATCGCCGGTATCGTAGCTGAAGCTGAGATCATAGATCTCCTTCACGACCTCGTCCGTATACCACGGGTAGCGCTTTTTCCACAGCTCGACCAGATCCCGATGGATCTTCACAAATTTCGCGTCGGGATACTTCTTTTTGAGATAGCGCAGATAGTCCACGGACAGGTAAGTGCCGGACACAACAAAGCAGAGCGGCCGCTCTACGGCAAAGTGTGGCTTGAAATAATACGGGAACCAGAGGGATTTCAGGGGCAGCTTCACATATTTGTTGATGTGGTTCGTGTGGTGCAGGCCGAAAAGGAACCGAATCAGCGGAGACGCATAGTCCAGCGGATAGGACACCAGCAGCACGTTTTCCAGCTTTTGCAGATCCTCCGTGCAGATGGCATAGTAACCGTCCGGATTGCGTCTTAACATATTATCGTCTGCAATGTCGAAAAAAACATAATTATATTCTGTCATCACAATAGTCTCTACATTTTATATTCTCAGAGAGGAAGCTGTATCCAACCGCCCATTTTTCGTTCCCACTCGTCCGGGTAAAAGCGGCCGAAGCCGCCGCCCGGTGAAAAGGTCAGCTCTGAAAAATAGATCTGCTCATTGATGCAGAAAAGATCCACGCGGACAAAGGGGATCCCTGCGGAAAGGATCTTTGCGATCTCCACCATACGCTCCCAGTTCCGCGGCTTTTCCAGGGTAAAGGGAAACGGCTCATGGTCTTTGCGGTAAAATTCCGCCGGCGTCCAGTCCAGATTTTTAAAGGACAGCTGATCGCGCTTTACGCCGTTCACCATATTGGCAAAGCCCAGATAGAAAAACTTCGGCTCGCCGTGGAAGCAGTAAAACTTATAGTCGATCAGCCCCTGCGCCGTACTGGCGCTGGAGTTTGTGTCCACCATGTACTGCTCAGCAAAAATGCAGGGTTTGATATTCTTGTAGGGCCACTCCCGGCTGGCCCAGAAATAATTCTTTTGCAGACTCCAGTTCAGCTTCGTGCGGGCTGCGGAGATGTCCAACCTGCTCTTATCCGCGCAGAGGACCATGCCGCCGCAATCATGGTTGCACTTGAGCACGAACTGCTCGGGCAGGGCGTCAAAATCGATCTCATCGGCACTCTGCCACGGCCCGCCGAGAACCGGTACGATATGCTCCCAGCCGATCTTCTCCGCAACATAGGCCTTGGCCGCATACTTGTCCGCCATGGTCGTATACAGGGGATCACGATTGTGGAGCTTGAGCCATTGGAGCTTTTCGTTGAAGGCTTTCGGCGTCTTCAAATCAAGCGGATAGCCCATCTCTTTCGGCGACCACAGCAATTTCAAATATGCGTCGTCCGGCACCCAGTCCAGCAACCGCATGATCGAAAGCTTTGCAAAAATTGCCCGCGGATGCGCGGAATACCATTTGATTGCAGCAAAGCTCATTTCGTATCTCACTTCCGTTCCAGTAGTTTTATCAAATGCGCGCGGTAGCTCTCACAGGAGAAGTCCTCCGCACGTTTACGCGCCGCGGCCTTCAGCCGCGCGGAGAGCGCGGGGTCCTCCAGAACGCGCAGCATGGCCTCCGCCAGAATTTCATCGTCCCGCGTGAGCTCCGCGTGAAACGCGCGGTCAGACGCCGGCTGGACGAGCACGCCGTAATCGGCGATCTCATAGCCCTGCGCGACGCGGTCCACGAGCCCGGTGCTCAAGATCTCGCGCGGGCCGCTCTTGCAGTCGGCGGAGACGACCGGCAGGAACACCATGCCCTCCACCAGCGCGTTCGGGAAGCCCTCAAAATAGGACGGCAGAACGAACAGCGAGGCCTTGGCGAGGTACGCAAAGGGGTTCGCGCGGAAGCCGATGAGACGGACGCTGTCCCGCAGGCCGAGCCCATCAATCAGGCGCTCAAGCGCCTCCCGCTCCGATCCCTCGCCGATGATCACCAGCTGCGCGTCCGTCAGCTTTGCACGAACAAGGGAAAAGGCCTTGATCAGGCGCGGCCAGTTCTTGACGCTGTCAAGGCGGCCGTGGGAAATCACGGTATGCGCGGAGAAGGCGTAGTCGTCGATGGGCTCCCGACCGTTTTGGCAGATCATCTCCACATCGACCGGATTATATTGGCAGCAAACCTTTTCGCGGTGCTGCGGGTATGCATGACGGATCGCGTCGGCCATTGCCTCCGCACAGGCGACGATCTTATCGCTGTGCGAAAAAACATAACGGTCGGCACGGCCCATTGCCGCGACGGAAAGAAATCCGCGCAGGCCGATTACGGTCTGTCCAACGCCGCGTGAGAGCGCGTTCACAAGATTCGCCGTTGTTCCAAAGGAATAAACATAGTCGGCATGCCGCTCCCTGCGCAGTCTTTTCATGCTCCGGACGCGGCGGAATACGTTCACGATCTTATGGAGCGTGCCGTCCTGTGCCGGGATCTTCAGGTCAATGATCTCACAGTCAGGGTGATACACGGCATCGGCTCCATCGAACACAACAAGCGTGACCTGACAGTCGCCGCGCAGCAATTCAGCGGTCTTTGCCGCGACACGCTCCTGCCCGCCCAGCCAGAGTTTCGGAACCAGGAGCAGCAAGGTTTTCTTTTTCATCTTATCCCCCGCAGGCGTCGGATCGCCCAATAAGCCTTTTGCAGCAGACGGTCATAGGCAGTGAGCCCCTGCGAATCACGCTCATCCACAGGGAACCGTTTAAACGCGGCATGCCGCCGCGCAAGAAACGCTTCCAGCCGCTCAAAGGTCGCGTCGTCCATGACGTTGGGATGATAACAGAAGGTCACGGTCTTGAGCGGCAGAGCACGGACGCTTCCTGTCTGCTGCGGAACAAAGGTGAAGCCGTCCTTCGTGTAGACGTCGTTTGCGACCGTATCGGAAAGGATCCGTATGGCGCTGCACTCTCTGAGCGCAGTCAGGGTATTTTCATCAAAGGTGTGCGACGGCGCGAAAAACACCCTCGGAACGATCCCATGGGCACGCATGATCTGAAGCCCATCTGAAATCTTCTGTTTCTGGTGCTCGAGCGGAACACCGGCAAACTCGGACCGCGGATTGACCGGATTCAGCCCGCCGCACCGGGTGATATAAACATGGTCATAGCCATGAAGCGCGATCATCCAGCCCTTACGCTCCCACGCCTTTACACGCTCCCAAAAGTGTGGATCCTCCGGGTATGCCTCCATCGCGGGATCCTCACAGTGCGGGATCACGCCGACAAGCGGCTTGACGCCGTACTGGTCCAGCAGCTGCTCGATCCTGTCCCAAGCTTCCATGTTTCGTTTTTCGCACGCGTCGTCCAAACGCATGAGATAGCTTGTCATCATCAAAACAGCTCCTCATATTCTTTTATGATCTTTTCTATGCTGAAGTGCTCCAGCACACGCTGGCGGTTGGCGGTCCGAATGGCAGCGCTTTCTGCCTGCGGAAGCGAGAGTGCCGCCTCCAGCCTTGCGCACAGCGCGCTGCCGTCTCCCGGCGGAACGACCCACTCGTCCATCGCGAGGATCCGCCGAGCATCGCCCACGTCCGTGGTCACGCACACACAGCCGCAGGCCATGGCCTCCACCAGTGTCACCGGGAAGGCCTCGCCGGCAGAGTGAAGAACAAACAGATCGGCGCCAGCCATCAGCGCGTTCACATCATTCCGCAGACTCAGCAGAAAAATGTCCTGCCCTATTGTCAGGCCGCTTTGTCCGCAGAGAGCGGCGATGCGGGGATTCGTCTCCTCAACGCCGCGGCCGCACAGCACGGCTGCCGTATCGGGAAACTTTTTATGCAGCGCGGCAAACGCACGCACAAAGGTGGGAATATCCTTGATCGGAATATCCTTGGTCGCGGAAAAGACGATGCGCGTTTCCATGGGAATGGAAAGCTCCTGATGCACCGCTTCCCTTTTGGACGCATCTGGGCAGTATTTTGCACAGTCGCACCCGTTGCTCAGTACCACACCGTTCGTCCGGCAATAGCCGACCTGCTCGTGCACCGCGCGAGCCGCATTGCCCGTGTACGATACCACATCAACGTGTCTGCTAATACGGGCACACCATTGATTGAGCCGCAAGGTTGCCGATTTATTGATCTGCGGGGAAAGGTCGCTGTGGTGGATTCCCCACACGATGCGCTTCACGCCCGCGAGCCGGCCCATATAATACCCAATCAGATTCGCGTGATACATCCAGCAGCACAGGGTGTCCGCGCCGCGAAGCTCCCGCAGGAGCATTCCAAGGGCCTTGAGCGGATTCTTCCGCAGAGGAACCTCCACCACCGGGATTCCCAGCGCGCGGATCGGCTCTTCATAATAGTGCGACTCCCCCAGGCTGACGACCTTGTAGGAGAGATCCTCCCTCGTGCGGCAGCGGAGAACCTGATAGAGCATGGTCTCCGCGCCGCCCTTGCCGAGGCTGGCGATGAGATGCACGACCTGCTTTGCCATCGCTTACAGATTCTCCCGGTACCAGACGATGGCCTCGTTCAGGCCGCGGGCAAAGTCGTAATCCGGGTCATAGCCGAGCAGACGGCGCGCCTTGCTGATGTCAGCGTTGGAGTGCTTGATGTCGCCCTTGCGCTCCGGCCCGAAGATGGGCTCGACGTCCACGCCCAGCGCCTTGGTGAGGGTGTAGTAAATATCGATGAGATAATCGCGTCCGCCCGCGGCGATGTTGAACGCCTCGCCGTTGGCCTCGTCGCCCGAAAGGCAGGCCTTGAGGTTCGCCTCGATGACGTTTTCAATATAGGTGAAGTCGCGGCTCTGCCTGCCGTCGCCGTGAATGGTGGGGCGCTCGCCGTCGAGAAGCTGCTTGATGAACTTCGGAATGACGGCGGCGTAAGCGCCGTTGGGATTCTGACGGCGGCCAAAGACGTTGAAATAGCGCAGGCCGACGGTCGGCAGGCCGTAATGCATGGTATACTGCTTGGCCCACTCCTCATCGCAGCGCTTGGTGAGCGCGTAGGGCGAGAGGAGATTGCCCTCCACGCCCTCGGTCTTGGGCAGATGCGGCTCGTCGCCGTAAACGGAGGAGCTGGAGGCGTAGACGAACTTTTTCACGTGGTTCTGCCGCGCGGCCTCCATCATGTTCAGTGTGCCCTGAATGTTATTGGCGCAGTAGAACAGCGGCATCTCGATGCTGCGGGGCACGCTGCCCCACGCCGCCTGATTGAGCACGTAGTCCACGCCCTCGCAGGCGGCCATGCAGATGTCGAGATCCTTGATATCGCCCTTGAAGAAAAGATAGTTCGGATCGTCCAGAAACAGCTCCACGTTGCTCTGCTTGCCGGTGGACAGGTCATCCAGACAGCGCACACGATAACCCATTTCCAAAATCGCCTCGCACAGGTTCGAGCCGATGAAGCCCGCGCCGCCGGTGACGAGAAAGAGCGAGTCCTTTGGAAATTTCAAATGCTGATAGCCCATAATCACAGCCTCCAATACAGATAGCCGGCGTCCTCATACGCCGTGCGGTCAAGCAGTCCCTTCACGTCCACGAGCACGCGCCTGCCCTCCGCAAAGAGAGCGCCCACCTCATCGGCCGTGAGCGCGGCGAACTGCCGGTGCGCGACGGCCAGCACCACCGCGTCCATGTTCCGGATCTCGTCCATGGCGGTGAATTTCACGCCGTAGAGCCGCTCGGCCTCAGCGGCGTCCGCCTGCGGGTCGGTGATGACCGGCTCGATGCCATACTCGCGCAGCTCGCGCACGATGTCAAAGACCTTGCTGTTGCGCGTGTCGGGGCAGTTTTCCTTGAAGGTGAAGCCGAGAATGGCGACGCGGGCGTTCTTGACCGGCTTTTCTGCGCGGATCAGGTTCTTGACCACGTTCTCGGCGATGTACTTCCCCATGTCGTCGTTGATGCGGCGGCCGGAGAGAATGACCTGCGAGTGATAGCCGAGCATTTCGGCCTTATAGGTCAGGTAGTACGGGTCCACACCGATGCAGTGCCCGCCGACGAGGCCGGGATAGAACTTGAGGAAGTTCCACTTCGTGCCCGCGGCCTCCAGCACGGACTTGGTGTCGATGCCCATCTTGTTGAAGATGATGGACAGCTCGTTCATAAAGGCGATATTGATGTCGCGCTGGCTGTTCTCGATGACCTTGGCAGCCTCGGCGACCTTGATGCTCTGCGCGCGGTGCACGCCGGCGGCGACCACCAGCTCATAGGTCCGGGCGACCTCGTCGAGCGTTTCCGCGTCCATACCGGAGACGATCTTGGTGATGTTCTCCAGCCGGTGCACCTGATCGCCGGGATTGATGCGCTCGGGCGAGTAGCCCACCTTGAAGTCCACGCCGCACTTGAGACCGGACTCGCGCTCGAGAATGGGAACGCAGACCTCCTCCGTCACGCCGGGGTAGACCGTGGATTCGTAGACCACGATACTGCCCCTTTGCAGGTTGCGGCCGAGGATACGGCTGGCGCCCTCGACGGGCGTGAGGTCGGGGGTGTGGTCGTCGTTCACCGGCGTGGGAACGGCGACGATGTGGAACCGCGCCGCGCGCAGCTTTGTCTCGTCCGCGGTGAAGTCCACGGCGCAGTTCTTCACCGCCTCGCCGCCGACCTCGTTCGTGGGGTCAACGCCGCTGCGGTAGAGCGCGATCTTCTGTTCGTTGAGGTCATAGCCGACCACACGGACCTTTTTGGAAAAGGCCACGGCGATCGGCATGCCGACATAGCCCAGGCCGATCACAGCCAGGGCGGACTGGCCGGCAAGAAGCTGTTCATACACGTTCATGTTTCTGCATCTCCCATAATCTGATTAATTTCGTCCATATAGGCTTGTACCACCTGGTTCCGGTCAAATTCCTGTTCCATCTTTTTCCGGCCCGCCGCACCCATAGCGGCTTTCTTTTCATAGGGAAGGGATAAAAAACGCCGAATCGCATTCGTCAGGGACTCTGCGTCACGAGGCTTGCAGGAAACGCCGGAAACACCGTCCTCAAAAATCTCCCGGCAGCCCGGTACGTCGGTTGCGATCACCGGCCTGCCGGACGCGGCAGCCTCCATCATGACATTGGACATACCCTCGTGATAGGACGGGTGAATGATTGCCCAGCTCTGACGGATCCAGGAATGGACGTCGTCCTGAAAGCCGGGATAGTTCAAAATACCGTCCTGAACAGCGGCCTCCACCTCTGCACGGTAATCCTGATCGTATGATCCGATCAGATAAAACGTCACGGCCGGGGATTCCGCCTTTACCGTCCGGGCTGCGGTCAACAGCTCGCCGATTCCCTTATCCCTCAGAATACGGCCGATCGTGAGAAAGACCGGCGCGCCATTATCCTGCGGGTACGGTTCGAAACGGTTTTTCTCCAGATTGACGCCGGAGCCGGGCAGGAGCCGGCACGCACCCGACACAACCTTTTTTTGCCGCATGAACCGCATATTGCTGCGGTTCTGAAAGAAGACCATGCGCGCCCGCCGCAAGCCGATACGGTACATACCCAGTACGAGCTTTTGCAGGATCCCGTCGTTCTCAATCGAATCTCCAAGCCCCGTCACATTTGCAAAATACGGTATGCCCCCCATGGTGCAGGCTATCCCGCCATAGATATTCGGCTTAACGGTATACGTCAGCACGGCGTCCGGGCGGACCTCTCGCAGCAGCCTCCGATAATGCCGCAGCAGCGCCAGATCCGCGAACGGATTCATGCCGCGCCGATCGACCTTCGTTTCCAGATAGCGGCAGCCCATGGCCTCGATCTCCTTCCGGCGCGACCCGTCCGGAAAAGAGACATCCAGGGTATGACCGTCTTGAAGGATCCGTTCGAGAAGCTCCCTTCGAAACGAATAGAGGCCCTGATCGTTGTTTATCAGAATCAGCAGTTTCATTTGACCTTCCTCACCGGAGCACCGACATAGGTTCCCGGTTCCGTAATATCACGCACAACGACGCTGCCCGCCCCGATCATGCAGTCTGAGACGACCGTACAGTTATTGGAAACGACCGCACCGATCCCCAGCATGGTCCGCTGTCCGATCGAAACCGTTCCCGCAGTTCTGGCTCCTACGGAAATGTGGACAAAATCACCGATGCGATTGTCGTGATCCACGCTTGCGCCCGTGTTGAGAATACAGTGCCGTCCGATCTGCGTGCCGGGATTGACCACAGCGTTGGCCATGATAACGCTCCCCTCCCCGATCGCCGTTTCCATGGGGGAGATCACTGCCGATGGGTGGAGCGCCGTATACCACCGGACGGAAAGCATTCCCGCCAGCTTTTCCCGCGTCCGGTTGTTTCCGATTGCGAGGATATACCATACATCGGGCAGGTCGTCCACGCCGGCAATGCGTCCGAGAATCGGAAAGCCCGCAAACATCTCGCCCTTGCACGGATCGTCGTCCCGAAAGCCAAGCACGCGGTCACCGGACGCGCGGACGATATCCGCGATGACCTTGCCGTGACCGCCCGCGCCGAGGATCACCACCTGCTTACACATAGGTCTTTTTTTTCTCCCCCGTAAATTTCTCCATCGTGGCGGAGTTTTCCGCGCTGATGCCGTCGCGGCGGAGCACCCTGCCCACCGTCATAAAAACGATCTTCACATCCAGCGCAAAGCTGACGTGCTCGGTGTACCAGACGTCCAGCCGGAATTTATCCTCCCACGAGATCGCGTTGCGCCCATTGACCTGCGCCCAGCCCGTCAGCCCCGGCGTCACATCGTGGCGGCGCCTCTGCTCGGCGCTGTAGAGCGGCAGATATTCCACCAGCAGGGGGCGCGGGCCGACAACGGACATATCCCCGCGAAAAATGTTCCAAAGCTCCGGCAGTTCGTCGAGACTGGTGGAGCGCAGAAAACGGCCAAAGCGCGTCAGCCGGATCTCGTCCGGCAGCAGCGCGCCGTCCTCGTTCCGCGCGTCCGTCATGGAGCGGAACTTGTAGAGCTTAAAAATCTTCCCATGCTTTCCCGGGCGCTCCTGACAGAAGATCACCGGACTGCCCAGCTTGACTCTCACCAGTATGGCAACGATCAGCAGCATGGGTGAGAGCACGATGAGCGCGCAGCCGGAGAGAAGAATATCCAGCAGACGCTTGATGTAACGGGCGTAAACGCCCCCTTTCCCCTGTTTCACCGCAATAACTTCCTCTCCCTCCCGTTCCCCGAATGGGATATTCACGCAAAGCAGGCCCGGACGACCTGAATGATCCGCTCCTGCTGCTCCGGCGTCATCTTATTGTCGCTCGGCAGGCACAATCCGCGCTGGAAAATATCCGCGCCGACATCTGCCGCGCCGCCCGCGATGTAGGCGTTCGTCCGGCAGCGCAGGCTGCCCTCCCGTCCGACGCACTCGTGCATACGGTACATCGGCTGCATATGCATCGGCTTCCAGATGGGGCGGCCCTCCGCAGCGAGCGAGGCGATCGCCGCAAGGATCTCCGTCGGGCAGGACTTCCCCGCCTCCGCGCGGTAAAGGGCGCGGCTGTCGGAGCGCACCTGATCGCACATGGCGGCCTCATCGACGGTGAGCGCGGAAAGCCAGTAGTTCGGCTCCGTGCCCTCCGCGATGGGGTTCATCTGGACGGGCAGACCGGCAAAGCCCGCGCGGTAGCGCTCGTAAATAGTCTTTTTCTGGGCGATATGCTCCTCCAGATGCGGGTACTGGCCGCGCACGACGCCCGCGATGACGTTGCTCATGCGGTAGTTGTAGCCGACCTCCTCGTGCTGGTACCAGGCCGCGTTCTCGCGCGCCTGCGTCGCCCACTTGCGGGCATGGTTCGCGTCCTCGAGCGAGTTCGACAGCAGACACCCACCGGCCGAGCCGGTGATGATCTTATTGCCGTTGTAGGAGATGGCGGCATAGTCGCCGAAGCTGCCGCACTGCCTGCCGTTCACCGTCGCGCCCATGGCTTCGGCGGCGTCCTCGATGAGCAGCGCGCCGTGCGCCTCACAGATGCGCTTGATCACATCGACCCGCGCAGGGAAGCCGTACAGGTGCGCCATGACGACGAGCTTTACGTCGGGATACCGCTCGAACGCCTTCTCCAGCGCAATGGGATCCATGTTCCAGCTCTCCGCCTCGGTGTCGATGAAGACAGGGATCCCGCCCTCGTAGACAACGGGGTTGAGCGTGGCGTCAAAGGTCATGTCCGAGCAGAATACACGCTTCCCCTCCAGTGCGCCGTGGCTGATGGCAGGCCGGCCGTAGAGCCTTTCCCCCGCCAGCTTTACGCACAGATGCAGCGCGGCGGTGCAGCTGGACAGACCCACGGCGTATTTCACGCCCGCCTTTTCAGCGGCAATGCGCTCGACCGCGTCGATGTTCGCGCCGACGGTGCTCATCCAGTTGGTTTCGTAGGCCTCGGTCATGTATTGAAGCTCTTCCCCGTGCATGGTCGGCGAGGAGAGATAGAGGCGTTTGGCAAAGGGCTGAAGGCTCGGATCTGTATGATAGGCCATAAGGCATACCTCTTTTCCTTATTTTTTCATTCCGCCGCACCGGCGTGCGGCACAAGCAGCAGTTACGCCCCGGCGGTTGCCAGTGGGGCGGGGATATCCTCCTGTGCCGCGGCCTGCGGGGGGATCGTCACCGTCGCACCCTGCGCGGCGTTGACCTCCTCCGGCTCGCGGAAGGTCGGCACGACGCGGTGGAGCGCCGCGCGCAGCGTATCCGCGTCCTCCGTTTCCAGCGCGGCCTTGAGAACCTCCAGCTTGCCCTCCAGCTCGGCGGGGGTGATGGGCGGCTGATGCTCGACAAAAATTTTCTCGCTCGCCGTCTTTTCAATATCGCGCGAGGCCACGAGCAGCTCCTCATAGAGCTTCTCGCCCGGACGCAGGCCGGTTTCCACGATGGCAATGTCCGAGTACGGCTCCAGCCCCGAGAGACGGATCAGGTTCTCCGCCAGATCGAGGATCCGCACGGGGCGGCCCATGTCGAGCACGAACAGCTCGTTCTGGTGCGCCATGGCCCCGGCCTCGAGCACGAGCTGGGCGGCCTCGGGAATGGTCATAAAATAGCGGATAATACGGAAATCCGTGAGCGTGATGGGCCCGCCCGCGGCGATCTGGCTCTTGAAAAGCGGGATCCCCGAGCCGTTCGAGCCGAGGACGTTGCCGAAGCGCACGGCGGCAAAGGTGGTCTTCGAGCAATGCGCCATGGACTGCACGATCATCTCGCACAATCGCTTACTTGCGCCCATGACGTTTGTGGGGTTGACGGCCTTATCGGTCGAGATCTGAATGAACTTCTTTACGCCGTAGGCGTCCGCAGCGCGGACAAGGTTGAGTGTGCCGAAGACGTTGTTGCGCACGGCCTCCTGCGGGCAATGCTCCATGAGCGGAACGTGCTTGTGCGCGGCGGCGTGGAACACGACCTCGGGCTGGTAGGCCGCCATGAGGCGCATGAGACGGTCGGCGTCGCGCACCGAGCCGATCTCAACGGCGAGGTCGAGGTCATTGCCATACTGGAATTTCAGCTCCTGCTGAATGTCGTAGGCGTTATTTTCGTAAATGTCGAACACGACGAGTTTTTTCGGGCGGTGCCTGGCGATCTGGCGGCACAGCTCCGAGCCGATGGAGCCGCCCCCGCCCGTGACGAGCACGGTGCGTCCGGCGATGAGCGCATCGACCGGCGCGGGGTCAAGGTGCACCTCGTCGCGACCGAGGAGATCATCGATCTGCACCTCGCGCAGCTGGCTGGGGAGGTCCATTCTGCCGATCATCTCCAGCGTGCCGGGGAGCATCATGATGTGTATCCCGTTTTCGCTCAACCGGCGCAGAACGGAACTGCGCTCCTGCTCGGGCATGGAGGGAATGGCGAAGATGGCCTCGCTCAGTCCCAACGACTGCATCTTCCCCACCGCGTCGCGGAGCGAGCCGCGCACGGGCACACCGTGCAGGCGCTTGCCGCGCTTGCTGCGGTCGTCGTCAAAGAAGCACTCGGCGCGGTAGCGGCTGTCGGGGTTGCGGCGCAGCTCCTCAATGAGCTGGGCGCCCGCCTCGCCCGCGCCGATGATGGCCACGGAGCGGAGCTGGGCGTTGGAGCGGCGCTGCACGCGGGTGCGGTACCCGCGGTAGAAAAAGCGGACGGTCAGCATGCCGAGCACCCAGGCCAGCGCGATGCCGAGGAGCAGCAGAAAAGAAATCACGCCCAGACGGCTGACGCGGGCAATGACCTCATAGAGCGCGAAGCCGCTGAGCGCCGCGGCAAGGAGGCTCAAATACTCCTGACTTTCGGCGTAGCGCCAGAGGCTGTCGTAGGTTTTGTAGACGAACTGGAAAAAGACCGTGCAGGCGTAGAGTAGGGCGAGGTGCGCGTACACGTTGCCCATGCCGCCGAGCTCAGCATAGTCCAGATAGGAATAGATCAGCAGAAAAAAGGCTACGGCGCAGAGAAAGATCACCGCGTCGCAGAGAAACAGGATCTCCTTACGGTATCGGCTCATATCGGCTCCATCGCGCGCCGGTTCCCTTTCCCATGCGGAGCGTGGGATCGTTCGGGGAGATGCTCCCCGAACGCAGCGCCGGCGCTGCTTCGTTTTTTTGTCTGCTGGCAGAGGACACACACCCGCCAGCATATCGATTCTATTTTATTCTACTACGCCCTCCCCCTCTTTGCAAGCCGTATTCGCCGATTTTCGCATAAAAACCGCAGGAAAATGCCGCCGCACGCGGAAAAAACCGGTCCGGCGGCGTTTTTAATGGAGATTTCGCATCGGCGGCGCGCTTCACAGCTCCTCAAAGCAGGAGTAGGCCGGATAGTAGCGGTACGGGATCGGCTGGGGGATCGCGGCGGAGCGGTTCTTGAGGATGCGCAGCTCGATCTCGCGCGGGTCGGCGCGCTTGGCCTCGTCGATGTTGAAGCCGGGTTTGCCCGCGCCCTTGGCCTGAAGGCCGATGAGGACATCGGCGGAGTAGTCGATGCCGCCGGACTCCTTGAAGGCGGACATGGAGACCTCCATGTTGTAGTTTTCGCGGTTGAACGACGAGATGGCGAGAATGGTCAGCTCCTGCTCGCGCGAGAGCTTCTTGAGGGAGCAGACGATGCGATCGAGGTTCTGCTTGTCGGTGAAGTGGACATCCACGGGGGCGATGATCTGGAGGTAGTCGATGAGGACGACGGGACGCACGCCAGTCTCGCGGATGTGCCGCGCGACCTCGGCGCGGAGGAAGTCGAGCGAGGTCTCGTGGTCGCCCTCGCGGAACCAGAGGTGCTTGGCGTAGGAGCCGTAGCGGGCTTTCGCTTCCGCGAGGTGCGTGATCTCTGCGGGCGGATAGTGGGGGTAGCGCCTGCCGTCGAGTACGCCGCGCACGGTTTTGGAGAGGGATTTTTTCGCGGTGGCGTCGGCGAGGAAGGTCTCACGGCTGACGGAGCGGGCCATGAGCTCAAAGGCGGTCATCTCGAGGGAAAAAATGAGGACATCTCTCCCCTGCTGTGCGAGCTGATCCGCGAGCTGCATGCAAAAGGCGGTCTTGCCGAGGGACGAGATGGCGCCGAGAACATAGAAGCCGTCGTAGAGGCCGCCGTCGAGCGCGCGGTCGAGCGCGGGAAAGCCCGTGGAGAGCGCGGGGCGCGCCGCCTGCGCGGCAATGTAGGCATCGAGCGCGTCCACCTGACCGCCCGCGGAGAGCGTATCGTAGGCGGGGGGCAGGTGCGCGAGGCGATCGGAAAGGCAGCGGGCGAGGAAATCGGCGGCTTTGCCCGCGTCGGTGCAGAGCAGCTCGTTGAGGTCCTTGCCCTCGGGCTGCGGCGGGCAGCGGTAGAGCCAGGGGAATTCATCGGTGAGGGCGGTCGCCCACTCGTCGCCCGCGCGGTCGTTGTCCGGCAGGAGCAGAATGGGCGCGCAAGGCTCCAGCGTGCGGAGGATGGCGGCGATCTTCGCGCGGTTGCCGCTGCCGTTCATCGCGCAGGCGCGGAAGCCGAGTTCTTCGGCGGAAAGCGCGTCGAACACGCCCTCGACGAGGAGAACCGGCTCGTCGCCGGAGAGGAGCGCGCTCTGAAAAAGCGGGGACGGCACACCCTTTTCGTTGAGGTAACGCTTTTCGACGGTGGCGCGGCGGACGACATGCCCGCCGTCGCACGGCAGAACCACGCAGGAGAGCGCGCCGTCGTAGCCGAGAGAGAAGCGCGCGGCGGTCTGCTCGCTGATGCCGCGGGAGGAGAAGTAGGAGGTCTGCCCGCGCTTTTCCGCGCAGGAGGTGATGTAGGCGGCGGTCTGCTCTGTGGTCATGGTGAGGTCTCCCCTTTCGGTGCGGGCTGCGGAACGGCTCTCCCCTCCCCTGCCGTCTGTCGCGCGGCGCACGGGTTCCGGCATAGGGCGGGAAATAGTCACATCGCCGTGCCCATAGAGGCGGCTCGCCTCGGCCAGCGCTTCGAGCGGAGAGGAATAGGAATGGTCTAAGGTAAGGAGGTCGAAGAGGTCATAGTCCGCCCCGCAGGCAAAGCAGTGGACCTTATGGCGGCGGGCGTCGTAGGCCATCGAGGGGTTGCGGTCAAGGTGGTCTGGGTTCAGGCAGCGGAAGCGCCGCCGCGGGTCGATGCCCCTGGCGCGGAGGTAGTCGAAGAGGTAGGGGCGAAGCGTGTCGAAGGTGTCGGGCATGGTGATGTCTCTCTTTCGGTGATGTTTTCTTGAGGATAGTATAGCACGACCACCCTCCGGAGCAGATTCGGAGCGTGGTCGTAAATTATCTTAAATATCCATAAGGAGAATAAGGTTGGACAAAAGTGGTAAAAAAATGCCTTAAAATCAGAAAAGAGGAAGGGGGGAAAATGATTTTTTGCACGATGGGAAGTGGGAACTGCACGGTTTGAAGTCGCTGCTGCACGAGATGAGGTGGGAAGAAAAGATGTAGTATGCCCGCTTTGTGGAGAAGTTATGCACGTTTCACGTGAAAACACGGGTTTTTTTCGGATTTGGAGAGGTTTGTGCGTACTCTTTTGCACAGATGCGGACGGATAGGGGAAAAAACGTCGAAATTGCGGCGGTTTGGACGGTCGGCGTGCGCGGAAAAGCGACTTGCGTTCGTGCAGAGAGGTGGTGGAAGCGGTCGGCTCAGGTCTCTGCTTCGGCGGGCGGTTCGGGCTTCCGGCGGCGCTTTTTGCCGCTCTCGAGCTGCTTGGCCATGCGCGCGCGCTCGAGCTTGTGCGCATAGTCCTGCATCGTCTCGTCGATGCCGACGGTCATCTTGCCCGCGAGGAAGGAGTTGATGTTGTCGTAATCGAAGGACATGTGAATGGAGCCGTTGGCGATGCTCTCGATCTCCTCCACGGCTTTATTGAAGGGGCGGATGATCGCCTCGTCGTAGTTGCGGTTCTTGACCTCCTCCTTCGTCGGGAGGCCGATGTACTGAATGATGTCCTCCACGCGGACAAGGAAGCTGCCGTCCTCGTCGAGCGGCGCCTTGCGCGCGCGGTAGTAGAGGTAATAGGCCAGACGGTAGGCGTTTTCGGACAGCTGCCCCATCCAGTCCGGAATGAGCTGGTAGTATTGGGTGAGGAAGAGGCGGACATTCTCGGCAAAGGCGATGTGGACCTCGCCGGTGTATTTTTTGATGTTGGCTTCGGTGGCGAGGTGCGTGATGTAGAACGATTCGAAGTATTTTTTGTAGGATTCGGCGGTGAGCTTGAGGTTGGTGATGGATTGGACATCCTTTTTGAGCTGGCGGTACGCCGCGTCGCGGCTCGCGAGCCCCGACCACGCCATATAGTCGGCGATGTTGAAGTCCGCCGCATTGCCGCGCCAGCCGTCCCGGTTGCCGCACATGAGGGTATAGATGAGGAGGCGGTGCGCCGTCCACGAGAGGTTCTTGGTGTATTTATCGACAGCCTCGAAGATGAGGGTCATCTCGTAGTCCTTATTTTTGTAGGAGATGGACTGGTTGCCGTAGGCGTCGGGCTGGGAGTAGGTGACGGTGATGCCGTTAGAGGCGGGGTGGAACTCACGCCCGCGCTTCATGTTCGCCCACACGCCGCAGATGAAGTAGGTCGCGGGGCTGTTGCCGACGGTGTCGTACTCCGTTTCGCGTGTCAGCTTCGCCACGGAGTCGGCGTAAATGTCGATGAGGGCCGAGGCGAAGGCCACAGTCTCCGGCGCGCTCTCCCCCGCGAGGGCGGCGAGCCTGTCCGGCGCGGAAAGGTCGCGGTCGGCAAGGAAGGCGTCCATGAGCGGGTAGATGCGCGTGAAGTCGTACTCCGCGCACTGCTTGGTAAAGGACTTCGGCTTGCTCTGCGAGAGCGGCTTGAGCTTATGGTAGGTCGAGAGCATCTCGGCGAACTGGTCCGTTTCGAGGAAGCGCGCCGGCGCTTCGCGGCGCAGCGCGTCGAGGGATTCGGTAAAATGCGGCATGGGGACACCTCCCGCGAAGAAATTGTGGTTTCGGGAGGAATTATAGCATAAGCGCGGGAAAAAGGCAAGCTTTCTCATACGCGCGTGCCGTTGACGATCTTGCGGATCTGACGTTCGGAAAGGCGGAACTGCGAGGCGAGCGCGCGGTAGTTGCCGCCGTTGAAGCGGGCGCGGATCTCGCGGTCGCGCCCGTCGCGGCGCAGCGTCTCCCCCTTGGGGATGTACAGGCTCTGCCCGCCGCACAGGTCCACGAGGGTGAGAAAGCCGTCGAGCCCGAGGACCTCGACGAGGTCAGCGTACTCCGCGGGAATGTCCGAGGGACGAATGGCGCTGAGAAGCTGGATATTGGTTGACATAATAGATAATACTCCTCAATTTGTAGTAGGCATGGGTTTTGGGGGAAAAGGACTGGACAGAGTGATAGAAAATGCATATAATAAAAGAAAACATCAGGGAAACGGAGGGGTGTACCGTGGCGAAGAAATTGCCCTATGACGGTATTTTAGTGGAAAATGCGCGCCTGGCTGTCTCGGCGGAACTGAAAAGAAAACGGGTGTTGAACAAGCCAATCGCGGAGTTTGATCCCAAGGACGGGAAAGTGTATCTGGTATACAGCGACGGGAGAAAAGAGGCTGTCGGAAACGCGATGCAGAGAGGAAGATATAGTGAACGGTGCAAGGAAAAAGCCTGAGATCATCGTATTTGCCGGACCGAACGGCTCCGGCAAGAGCACGATCACCGGTCTGCTTCGCCCCCAATCCATGCCGTATATCAATGCAGACGAAATACAAAAGGCCTTATGCTGCACTAATTTGGAGGCTGCTCAAAAGGCGGAGGAGCTGAGAGAGTCGTATTTGGCGGCGCACAGGGATTTTTGTTTTGAGACCGTCCTCTCTACGGACAGAAACCTGAAGCTTCTGGCGCGCGCAAAGGAGTCCGGCTATTTTATCCGGTGCTACTATGTCTTGACGGCCGATCCGGAGATCAATGTGGCGCGCGTGGTGTCCCGCGTATCGGACGGCGGGCATGATGTGCCGGCCGAGAAGATCCGTTCGCGCTATGATAAGGCGCTTGCGCTGGTCAAGGATCTGATTGCCGTCTGTGATGTCTTTCATATCTATGACAATTCGCTTTCGGCGCCATACCGCATTTTCAAGAAGAGAAAGGAACGATGCTGGTATTGCACACAGCGGCGCTTGTGGCATAAAGGCGATATTGCGGCGCTGACCGGTATAAAAAACGCCGAAAGGGCGGCGCTGAACCAAAAAAAGTAAAATAACATCGAAAAGCAGTCGATTTTGGGAAACCGAGATCGGCTGCTTTTTTCAGGGCTTCGGATCGGTCTCATGTGAGTTTTGTCCGGTCAGGGGGTCTCCCCTGCTACAGGTGCAGGCCGGCGAGATTGAGGGGGGCGCTCCCCTTCCGCGCCAGCGTGCGCGCGCCCTCGAGCGCGTCGGGGCCGTCATCGTGCGCGCCCATCGGGAACTCGGCGAGCTGCTGAAGCAGCAGCGTCTGGTCGCGGCGGAAGAGAATGTAGCCGTTGCGGATGTCCGGCTGGAGCGATTCGACGCGCAGCGTCTTATCCTCCGTCGCGCGGACGCCCTGAATGGGCAGGTACAGGCCCGCCTTGGCGCTCTCGCGTGCGAGCTGCTCCTTGAGGAACCATTGGAACTGGTTCGTTTCCGCGCCGAAAAGCGTGTAGCCGCGGCCCGTTTCGCGGCGCAGCAGGCGCTCCTTTTCCAAAATGTCCGAGATGATGCGGTCCGGGTGGCGGCGGGCAAGGTCCGCGTCGTAGACATAGGCCGTGCCGCTGTCGCCGTCCACGGCGAGGGTGACGATGGCGGAATAGTCGCTCTGCGCCGATTTTCCGAGCGAGGGGTCGCAGTAGCCGTAAAAGCGGAAGCGCGGGGCGCGGAAATCGACCTCGGCGGGGTGATAGAAGCGGAACCACTGGGGCGAAAACAGGCAGTCGTCCGGGTTCACGGGCTGGTTGAGCATCTCGGACTGAAAGGCGCTCTCCCCTTCCGCCAGGCGCATGACGCGCAGGTCGTAGTACGAGAGCTTCTCCGGCCAGAGGACGCGCGCGCCGGTGAGCATTTCCTTGCGGTGGCGGTAGAAAAAGGCGTGCGCGGTGCGCTCGCGCTTGGGGTCGGCGAGGTCGGTGTAGAGCCGCTCCCAGTCGTCCCAGAGCGGCGAGGCGCTGTCCGAGAGGATCGCGCGGTAGGTGCGCGACTGAAAGCCCGGGTTTTTCAGCACGCGGGCGAGCAGCGCGTCGTGGTGGAGGACCGTGCCGATTATCAAAATGTCCGTGTAGCGGTCGCCGGACTTGCAGACGGCCTTATAAAACCACGCGGCGAGCTTGTCGCGCTGCTCGGCCGTGCGGACGCCCTCGTCGTTTTCGATGTCGTCGCAGAGGATTAGGTCGGGGCGGCGCTCGTGGTTGCGCCGTCCGCGCAGCTTCTGCCCCGAGCCGACCGCGTCGATGCGGCAGCCGTTGGCGAGGAGGATCGAGGAGGTCTTCCAGGTCTTCTTCCCCGGCTGCTCGCCGAAATCGCGCAGAATGCGTTCGTTTTCCTCCAGCTCCGACTTGATCGCGTCAAGGAAGCCGACCGCCTGTGTCTCTGTGTCAGAGACAAGTAAGATGTAGCGCTTGTAGCCGTAGAGCGCGGCGTGGAGCGCGTTTTTGAGGCTCATCACCGTCGATTTCGCGTGGCCGCGCGGGGCGGCGATCGCGGTGCGCGTGCCGGTTTTCGATAAAATTCGACAAGCGTCGCGCACGGGGTCGGCTCCGTCCATCACGCGGGAGCGCCAGAGGGCGTCCAGCTCGCGGTGGAAGGGCGGCGCGGGGAGCGAAAAGTAGTGCGGCAGGTAGTATTTGCCGAAGTATTCAAGGTCGGTCGCCGCGCCGCGCCCCGCCTCCTCCCGCGCGGGGGAATTTGCGCCCGTCGGAGCGGAGTGCTCCGCGGCGCGCTGTGTGCTTGCAGCCGTCATAGTGTCTCCTTTCGCGGAATGGGCTTTGGGAAGTGCTTCTGTGAAGGAGCGTCAAGGCGGGCTTTGTTGCACGCTCGCGGGCTACAGAACGGGAAATTTTCTGCGGGAGAGGGAAAACTCATGTGAGGCTTGTCCGTGTGAGCGGGCGGGGCTGTGACGGAAAAAGAGGAACGGCGACAAGGGAAATGGGCGGAAAAGCGGGCTATGCTGAAAATATGAGCCGCGCCGCTGCCGTCAATGCTCAGCGGGAAAGGGTCCTCCTTTTTTCTCTTTCTTCCTTTTGCGATCCCTTTCAGGCGGCGCGGCTCTGACATCCCAAAGAGGGGGAAATCTGATTACCGGAGGTAATATAATGGCATTTGATTACGCAAAGGCATACCAGCAGTTCATTGACGAGGAGCTGGTGGCCGCGTCCGCGACCGCTTGGATGATCCCGGAGGCGGGCAAGGTGCGCTTCACCGGCGGCCGCGATGTGGAGATCTCCACGCTCTCGACGAGCGGGCTGGGCAACTACGACGCCACCAAGAGCGACGGCAGCGCCTACCCCAGCGGCACGGTCTCGAACGACTGGACGACTTACACCCTGGCGATGGACCGCGGCGTGAAGTTCGCGCTCGACCGCACCAGTCCCAACGACACCAATTTCCTTGCCACCGCGGAGAATGTGATCCGTGAGTTCGCGCGAAACGCGCTGGTGCGCGAGCAGGACGCCTACCGCATCCAGAAGCTCTATGCGCTGGCGAACGCCGACACCGCCCACAAGGGAACGCACATCGTTTCCGCGGCGCTCACCAAGAGCAACATCATCGAGAAGGTCTGCGGCCTTTTGCAGACCGTGCGCGACGACGCGGAGGTCATGGACGGCTATGTGGCGCTCGTTTCCCACAAGAATAAGAGCGCGTTCCTCGCCGCGGCGACCGGCACCTACCACAGCATTACATTCGGCGCGGGCGTGAGCATCAACGGCGTGACCTACGACAATGTGATGCTGCTCGACGACCTGCCGTGCATCTTCGTGCCGCAGAGCCGCATGAAAACTGCCGTCACGGTGCAGACCGGCAGCGGCAACAGCGGCGGCATCGTGTCCGCCACCGGCGCACAGGACATCAACGTGCTGCTCGCCCACTGCTCCGCGCCGCTGGCGGTGAGCAAGCTCGACTCCATCAAGCAGTTCGGCCCCGAGGAGAATCAGTTCTTCGACGGCACCGCCATTCAGGCGCGCTACCTCTACGACCTGTTCGTGCCGACGAAGAGCGTCGTTTCCCTCGGCGCGATCGTTGAACCCGCGCAGGCCGCGGGAGGCAACTAAATGGGCGGCGTGACGCTCTCGCAGCGGGACGCCATTTTGACAAAGGCGGAGGCGCTCGCGGGCGAGCCGCTCGGCGAAGCGGGCGCGCTGCTCACAGAGATCGCCTGCGAGCGCGCGCTGGCGCATTGCAATCGGTCGGACATTCCGGAGGAGATGGAGCAGGCGGTCGCGGCGGTGCTGGTCGGACTGGTCTCACGTGAGTCCGACGTGAAAAGCATCACGCGCGGCGACACATCCGTGACCTATTTGGACGGGAAAGATGCCGAAAGCGTACTGCTTGCGCCGTGGTGCAGGCTCGGAACGCTCCGAGAGGGCTGAAAATGCGCGACGCGAGGATGACAAGGGCGCTGCGGCGCACCTTCGACCGCACGGCCTGCGTATTTCGTCCGTTGTCCGACGGGACGGAGCGGGCGGTCTATGTCGATATTCCCTGCGCCCTCAGCCGCAGCGCGCTCACGAGCGCGCCGTCGGTCGGTGCAGAGGGCGCGGCGCTGGTCGAGAGCCGCTACGCGCTCTCGCTCTACACGATGCCGGAGTTCTGGCTGCGGCTGGGCGACCGCGTGACGGTGTCGGACAAAAGCGGGCGTGTGTACCACGCCCGCGCCAGCGACAGCGTGCGCTATCCGAGCCATTGCGTGACGGTGGTGGAGGTTACGGAGGTATCCGTACCTGCTTCACAGGAGAGTGCCGAGGGCGGCACGGCAGATCAAAAGGGCTGACGCCCTCTGACGGTTCGCAAGGGATGGTCTCTTTTGAAAGAGACCACCCCCTGCGCGACCCCCAGAGAAACACAAGGGGCAAGCCCCTTGACCCCCGGACTGCCGAGGGAAGCCAACTTTTTGGGAACAGTACGGGGGTGCAGGAGCTTCTGACGACTTGGTGTGCTTCTTGTTCCGCTCAGCCGCTGCTGCGTATCTGGTACGAAAACTCATGTGAGTTTTGTCCGAAACCCCGCCGCAGAGCGGCAGCGGCGGAGACAGGTTGCAGAGGGGAACGAAACCGCACTACACCAGCGGCTGAGCGGATATAGGCGCAGACCAAGTCGAAAGCCGATGGAAACGCGGCTTTGCCGCGCCGTTGCACGGACGTGTGTTCCTGAGGGGTGATTCGAGGAGAAAGGTACGAGAGTCAAGGGGCGACCCGCCCCTTGCGTTCTCTTGGGGGTGCGGGGGTGGTTCTCTTTCGCAAAGAGAATCACCCCTGCAAGGGGGGAATGCCGCTGGGAGGCGGCGGACAAGACTCACATGAGTCGGAGGTGAGAAATTGAACGACATCAAAGAGGGCGTGCGCGCCTATCTGGAGCGGGAGAGCGGCATTCACGCCGTGTGCGCCCCCGCAAGGCACACGGGCGAGTACCAGCTTCTTACCGTGGACGCGCGGGAGGACGGCGCGGTGCTCTGCGCGGGCGGGGCGCAGGCCGAGCATCGCTACCGCGTGAGCATAAGGTGTGCGGGCGACCGCGAGCGGTCGGACAAAAACGGACGGCTCGCGGCGCTGGTCCCCGTGCTGCTGCGGGGCATTCCGATGGCGCTGCCCTCCGGCGTGCCGGGCGGCGGCAAGGTGCGGCGCGTGCTGTCCCCGCAGGGCCTGGAGACAGAGGGCGACGAGCTGCGCTTTACGCTCTCGCTGACGCGAAGCGTGCCGCCCAAGGCGGACGGCGGCGCGGGCGGCGAAACGATGCAGGTGCTGCATTGGAACGAAAGCAACTGATTTGATAACAGGAGGAGAAACCGAAATGGGTTTACCGGAAATTTACATTTCCTTTGAAACGGCGGCGGTGAGCGCCGTCAAGCGCTCGAGCCGCGGGGTCGTGGCGCTGGCTGTCACGGACGCGACCAAGGGCGGCGCGGCGAGCGCCGTGTACCGCAGTCTGAGCGAGGTGGACGAGAGCAAGTTCACGGCGGCAAATTACCGCCTGCTGAAGCTGTGCTTTCTGGCCGCGCCGAGCAAGGTGGCCGTTCTGCGCCTCGGGAGCGATGAGGCGGACACTTTCACCGCGCTCGACACGCTGGACTTTGACTACCTTGCCGCGCCGGGGCTGACGCAGGCGAAGGTCATCAGCTACATCAAGGCCGAGCGCGCCAAGGGCCGCGGCGTGAAGGCGGTCGTCGCCAACGCGACGGCGCCCGACGACGAGGGCATCATCAACTTCTGCGCGGAGGACATCGTACTCACCGACGGCGCGGTGACGGCGGACAACTACACCGCGCGCATTGCGGGTCTGCTGGCGGCGACGCCGCTCACGCGCTCGGCGACCTATGCCAAGCTGAGCGAGGTCGTCTCCTGCGGCGCGCAGAGCGACGCGGACGCCGCCATCGACGCGGGCAAGCTCATCCTTGTGCCGAACGGCGAGGGATACTGCCTCGGCCGTGCGGTCAACTCGCTGACCACGGTCACGACCGCGCACGGCGCGGCGTTCCGAAAGATCAAGATCGTGGACGGCGTGGACCTCATCCGCGCGGACATCACGCGCACCTTCCGCGAGGGCTACATCGGCAGCGTGCTGAACGACTACGACAACAAGCTGCTGCTCGTGACGGCCATCAACGCCTATTTCAAGGCGCTCGAGGGCGATGTGCTGGACAAGACGGCGGACAACACGTGCCGTGTTTCCCTGTCCGGCCAGCGCGGCTGGCTCGAGAGCCATGGCACGGACACGGGCGAGATGTCCGACGCGGAGATCCTGCGCGCGAACACCGGCAGCGAGGTCTTTTTGGAGGCTTCCCTGACATTCTGTGACGCGATGGAGGATCTGACGCTCAGGATCGCGATGTAAAAGGAGGGTAAAAATATGGCACAGTTACAGGCAAACCGCACGCTTTCCGGCTCGTTCGCGTCCGTCTGGGTGGACGGCGCGCTGATCGCGGAGCTGGAGAGCATCACGGTCAAGGTCAAGCTGCAGCGCGAGCGCGTGCAGCTCGGCATGGATGTGGACAGCAAGATCACCGGCTATTCTGGCGAGGGTACGATGAAGCTCAAGCAGGTCTACACGCGCTTTTACGAGGTGCTTGACGAGGCGCGGCGCGGCGTGGACAAGCGCTGCACCATCACGACCGCGCTCAAGGATCCGGACAGCGTGGACGGGCAGGAGGAGCGCTACGCCATTGCGGGCGTGGCGTTCACGGAGCTGCCGTTCATCAACTACAAGATCGGCGAGGTCAACGGCCAGAGCCTGCCGTTCACCTTCCGTCCGAGCGAACTCAAGAGCCTTGACGCCATCGGCGTCAGCGAATGATGGCGCTTGGGGACATTCTCGCGGCGCGGGCGGACAACGCCCGCGCACGCGGGACGGTCGAGGCCGGTACGCTGGGGACGGTGACGGTCGAGGCGCTCCCCGTCCGCGAGCTGGAACGGCTCATGCGCGGCGCGGACGGCGACCGCGCGGTGTTCTATGCCGCCTGCCGTGAGCTGCAAGGCGCCGGTGCGGCGCTGCTGCGCGCGGGCAAGGTCTACCGCCCCGATCAGGTGATGGCGCTCGTGTCCGACGCGGAGGCGGCGAAGGCCGCCGAGGCGGTGCGCGCGCTGTCCGGCTGGACGGGCATGGACGGCGGCACGGCGCAGAGGACGGACCTCCCCGCGGGGAACACGGCTGGCGACAGCGCGGGCGCGGGCGAAGCCGCAGACACGGGCGCTTCCTCCGAGGCATCGGACGGGACAGCCGGTGAAGCCGCGGCGCACGGCACGGACACGGACAAAAAGGCGGCGTTCCCTGCCGTGACATCGGACGGACGCACGGCGGATAACGGGCGGTCGGGAGATTTGCGGTCCGAGGGTGCGGGCGGCGCGGACGAAAACGCGGGCGGACAAGCCTCACGTGAGGCGGACGGCGCGGAAATCCGACCTGCCGTCGTGCAGGTAAATGCGGAAGTCCGACGCGAAGCCGTGCAGAAAAAAACGGCGGACGCAGCGTTCCGACCTGACACCGTGCGGGAAAAAGCGGGAAAAAAAGCGGAAATCCGACATCGTTCCGTGCATGGAGAAAAAGCGGGCGGACAAGCCTCATGTGAGTTTTTGGCAGAATATGGCGAACCGCTCCCGCCTGACGGTAAAACACAAGTCCTGCCCGAAAAATCGCCCGATGCACCACAAAATGTTGGGGTTTCGGACAAAATGGACGGCAGTTTACAGAAAACGGAGCGGGAGTTTTTATCGGAACGCGCCGCGCCGGAGGACGGATATGCGCTCGGCCTGCACGAAAGCAAGTCGGAAAACGGTGCGGGAAGCGGAAACGCGCTGCACGAAACCGAGTCGGAAATCACGGAAACGCTGCACGAAAACAAGTCGGAAAACGACGCGGCAGGCGGGAATCCGCTGCACGAAAGTAAGTCGGAAGTCTCGGAAACGCTGCACGAAACCACATCGGAACTTGCCGAGAGGGTCGCGCGGGAGCTGCTCGACGGCCTGCGCCGCGCGGCGTGGGTGCGATAGGGGGGAATATGGCAAAGAGTCGGACAATTTTGATTTGGCACAACAACGGTGAACAGCAGTTTACCTTTACAGTCAACCCCGAACGGCTGCGCGTTTCGCGCCCCAACTGCAACCGCGTGGAGCGGCTTGCGATGGGCGGAACGGTCAATCTCTGGGGCGGGCGCGGGCTGCGTGAGGTGTCGTTCACGACATTCCTGCCGGAGGAGCGCTCGCCATTTTACGGCGGCACGGACGGCGCGGAGGTGCTCTCGCTTTTGAAGGCCTGGCAGGACAGCGGCGACCCTGTGCGCCTGATCGTTTCCGGCAGCGACATCAACGACGCGTTCCTCATCGAGGATGTGACCGAGACGCTGCGCGAGGGCGACGGCGACATCACGCTGACGCTGACGCTGCGCGAGTATAAATTTGCGTCCGAGCTGGCAAAGGACGCAGACGGCGCGGTGCAGAGCGCGGGGAAAACGGCGCGCGCGGACGAGCGCGTGCTGCCGAAAACGCGGACGGTCAAGCGCGGGGACACGCTCTGGGGCATCGCCTGCGAGCTGTACGGCGACGGGACGCGCTGGCGCGAGATCGCGAAGAAGAACGGCGTGACCGAGCCGCGAAAATTACCGGTCGGAAAGGTGCTGGTGCTGTGAAGCTGTATGCAAACGGGATATTGCTCAACGCGGCGGCGCAGAGCGTGACGCTGGAAAAGAGCCGCGGCGACGCGGCGGCGACGCTCACGGCGGTGCTGCTCACGGCGGCGGCCGACCGCTATTTTCCAAAGGAGAGCCTTGCCCTCGGCGACGCGGTGCGGCTGCTCGGCGACGCGGGGGAGGAGGTCTTTCTCGGCGCGGTGCAGGCGGTATCGAGAAATGTCGAAACGGTGACGCTCATCGCGTGCGACCGCGGGCTGTACCTGACGGCGAACGAGCTGTCCGGCGTATTCGCCGGGTCGCCGGAGGGGATCTGCCGCGCGGTGGCGATGCGCCTGAGCCTTCCCGTGGGGACGCTGGAGGTCCCCGCGGGCTGGAAGCGGCTGGTGGCGGGCGCTGGCGTGCGCGCATTCGACATTCTTCGACAGGCGGTCGGAGAGGAGCGCGAAATTTCCATTCAAAACGATGCGCTGACGGTCACGAAGGCGGGGCAGGAGCGCTTTGTCATCGCCGAGGAGACGGTGCTCGCGAGCCGCGGGACGGCGGACGCAAGGCAGATGGTCAACCGCTGCGCGGTCATCGACCGCAGGGGGGCGGCCGCCGCCACGGCGCAGAACACGACCGACCTCGCCCGCTTCGGGCTGCGCCAGCGGGTGCTGGGCAAAAGCGGGGACGCGGCGGCGCAGGCGCAGGGCGGCCTGCGCGGGCGTATCCTGCGCGGGGAGCTGACGGTGCGCGGCGACCTGAGGTACCGCTGCGGCGCAATGGTCGAGCTGCACCGGAAGGAGTTCGGACTGGACGGCGCGTATCCGCTCACGGCGGTAAAGCACCGCTGGGAGCGCGGGCTGTTCACGACCGAGCTGACCTGGGAGGGAGAGGCATGAATGTATACAGCGAGCTGTGGGCGCTGCTCCGGCCCGAAAAGAGCCTTGACGGGGGCGGCGCGCTGTTCGGGACGCTCGCGGGCGTCTCACCCCTGACGGTCCGCGTCGGCGGGTGCGAGGTGAGCGAGGGGCTGTTCCGTCCGGCGGGCATGAGCCTGCGCGCGGAGGATGTGGGGCGGACGCTTGCGCTCCTGCCGTGCGAGGAGGGCTTTTTGCTGCTGTTTTTTGTGGAGTAGGGGAGGAGAGAAGATGATTTTTCCCGATTGGGGGACGGCCCCCGAGACAAACGAAAGCCCGCTCCCGCTTTTTCGGGAGTGGGCGGTGGACTGGGAGAGCGGCGCGCTTGCGCTGCGCGGCGGCGAGCCGTACACGCTTGAGGGCGACGAGGCCGTGAAGCTCTGGGTGCGCCTTGCGCTCGACGCAAGGTGCGCGCGCTGGAGGTACAGCGCGCACAGCGGCGACTACGGCAACGAGCTTGCCGCGCTGCTCGGCAGGAGCGGCGACGCGGGCATCCGTGAGAGCCTGCTCAAGAGGACCATCACCGAGACGCTGCTCGTCTGCCCGTACATCACGGGCGTGGAGGGCTTCTCGTTCGAGCACCGCGCGGACGGCGCGACGGTGTGCTTCACCGTGAAAACGGTGTACAATTCCTTTGAAACGGAGGCAGAAACGGCATGACGAAGGACGAAATTTTTGCCGCAATGGAAAAAGCCTACACGGGCGCGGGCAGCACGGTCGAGGGCAGCTTCGCGGGCGACCTCCTGCGCGCCTGCGCGGACGGCTGCGCGGAGCTGTGGAGTACGGAGATCGACGGCCTGGAGGAGCGCGCGTTCGTTGCGAGCGCGGCGGGGGAGTGGCTCACAAGGGTCTGCGCCGACCGCGGCGTGGAGCGCCGCGCAGGCGAGGACGACGAAACGCTGCGCTCCCGCGCGCTCGAAAGCCTCAAGCGGCAGGGCGCGAGCGGCAACGCCGACGATTACGCCGCGTGGTGCGGCACGGTGGAGGATCTTCTGCGCGTGCGCGTGCTGCCCCTCGCGCGCGGCGCGGGGACGGTGGACATTGTCGCGGTCGGGCAGGACGGCAGAGCCGCGAGCGCGGCGGCGGTCGCGGCGGCGCAGAGCGTCGTGGACGAAAAGCGCCCCATCGGCGCGGACGCGAAGGTGTTCGCAGCGGTCGAAAAGCCGCTGAACATCGCCGCAAGCGTCGTTCTGAGCGAGGGTGCGAGCCTCGAAGGGGTCGTAAACGCATTTAAAGGGGCCTTCACGGCGTTTTGCCGCGAGGGGGCGTTAACGGACCCGCCTCGTCAGCTACGCGCGTGTGAGCGCCATTCTGCTCGATCAGGAGGGGGTCGCCGATGTGACGGCCTTCACGCTCGGCGGCGCGGGGACCAGCTTTGCGCTCGGCGAGCGCGAGATCGGCGTACCCGGCACGGTGACGCTCACGGAGGTGACGGCATGAGACTGCCGGAGAGCGTGACGAAAATTCAGCCGGTCGGCGCGGTGCTGAAGGCAAGCGAGGCGGGCGAGGCGCTGCTGCGCGAAGCGGGGGAGCGGGTCAATGCGCGGCTGCTTGTCGGTCAGGCGGACGCGGCGGGGCTTTCCCGCTGGGAGCGCGAGTACGGCCTTGCCGACCGGTCGGGAGAGGACGGCGCGCGCCGCAGGGCGCGCATCTATGCCGCGATGGCGGGCGGGCAGACGCTCATGCGCGCTCGGCTCTCGGCGCTGGCGGTCGCGGTCGGCGGCGCGGACCGCGGCGAGGTGACGGAGGACTTCGCCGCCTACGCGGTCGAGCTGACGGCGGTCAAAGAGGGGCGGCTGCCCGCGCCGGAGGGCATACCTTTTTCAGTAAAACAGGATATTTATTTAAA
>OLQA01000245.1_pt1 | contig 50778 bp, 48 predicted proteins | sample 1673151 | NCBI WGS metagenome assembly OLQA01 (sample SAMEA3136760, study PRJEB25190) | human gut metagenome | biome: human gut; feature: human-associated habitat; material: faeces | place: Austria | collected 2013
TTACAGCACTTCGGGCTGAGGTACGCAATGAAAGTAAGCGTAAGATTGCGCGAAAAGAAAATATGAAATAGAAGTTAAGACTTCAGGAATATGATATTAACTCAGGAATGGAAAAATGAGAGAAATGAGAGAAATGAAACGTTTTTTAACTGTTTGCCTGTGTGTAATGCTGGTTACAACGCTGATGATACCGGAAACTGCTTTTGCAGCACGAACCGCTGCATTGTCATCGCGAAAAAGTGCAGAATCAGTTGGCAGAGCAGGATGGTATAGACAGAAAAATGGGAAAAAGAAATATTATCGTGACGGTCAATATGTGACCGGACAGCAAAAAATCGGAAAATATGTTTATATGTTCAGTAAATATGGAAACATGATAAAAAGAGACATTACGATTCATAAAGTCAGATATTATATCGCCTCAAATGGACATATATTAGCCTGGAAAAAAGGTAGGAAATATTATACAGCCATGGGAAAACGTATGAATAGTACGAAGGCTGTGGAATTTCGGGCATACCAGAATGCACGAAAAGTTGTAGCACAGAATACAAGAAAAAGCATGTCAAAAAGTCAAAAACTTGAAACTTGTTTTCGTTGGGTGATGAAGAGATACTATCGTACATGGAGACGATTCAGTCAGGGCGGAAAAGCATGGTATGCCGTGCATGCGAATGATCATTTTGAACGTGGGTGTGGTGATTGTATTGCAGATGCCTCTGCATTTGCATATCTTGCAAAAGCACTTGGATACAAAAATGTATATGTATGTACAGATGGTTACAGAAATGATGAAAACTCTCATGGATGGACGGAAATTAACGGCCGTGTTTATGACCCGCTTTTTGCAGAAGCCAAAAGCTACAGCCGAAATTACGGAGTAAGATATGGGGTTTACCCATTGTCTCCGGTGATGCGTGTGAAGATTGCCTGAGATATAAATTGAGGGGATAAGATATAAAAATGAAAAGTGGAAATTAAAAACAATAATTAAATAAATCTTTTTAAAACTGTCATGAGTTTATAACTTATGGCAGTTTTTTTATTAAAAAATTTACAATTATACTTATACTATATAATAAATCGAAAAAATTTATAAAATTTAATAAACAAAAAGCGAGTAAAACAAACTCGCTTATATCATAACATCAATATTAATTAATAACTAAAAAACACCACAAAGGCAAACAACCCAAACAAAATTACAATTTGCTTTTCTTAATTCTTTATAACATTCGTTAACTGTTGCCCCACTTGTATGTATGTCATCAACTAATAGAATATTTTTTCCGGTTAAATCTCCTTCGACTGAAAAAGAATTTTTCAAATTTATACTTCTTTCTTCTAATGATAAAAAATGTTGTGATTTTGTATTTTTTACTTTGTGTAAATCATCAAACAATGGTATTTTTGAATATTTTGATATTTCTTCAGCCAAAAGCTTTGAATGATTATATCCTCTTAATTTTAATTTTTTCTTGCTTGACGGAACATAGGCAATGTAATCCATTTTTTCAAGCAAAGTTTTATCTAAGTTTTCAAACATCAATTCACCAAAAGGTTTTTTAAGATAAACTCCATTTTCAAACTTAAATTCCTTTATTTTCTTTTTAATTATTCCAGAATAGTAAAATAAAATATCTTTTTTAAAAATTTCTTCTCCATAATCATTAAAAATCTCTTTGTCATATCTTCTAATTTTAGATTTACAATCTGAACATAGATATGAGTTTTTAATCACATTTTCTTTACAGAAAAAGCAATAATCTTCATTATAAAAAAATGTTTTAAAAAATTTTCTAAGCATTACAACAATTCCTCTACAAGTCCAAAAAAGTGTTTAATTCTATTTTCTAAATTTGAATATCTACTGTTTATCGTATTGTTTTGAATCATATTGTTCATAACATTTTTATCTCCAACCAAAACAATATTTTCTTTAGCTCTAGTTATTGCAGTATATAATAAATTTCTGGTTTGAAGTAATCTATATCCGTCAAACATAGGAATGATTACAGCTTTAAACTCAGAACCTTGCGACTTATGTATAGTTATCGCATAGGCAAGTTCTAAATTATCCAAATCTTCCAAACTATATTCAATTTCTCTTTTATCGTCCATTTCAACCGTAACTTTTTTACTAGATTTATCTATAAAAATTATATGTCCCATATCTCCGTTATAAACTCCAAAAGCCTCTTCTCCGTCGGAGTCCAAAAAAGAAAGATTGTAATTGTTCTTAGTCTGCATAACTTTATCATTTACACGAAAAATTTTATTTCCAACCAAAAGCTCATCACTTGTTTCAGTTTTTGGATTTAAAATATCCTGTAATAACCTATTCAACTCCATAACTCCACAGATACCTTTTCTGCTTTGAGTTAAAATCTGAATATCTTTAGAAAAATTATAACCATAAGCCTTTGGAAGTCTTTTACTTATCAAATCCACAACTATATTTCTAGTTCGCATCGGACTTTCGGTTTTTAAAAAGAAAAAATCACTATTTTTTTCATTTAAAATCGGTTCTTGTCCGTTATTTATTTTATGTGCATTAACTATTATATTGCTATTTTCAGACTGTCTAAAAATATCAACTAACTTTGTATATTTTATTTTTTCTGAATTTATCAAATCCCTTAAAACATTACCAGAACCAACACTTGGCAACTGGTCAACATCTCCAACTATAATTAACTTTGTACTGTCCTTTATTCCTCTTAGAAGTTTTTCAAAAAGTACGATATCAACCATACTCATTTCGTCAATTATGATTAAATCCGTATCTAAAGGATTATCTTCGTTGTATTCAAAATGTCCAATATCATCATAACTACTTGGAATATATCCTAACATTCTGTGAATTGTTTTCGCCTCAAAACCTGTCGTTTCTTCAATTCTTTTAGACGCTCTTCCGGTAGGAGCGCAAAGAGATATATTATATCCATTATTCATAAATATTTTTGCTATTGTATTTATTATTGTAGTCTTTCCGGTACCGGGTCCTCCGGTTATTATTGTAACATTTTCTTCAAAACAAGATTTTATTGCATCAATTTGAATTTTTGATAGTTTTATGGATAAATCTTTTAAAGATTTTTTTATTTCACTATCAACATCAAATAAAATTTCCATATCTTCATTTAAAGCCGTTTTTGCAAGTTTACTTGCAACATAACTTTCCGAAACATAAAGATAATCTAAATAAATATTTGTTTCTTCAAAAGAATTATCAATAACAATATCAGAAGATAAGAGTAAGTTCATATAAACAGGCTCAATAAGGTCTGTTTCAACATTAATCAACTTAGACACTTCAAGAGTAAGTTTATCTTTCGGATAATAAACATGACCGAAATTAATAGCTTTTTGAGTTAAAACATAAAGTATCGCCGATTCAATTCTGTATGGACTATTTTTATCCAAATTGTTTTTCAAAGCAATCTCATCAGCTTTCAAAAATCCAATTCCCTTTACATTCTTAATCAGCTTATACGGATTTTCATTAATAATTTCTAAAGTATTTTCTCTAAAGATGCTATAAATTTTTTTGGATAAACTAAGGCTTATCCCAAGTCCGCTAAGATGAAATAAAATATTTTTACTAAATCTTAATTCTTCAACGGATTTTTTTATTTTTTCGATACTTTTCTTTCCGATTCCTCTAACTTCAATCAATCTATCAGTTTCATCAAAGACAATATCCAAACTCTTCTTTCCAAATTCTTCAACTATAAATCTTGCATTCTTTGGACCAATCGTTGAAATAATACCGCTGGCTAAATATCTTTCAATCTCAGCAACAGAACTTGGAAGTTTCTTTTCGTAAGAAGACATATTTAATTGTTCGCCATATTTATTATCGTATGTAAATTCTCCCTCTATTTCTAAAGTTTCTCCAACGTTAATTGAATCAAAAATACCTACAATTTTCAATTCTCCATCAGTTGTATTCAAGTCAAAAACGGAATATCCATTTTCTTCATTTACATATCTAACCTTTATAACTTCTCCTGTTACTTTCATAACTTCTCCTGCATACAAATTTAGGAAACTACAAGTAGTTTCCTAAAAAAATTAATCTTCTATTCTTTCAATATTCGCACCTAAAGACTTCATTTTGCCAACAAAATCATTATATCCTCTATCTATATGATAGATATTTCCGATTGTTGTTGTACCATCTGCAACAAGTCCTGCTAACACTAAAGCAGCTCCTGCTCTTAAATCAGGAGCGATAAGCTTGGCTCCGGAGAATCCTTCAACACCTTCGATATATGCTGTGCCTCCGTCAACCTTTGCCTTACCTCCGAGTCTTGCCAACTCGTCTATATATCTGAATCTGTTTTCAAATACACTTTCGTTAACTATACTTGAGCCTTTTGCAAGGGATAACGCTACAGCCATTTGTGGCTGCATGTCAGTAGGGAATCCCGGATATGGCAATGTCTTAATGTTAGTTGCCTTTAATCTCTCAGGAGCCGGAGCAATAACTCTGACTGTTTCATCTCCCTCTTCAATTGTACATCCCATTTCAATAAGCTTAGCTGAAATTGATTCAAGGTGCTTAGGAATAACATCACATACTGTTACATCACCGCCTGTTACAGCTGCTGCGATCATAAATGTTCCCGCTTCGATCTGATCAGGAATGATTAAATATGTAGTACCATGAAGCTTTTCAACACCCTTGATTCTGATAATATCAGTACCTGCACCCTTGATGTTAGCTCCCATTGCATTAAGGAAGTTTGCTACATCAACGATATGTGGCTCCTTAGCTGCATTTTCAAGGATAGTATCTCCCTCAGCCATGCATGCTGCGAGCATAAGGTTAATTGTTGCACCAACTGATACTGTATCAAAGAAAATATTGGCTCCTGTAAGCTTATCTGCCTTAACGTAGATAAATCCACCGGGAAGTATCTCTACTTCTGCTCCAAGCGCCTTAAATCCCTTGATGTGAAGATCGATAGGTCTGCTACCGATATCGCATCCCCCAGGAAGTGCAACCTTAGCTTCTTTATATTTACCGAGCAATGCACCTATAAGATAATATGATGCTCTTATTCTTCTTATGCTTTCGTAGTCAACTGTGTAATTAGATATAGTACTTCCGTCTATCTCCACTGTATGTGCTGCTGTATGCTTTACCTTTGCTCCGATGTCAGCTAATGCTTTTAAAACTACGTTAGAGTCGTTAACGTCAGGAACATTTTCAACTGTTACAGTCTCGTCAGCCATGATTGCTGCCGCCAGTATTCCAAGTACAGCATTTTTGGCGCCGCTTATTCGTACCTCACCTTTCAAAGGTACCTTACCCTTTATCATATAACTGCTCATCTAACTACATTCCCCTCTAAGCACATTGTGCTTCATTTGATAATCCCATAGAGTATAACACTATCATAATAGTGTTTCAACTTTATATGCGGGTAAATCTGTCAAGTGCATGCATTATTAATGCCCCATGATCTGCACTTATTCCGTCCTTTTCCACCACTTTGTATTCTGTTTCTTCTAAAAACTTATCTTTATATGTGTATGAATCTACACCTGCACTCAGTTTTATGCCATTTTCCGGATTTTCAAGTGTCAGTAAATATTTTTTATATGTCTTTTTAATTCCACCAACAGTCTCTGTTTTTTCAGAATTTTTGCATTCTTTTACATGAACCGTAAATAAATGAGCATCCGCTGCATCATCTCCGGCTTTGTATTTTATTTCATCAGCATCCAGAATACCTGTATATAATGTGCTGATTACTCTTGTTCTTGGATCTCTATATACATCACCGCAGACACAGACTTCTGTAAGCATGGCCTCAGTACAGCCTGTTTCCTCTTCAAGCTCTCTGTATGCGGCTGTTTTTATATCTTCTTTATATTCCACAAATCCGCCCGGAGTTGCCCACCAGCCTAAAAACGGATGATTTCCTCTCTTTATGAGAAGTATTCGGAGTTCCTTATCAGTGTCCTTACCTGATTTAATGTCACTCATAAATTTTCTCATGGACTCTCCGTCAAATGAATCAAGATCCTCAACTGCAAATATTGCCATATCTACTGTTACACTTGGGTTAGGATATTTATTGGGATTGTAGCCTTCAAGGAATTCCTTAAGATCCTGTCCCTTTTTATTCTTTTCTTCTGAGCCCTGATATTTATTGATATCATTTTCTGAAATATACATAGACTTCTCCTTACTCACCTAACTTCACCAGCACATTGGCTATTAGTTCCAGATATTCACCGGAGTTGCTTATTTTTGCAATAGGATATGACCACATAAGGCACTTTTCTTCACCATCCAGGAATACAAATGAACCACCTGCCTTTTCACAAAATGCTTTTACACCTTCAATAAATTCAGGCGAAGCATCTTTATAAAAATATGCCGCCGTTGTCCATTTGCCGTTTTTCTTTCCACCTCTGATTTCGGTGATAAAGTTCTTATGGGCCAGCGCCTTAATATATGCAATATTTAACAGATTGATTGTCTCCTTTGAAACCGCACCATATCTGTCATTTAACTCATCAAGCATATCCGTTACATCTTCATATGAAGTAATGTTAGAAATACGTTTATAGATTTCCAGCTTCTGAGTTTCTCTTGTGATGTAATCATTTGGAACATAGGCATCTACGTTGAGATCAATTAATGTTTCATATTCATTTTCTTCAACAGGCTCACCCTTAAGCTTGGCAACCGCATTGTTAATAAGCTTTGTGTACATTTCAAAACCTACTGAGGAAATGAATCCATGCTGTGTCTTTCCAAGAAGATTACCTGCCCCTCGGATTTCCAGATCCTTCATGGCAATCTTATAACCTGAGCCAAGATCAGTAAGTTCCCTGAGGGCATTAAGTCTCTTAAGAGCAACTTCAGTAACAACCTTATCTCTTTTATAGAGCAGGAATGAATATGAGCTTCTGCCGGATCTTCCCACTCGGCCTCTGAGCTGATAGAGCTGGGAAAGGCCAAATTTATCAGCATCTTCTATGATAATGGTATTAACATTTGCAATGTCCATACCTGTTTCCACGATTGTTGTAGATACAAGTACGTCTATTTCACCATCGATAAATGAAAGCATTACTCTTTCAAGCTGTCTCTTATCCATCTGGCCGTGGGCATATGCAAATGTCACGTCAGGCATCATTTCCTCTAATTCCTTTGTGACACTTTCTATTCCCTGAACACGGTTATTTACGTAATATACCTGACCACCCCGTGCCACCTCTCTTGTGATGGCTTCCTTAACAATCTGCATATTGTATTCTGTTACAAATGTCTGAATAGGCATTCTGTCCACAGGTGGCTCCTCAAGAGTACTCATGTCTCTTATTCCTACAAGACTCATATTTAATGTTCTTGGAATAGGAGTTGCAGAAAGTGCAAGTACATCTACATTTGCCTTGAGCTTCTTAAGCTTTTCCTTATGGGCAACACCAAAACGCTGTTCCTCGTCAATAATAAGAAGTCCAAGGTTCTTAAATGCCATATCCTTGGAAAGTATTCTGTGAGTACCGATTACAATATCAACATTTCCCGCCGCCACTTCCTTTGCTGTAGCTCTGTTCTCTGCAGTAGTGCAGAATCCTGACATGTGTGCAATTTTTACAGGGAATGTGGCAAATCTGTTAACAAATGATAAATACTGCTGTCTTGCAAGGATTGTTGTAGGCGCAAGAAATGCCACCTGTTTTCCGTCATTTACAGCCTTAAATGCCGCTCTCATAGCAACCTCAGTTTTACCGAAGCCTACATCACCGCAGATGAGTCTGTCCATGATTCTGTCGCTTTCCATATCCGTCTTAATATCTTCTACGGCCGAAAGCTGGTCATCAGTCTCCTCATATGGGAACAGCTCTTCAAACTCCTTCTGCCATTCATCATCAGGACCGAACCGATATCCCTTAAGCTGCATTCTCTTGGCATAGATTTCAACAAGATCTTCAGCAATCTTTTCCGCAGATTCGCTGGCTCTTTTCTTGGCATTACTCCATGCCACACTTCCAAGTTTATTGACAGTCGGCTTTCTGTCAGTGTCAGCATTTGCATATTTCTGCAGTACATCAGCCTGTGTAGCAAGAACGTAAATGGCACTGTTGCCCGCATATTCTATCTTTACGTAGTCCTTGTAAATGTTGTCAGTTTTAATTCTCTCAATACCCTTATAGACACCGATTCCATGATTTTCATGAACAACATAATCCCCCGGAACAATATCCAGCTCCGTAATGTCGATATGCTTTCTCTTCTGCTTCTTTCTCTTTTTCTCCTTGAAAATGTCATTTTCTGAAATACATACAAATTTATTTTCAGGATATTCAAAGCCTTCACTTAAACCACCAAGCATTACAGCTACGGTTCCCGGAACAAGTGCATCATCATTTGTGGCATTATATGCTCTGACTTCATTGTCAGAAAGTTCCTTGATAAGTCTTTCTTTTCTTGCAGTGGAGCTTGTTACAAGGCAGATTCGATAATTTCTCTTCTGATAACTTTTCAGTTCCTTAAGAAGAAGATCAAATGCATTATTGTAATTTTCTGCTGAAATAGCTCTGATACTTACGGTACAGTCTGTCTTTATGTCGTGGATCTTACTATCAAATGAAGTAAATATTCCGCATTTTCTTTTCTCAAGAGACTTATACATTTCAGAAATGTTCTTTAAGCCGTGAGTCTGCTGTTCCAGACAGTACCCTTCCGCATATCTGCTCTCCATACTGGATGTATATTCAGTATTTAACTCTTCGAATCGCTCTGAAAGAAGCATTGGCTCAACAAGGGAAATAAGAGTGTTTTCGTCAAAATAATCCAGTAAATAAGATATGTTCTTTTCATAATATGAAATGAATTTAGGATTTACGGAATTACTCTCCACAATGGCTGAAAGCGCTCTTAATCTGTTACATCTCTCATATGTTTCAGAATCCTTTTTCTTATTATTGTCCCCAAGTTCATCAAGTCTTACGGCAATATCCGACAAAATGTATCCTGCCGCTTCCTGTATTTCATCATCTGAAAATAACATATCCGTTGCAGGGAATATGCGAAGCTTATCTATTTCCGAAATACTCTTCTGTGACTCCGCATTAAATGTTCTTATGCTGTCAACGCTGTCTCCCCAGAGTTCCATTCTTACGGGAGTATCAGATGTCACATCAAATATATCTATAATTCCGCCTCTTATGGCAAACTGACCTGCTTCATTTACCATTCCACAGCGCTCATATCCCATCTGTACAAGCTCTGCAGCAAGCTTATCAGTGTCGATTTCATCATCTACGGATATGTTCTTTATGGATTTCTTATATTTCTCCAGTGGAATAAGCATATCCAGACAGGCATCTATTGTTGTAATTATTGTAATTGGCTCATTTTTCTCAGAGCACTCAATATATTTGCTGATACATGCAAGTCGCTTGTACATGATTTCATTGCCATGCATGTCAACGTTGTAAAATATCACATCCTTTGCAGGATAATAGGCCACATTCACACCCAAAAAAGCCATATCATTTGTCATTGATATGGCTTTCTGCTCGTCATTTACTATTATTACGTGAGTATCTGCGCCGATTTCCTGCTTAACAAGCTCTGAAATATGGGCAGCCTGCACACCGGTTAATCCCGTAAAATGCACTGTTCCGTTGCCCTTTAATATCTCTGCACTCTCATTTATTCCGTTGAATTCATGTGTGATATTTAAAAAATCTCTCATAATTACAATCCGTTATACATATTCATTGCAAATCCGATTCCCTTATCCAGGATTGATTCAACTGCTTCTGCGGATAATTGAACGGATTTATCCATCACTTCTCGCTCTTCCTTTTTAAAATGTCCAAGTACCCAGTCTGCCAGGTCGTAGTGTACAGGTTTCTTACCGACGCCTACTCTTATTCTCTGGAATTCCTGTGTGCCTAATTCATTTATAAGGCTCTTTATTCCGTTATGTCCTCCGGCACTTCCATGAGGGCGTAATCTTATTTTACCGATATCAAGAGTTACATCGTCATAGATGATAATTACGTCTTCCATATCTAAAGAATAGTAGTCCACAAGTCCTGCCACACATACACCTGAAATGTTCATAAATGTCTGTGGCTTTACAAGCATAACCTTGTCGCTTCCTATCATTCCCTTACCAACAAGACCGTGCTTTTCCATACTTCTGACCGGAATATTGTGCTTTCTTGATAATTCATCAATTACATCAAAACCTATATTGTGTCTTGTATTGTCATATTCAGCACCCGGATTACCCAGTCCAACTATCAGCTTCATTTTACTCCCCATTTCTGTTTCTTATTCTCATTAAAGGTCGTCTTAAAGGATATAAGGCATACCACAATTTACTGTAGAATCTGTATCCCCTGTCCGTAACCTTTATTGTTTTATTATTTCTTATAAGGCCTGTCATAATTCCGATAACAGCCTCTTCTTTAACATATTCCTTATTAATGCAGTTGTCTCCCAGAATGAGATAACCGTCATCAAGCACATCCACAATACGGTGCATTACATTTTCACCATTCGGGCGCTCAAAAAGGACAACGTCATATTTTTTCAGGCGTTGTCCCATATCTCTTTTTTCTATTATCATTACATCCCTGCCCTCTTTTATAAGGGGTCTCATGCTTACGCCCTTATTGGGATACAGGAAGTTACCGTGCTTTTCTAACTGCTCTCTTATTGTTGTATTCATAAGCTCAATCACTGATAATATCTATCTTAAACTGTCCTCAATAAATTCATATACACATTTTGCCGCGTCCACTGAGTCCGTGCAGTAAATGTTATAAACCGGAACATTGGCTGTGAGTCTGTCTATAATACTTATGGTCTTCTGCATTTTCATAATGTCTTTACTTTTATAGACCTGCTGCATCAAGACTTCCCACATTTTGTTTTTATCTATATTTTCTACCCTGTCATCTCCTCTGTTAAGCTTGAAAATAAACTTAAGAGGAACTTTTACATTGGTATTAAGTCCCATTTTACCTGACCATGGTGTTCCGTAAATGGTTGCCCCATCCTCATCTACCTTAATGAGTGGCTTGTCGTCATTTATCATAACAACTCTGTCACCAAAACATTCCTGCCAATGTCTTGAATGTGTAGACTTACCTACACCGCTGTCAGCTATAAAGATCATTCCGTTTCCGTCAATGGAAATGGATGAACCATGCAGTAAAATAGTATCCCTGTCAATAAGCTCTTCAGCTATTTTTCTATATACAGATACTATTTCCAAATATGAATCCGGATAGTCCTTAGGTATTGTCTGCTTATGAATTCCGTGAGTTTCCTCATATGCTCTTTCAAATGCTATGTCTTCCGGAGTTGTCTCCACAGTGAAGTCAGCTTCACATTCCTCACACATATAGTCTTTGCAGAATTCATAAACAGCCTCATACATAGGCTTTATGCAAATATTTGTATCCGCAATATTAATATAAAAATCGTTCATATTCTCTCCGTTACAAAAAACCTCCAAGCCTTTCGACTTGGAGGTAAGATCTCTAAAAAGAATTATGGATTGTACTTGTAATCCTTCTCACATTCACCCTGTGTATTACATGCACAGTCATAGCAATCACTCTTTGTGATGATATCGCTTGAATCAATGTTAAGGATATCCATATTCATTTCTTCGTACTCTTTCTTCTGCACAGCCGCACCTCTCTGACATCTAATTTTTATTTAAATAGACACGAATTTCTTCGCGTCTTTGCGCACGAAATTCTGTGTATTAATACTTTACTATAATATATTAGAACGGCGTTTATGTCAACTTTTTAGCTATTAATAAACGCCCTGTTTTTTCCCATTTTTACGGGGATTTCAGCATTGTAATTTAATCTCAGTCGCGGTCATCATCACAGTCGCAATCGTAGTCATTTTCCAGGCAGTCACAGTCACTGTCATCGCCTCTTCTTGAATTACCACGACAGTCATAGCAGTCACTCTTTGTGATAATGTCATTTGCATCGATTGGAATAATGTTCATTTCCATTTCTAAATATTCTAATTTCATGCGAAAATCCTCCCCCTGAATGTTTTAATCATAGAGCAATAGTTTTACGCATTTGCAGTTCTAAAGAAAATCATATCAGAAAATCTGAAATCCCGTCAACAATCCAGAAGTTCCGATTCTTCCAATGAATCTTCTGTTTCTGACACAGCTTTAGTATCTCCCGCTGCCGCTTCTTTCTTAAGTCTGTCGGCTACGATTAACTCATGAAGAATTGTTCTTTTATTTTCTGATAAGATTTCATCTCTTTCTGAACCTGAACAGGCGTGACTTATCGGACAGTTCTTTAACTTATAGCAGGCAGGAAATGCAGGACATGAGTAACATTCAACACCGTCCTCTTCCCTTTCCTTCCATTCATTTACAACATCCTTATCTATACCCTCACGGTCTATGTGACCTATAGTCTTATCGTCAAGATAGTGTTCACACTTAATAAGAAGACCGTCAGGACTGAATCCGATATGGTTGTCATTATCTGCCATACAGCCTGTTATTCTGAGCTTAAGGCCTGATTTTAAATATGAAGCAAGCCCCTTGTCATTTAACTTATCTGAAAGCTTAATGATGTTGTTAACAAGTTCTTTCTTTAAAGCCTCTTTCTGCTCCATTTCCTCGAAAAGTCCGCCAACATATGCAGTAACCCGGTTGTTTTTTCCGAATTCATCACCGAGAACATCGATAAGTTCATCCATGTCCTTATAGTTATATGCTCCAAGGTTAAGTCGTATGTTAACGCTTATGCCATTTTCTGCCAGCTTATGAATATTTCGGATTACCCTGTCATATGGACGTGAGGAAATGTCTTCATTTACATACTTTCCTGCATGATTGTAAATGTTGGAATCATTTTCACTGTAATAATTCTTAGCCTTGTTATATACATCCCTTGTTCCATCAAGAGTGATCTGGATGTTTTTAAGTTTCCATTCGTTTTTCGCCTTTTCAACAAGCTCATCATTGAAAATGTATCCGTTACTTATCATAACTGATGCAAATTCTATGCCTCTTTCTGAAAGGCCGGTGCATATTCTGCTTATAATATCAGGGCGCATAAGAGGCTCACCGCCGAACCAGCTTATTGTAACCTGTCTTCCGTTATGATGTGACTGAATGAAATCAATTATTTTGTCAGCCGTTTCCTCTGTCATGTCATGGAACTTTATTCCATGCTCATAGCAGTAAAAACATCTGGCATTACATCTTGTTGTCGGAAGTATCTTATAGGATGTTATTCCTCTTTTTCTGTTAATAAGCTTGCATGCAAGTCTTATTTCTTCCACAAGTTTCTTTTCATCAAAGTCAACGGGAACCATAAACCAGTGTCCAAGCAGATGTAACAGAAGTTCACCATCTGCAATTGTCTCATGGCCGATATTATTCAAAGCCTTATTTAAAATGGCCTTAATATCAGTATCTGTCTCCATAACAGTTTTGTCATTAGAAGTGTCATTTACAAGCTTAGATAAAAGCTCGGCATCTTCTCCTGATAAATATCTGCCAAACTCGTCAGCCCCTATATGGATAAGTTCACCTGACATATAATTGTTAATCAGAAATCCATCGTCATTTGGTACAAATACTGTCCATTTTAAAAATCTGTGTGAATTATGTTTATTCTTCTGTGGGCCTGCTATGTCCAGCACTGCCTGTTCAGGAGCTACAACAACTCGCATAATCACTCCTCGATAGCGTCAATGCTTCTTAACTTCTCTAAAACCTTATCTAAATCAGCCTCAAGCTTTTCTACAGGAGCGTCATATGTATCTGCAAGCTTCTGTAAGAGTTCTTCCTTAGTTGTGCCTTCCTTAAGCATATCAACAACAAATGCAGCTGTTGAGTTACTTCTTACGATGCCCTTGAAGTTACTTTCTGAATTATCAACAGGAACCATGATCTGTCCGTCTGCTACCTTCTGAGTACAAAAAGATTTCTTAAGCTTCATAATATCTCCATTCTATAAAAACAATATATTGTTAAATTTCTTAGTCATATGACTTTAATTATATGATAGATGACATAAAAACCCAAACTAATTATGGAAGAATTTGCCACATATTTAATAACTAAACAAATAACTGAAATAACTTTCATTTATATGGAAGATTTCTGAAATTTTTTAGCTTAGATGTGCTAATATATAAGTAATTATCCCTAATTCATATATTGAATGTCCGCTCTTGTATGACCGGCATTTACGGCATGACCCGGATGTCTTTACATGTACATCTTAAACCGTACGATATGACACATTTGGGTATACCACATACGAATTGGGCAAATACAGTATTTAAAGGTGTTTTTATGTCTAAAAACTATAATCTTGGATTTAAGAGTCTTACCTATCTTACGGCCTGTGCTCTTAATGATAAGACTCCGGATATGGCATTAGTGCCGGATGATGAATTTTTCAAAATTTTTGAACTCAGTAAATTGCACAGTGTAACATCAATTGTGTCATTTGCATTTAATAAATATGACGATTCAAGACTTACAAATGACTATAAGCTGGCATGGGATATGTCTGCAGTTACGGCATTTAAGCGCCGTGCATTATTTGATGCAGAAAGACAGCAGATATGTATGTTCCTTGAACAGAATGGCATCTGGCATATTCCTCTTAAGGGCGTCATTTTACAAGACTTATACCCTCACTATGAAATGAGAGAAATGGCGGATAACGACCTTCTCATTGATGAACGTTACAGAGAAGATATTAAAAAATATATGCTTAACCGCGGCTACAGTATTCATTTTGCAGGTGTTACAAACCACGATGAATACACTAAGCCTCCTGTATATAATTTTGAGTTTCACACAAGACTGTTCCAGTACACATTCAGCGAGAAATTTGCGGAATATTACAACAATGTAAAGACTAAGCTTATAAAGGATGAGGGTTCGGAATATGGGTTCCATTTTACAAATGAGGACTTCTACATTTACATGATGGCTCATGCCTATAAGCACTTTAAAGAGGGCGGAACAGGCATCAGATCTCTTACAGATGTATATATTTTCAATAAGGCATGCGGCGATGTGCTGGACAGACAGTATCTTTCCGAGGAGTTCAGCAAACTCGGCATCCGCGGCTTTGAGATAATGTGCCGAAAGGTATCAAAGCTCTTATTCACTGATCCCGGTAAGACACTTGATGCAATTGAAAATCTCACTCCATCCCAGAGAAGATTTCTTGTGTTTTTATCTTATACAGGGGCATACGGAACAGATGAAGAATTTGTTAAGAGCAAGTTCAAAAAAATTACAGGCAGTGATAAAATGACTTTTGCCAATAAGCTGAAGTATTACAACAGCAGACTGTTTCCGGGCGAAAGCTACTATAAGGAAGCACATCCTGTTTTATATAAGCATAAAATTCTCAGACCTGGATTTCTTATGTACAGAGCCGTTAACCGACTTATAGTTAACAGGAAGAAAATCATTAACGAACTTAAAACCATAAATAAAAAGAAGAAATAATACTTAGGAGATAACTATGAGTGTTTATCAGTTAGATTTAAATAAGCCTGTCCATGTTCATTTTATCGGAATTGGCGGAATCAGCATGAGCGGAATTGCTCATATTCTTCTTGCCAACGGATTTAAAATTTCAGGCTCAGATATGAATAAATCTGCAGTTACTGATGAGCTTGAGGCCCTCGGCGCTACAATCAAGACTCCTCAGAAGGCAGATAATATTACAGATGATATTGATCTTGTTGTTTATACAGCAGCAATTCATCCTGACAATCCTGAATATCAGGAATGTAAAAAGAGAAATATTCCTATGGAGACACGTGCAGATATCCTCGGTCAGCTTATGAAGAGCTACGGCAAGGCAATCTGTGTATCAGGAACTCACGGTAAGACAACAACTACCGCAATGGTTGCGCAGATTCTTATGAGCGCTGATACAGATCCTACAGTATCTCTCGGAGGTATTCTTCCTGCATTTGGAAATATCAGAATTGGTAAGAAGGATGTTATTGCCGTAGAAAGCTGCGAATACACAAACAGCTTCTTATCTTTCTTCCCTACTACTGCTGTTATTCTCAATATTGCACCTGATCATCTTGATTTCTTTAAGGATATTGACGATATCAGAAATTCTTTCAGACGCTTTGCTGAGCTCGTACCACAGGGAACAGGTAAGGTTGTTATCAACAGCGAAATAGATAATACCGACTTCTTCAAGCCTGAAGGTGTATCAGGTTTTGTTACATTTGGTCTTGATTCAAGAAGCGACTACTATGCAACAGATATTGCATACGATAAAAACGGCTTCGCTTCATATACTCTTATCTGCAAGGGTGAAGAGGCAGTTAAGATACAGCTTCACGTTCCGGGACTTCACAATGTTATGAACTCTCTTGCAGCTGCTGCAGCTACTCACATTAACGGAGTTGATTTTAAGAGCATCGCTGAAGGACTTTCACAGTTCACAGGAACTAAGAGAAGATTTGAATATAAGGGTGAGGTAAATGGCGTAAAAATCATCGATGATTACGCACACCACCCTGATGAAATAAAAGCTACATTAGCAGCAATAAAGAATACAGAACATAACAGATTATGGGTTGTATTCCAGCCACACACATACACAAGAACCAAGGCTCTTTTAAATGAATTCGCTGAGTGTCTTTCACTTAAAAATGATGACCATGTAATCATTGCAAAGATATTCCCTGCAAGAGAGGAAGATATCTATGGCGTACATTCAGAAGATCTTGCAAAACTAATTGCTGACTCAGGTTCAGACTGCCAGTGCATTAACTCATTTGAGGATATTGCAGAATATCTCAAGAAACATGCCCAGCCTGGAGACTGCATTCTTACAATGGGAGCCGGTGATGTGTTCCAGGTTGGAGAAATGATGCTTAAATAATACTTAAGGAGATTCTGATGGGAAATATAGCTATTTCTTCTAATAGAAGTAATATGTACACAAACATATCTAATGACTTTATTGATAAATATATCGGTACTGACGGTACAAACTTCAAAGTATATGTTTATCTCTTAAGTCTTACACAACAGAATATTACTATCAGCTCCCTGGAAACCATTGAGATTGTACTGGGCATTGATTCATTTGCCCTTGAATCAGCTCTTCTCTACTGGCAGTCGGAAGGTCTTATATCAATTTCACTTGATAATAATGAAAATATAACAGGCATTGTTATCAATGATGTAAAGAACGACAGCCCTAAGAGAAGATCATTTACTGCAAAATCAATTAACAGTGTTACTTCAGCAACTAATAATACGAATAAAAACTCTGTATCTCCAGACGCTGAGAGAGGTGGAACTGCCGCTTATAACTCATACCAGCGCACATCATTAACCTCAGCAGACAGTTCTGAGGATTTACAGAAACAGAAGCAGTATGACGACATAAAGAACATTGCCATAAAGGCTCTTATGCCTGAACAGGACTCCATAAAGGAAGTTATGTTCTATGCAGAAAAATATTTGGATGTTCAGGTTAACGACTCCAACAGGGAGAGACTTATATCCATATATAACCATCTCTATGGAAATGTTGCTCTTGTGGAACATCTGCTTATATATGGCGCAGAGCACAACAAAAAGAATCTCAGATATCTTGAGCGCATTGCCGTAGACTGGAATCATAACCACATTCGAAACAGTGAAGATGCAGATAATTATCTTAAAAACTTCACTGATTATTACGGAAGGGTTATCAGAGCTTTCGGAATAAGAAACAGAGATCTTAATGATGACGAGCTCGATGAAATTAATAAATGGTACGATATGTTCCATACCAACAGTGACCTTATTATTGAGGCCTGCAACAGAACCATGAGAAGATGTCACGAACCATCCTTCGGTTACACCTATAAAATACTTAAGGGATGGTATGACAACAACGTATCAACCATGGATGATGTTTTAAAGCTGGATATGGAACATAAAAATGAAATGAATAAACAGTATGCCAGATACAACAATCCTAAAAAGGCACCTGCTTCTTCATTTAACTATGAAAACCAGAGAAATAACATTGATTTTGACAAACTTGAGGAAGAACTTATTGCTCCCAAGAAATTCAACTCTGACAACTGATTAAGGAGTAACATATGCCTCTTACAAATCAACAATATAATGCCATAATCCGTCAGTATGACCTTATTCGCATAAAGAATAAGCACATACATGACGACAGGCTTGAGGATGTCCGGACAAAAGCTCCCGAATATGACGAACTCAACAAGAAGATAAGCGAATTATCCGTTGAAGTTTCAAAGCAGATTCTTACTCCCGGCATAACTGAGGAGAAGAAAAAAGAGATTAAAAAAGAACTGGATGAAAATCTTCGCGATATTGAAAATGCCAAAAAAGAAATTCTCATCCGTTTATATAATGATCCGCACTATCTGGATCCTATATACACTTGTTCAAAATGCAAAGATACAGGATATGTGGACAACATTACTGAATACAGTATGAAGTCTCAGTGCGACTGCTTTAAGAAAAAAGCCATCGACCTTATCTATGGTGATTCAAACCTTAAAAACATCACCATAAATGAAAACTTTAATACATTTGATTTAAGCCTTTATCCCGACACTCCTTCTGATGAGCTTTCAGGAGTATCACCAAGGGAGTATATGAGAAATCTTGTTGAAGAGACAAAGAGCTTTGTAAGAAATTTTGATAAGAAGCACGGCAACTTCCTCTTTTACGGACAGGCCGGCGTTGGAAAGACCTTTTTATCCAACTGTATTGCTTCAGAGCTTATTAACAGTGTACACAGTGTAATTTACTTCACTGCAACAGACCTTTTCGACAGTCTCCGTAAGGACATTTCCAGAAACGGATACTACGACGATTCTGCCGATGATGAACTTGGTAGAGAAGACATTACATATTGCGATCTGCTTATAATAGATGATCTGGGAACTGAGTATCCAAATCAGTTTACGATTAACAAGTTTTTCAACATTGTAAATGACAGACTTCTTAACAATAAGTCCACAATCATTTCAACCAATTTATCTCTTAAGGAATTGAGGGATATTTATACGGAAAGAACATTTTCCAGACTTGCAAATCTGTACAATATACGCAAGATTGTCGGCAATGATCTTAGATATGTATTAAGAAATAAACGCCTCTAATCTCATATTGAAATTTTATATAAATATGTACGCATTTATTTGCAAATACCGTTTGACTTAATCATTTATAAAGGTTAATATTTTTTTAATTGATATTCTTGAATAAATTTTTGGGGAGGATACATTTTATGCCACGCGATGAACGCCATATTGAAAATATACCTTATGGTTCACTAGGAATTATACCTTTAAAGAGTTGCGCAGCACTCGGCGAAAAGGTAAACAATTACCTTGTAGAATGGAGAAACAGAAGATCAGATTCTACAAACTTAAACGGATACAAGAAGGACTCTTACATTGTTCCTGTTGAAACACCACGTTTCGGATCAGGTGAAGCAAAGGCTGTTATCAACAGCTCTGTAAGAGGTAATGATCTCTTTATTATGGTTGACGTTGTAAACAACAGCCTTACATACAAGATGGGTGGTTTCATCAACCATATGTCACCTGATGATCATTATGCAGACGTTAAGCGTGTAATTGCTGCTGCAAGTGGTAAGGCAAGAAGAATTAACGTTATTATGCCTTTCCTTTATGAGAGCAGACAGCATAGAAAGACAGCCCGTGAATCTCTTGACTGTGCATACATGCTTCAGGAGCTCGTGGCTATGGGCGTTGACAACATCATCACATTTGATGCTCATGACCCAAGAGTTCAGAACTCAATTCCACTTAACGGATTTGAATCTGTATCATGTACATACCAGTTCATTAAGTATCTTCTTCTCAACATCAGCGATTTAACTATCGATTCAGATCACATGATGGTTATCAGCCCTGATGAAGGTGGTATGGGAAGAGCTGTATACTTTGCTAACATTCTCGGTCTCGACATGGGTATGTTCTATAAGAGAAGAGATTATACAAAGGTTGTTGACGGTAGAAACCCTATCGTTGCTCATGAGTTCCTTGGTTCAAATGTTGAAGGCAAGGACGTTATCATTATCGACGATATGATTTCTTCAGGTGAGAGTATGCTTGAAGTAGCAGCTGAACTCAAGGCAAGAAAGGCTAAGAGAGTATTCTGTGCTACAACATTTGGTCTCTTCACTAACGGATTCGAAAAGTTCGATCAGGCTCATAAGGACGGTATCATTGATAAGGTTCTTACAACAAACCTTATTTATCAGCCAGAAGAGCTCCTTGAGAAGCCATGGTATATCAATGTTGATGTAAGTAAGTACATCGCTCTTATCATTGATACAATCAACCATGATGCTTCTATCAGCAATCTTCTTACACCTGTTGACAGAATTCAGGAGAAGGTTAAAGAGTACAACGCAAGCAAAGAGACTATCGATATCGATATCTGATTGTATAATATGCCGTTTAATTAATTACTATGTCTGATTAATTAAATCGTTTTAATATAAAAAGAGGTGCACCCCGGGATAGGATTGAACTGACCCCCAAGTGTTAGACCTTAAAGAGAAGCAGAAACATTCTTGCTTCTCTTTAAGGTCTAACTTTTTGAGGTCACTACAGATTCAGGTGCACCTCTTTTTTGTATATTTTAAATTGTATCGTTTTGTTTATATTTAGAATTTTGGATTTAATATATTTTAAAAGTTTTCAGGTATATAGTTTTATTAGTTTTTGAAGCATGGTCTAAAACTACTGTTTTATAACTCATATTCTTCCCCCTTACACTTTACATGTCTAAAAATTCTTACTCTTAAGCTTATTTAAATTGTACATTACGGTAATATTTACTTATATCAAGATTGTGTAAAATCCTTGTAAAGCTTTATTAAATTGACAACAATCCATAGATATTTACTGACAAAGGTACTATAATCTACATAAAAAATAACCACTGGGGTGGCTTAATATTACATAGAATGTAGCAGTACAATAATAAAATGAAATTTTGAGGGGCAAAAATGATTTATTCAATAATTGATATCGGATCTAACTCTGTAAGAATGTCGGTTTACCGTATTAATAATGATAACAGCTTTACGAGACTATTTTCAGAAAAGGAAATGGCTGGTCTTATTAACTACATTGTAGACAACAATATGACTGAAGAGGGAATTGATAAAATATGTGAAATATTGGATGATTTTCTTTCCATCCTTTCAAGACTTGGAATGGAAGATTCAATAATCCTCGGTACAGCTGCCCTTCGTAACATTGATAATAGAGAATATACAGTTAATCAGGTATACGAAAGAACCGGAGCAAAGATAAATGTTTTATCCGGCGATGAAGAAGGACGTATAGGCTATCTGGGAGTATGCAATGAAACAAATCTCGATAACGGTCTTATGGTAGATATCGGCGGAGGAAGTGTAGAATTTGTACGAATTGCTGATGGCGATGTATGCGGTTCTGACAGCTACCCTCTGGGTTCTCTCAGCTTATTTAAAAATAATGTTGCAAAAATCTGGCCTACTAAAAAAGAAATCATTGCCATGGAAAATGATGTAGACAAATTACTTTCAGATCCAGGCCTCAGTGACATGCACACAGACCAGATATGCTTTATTGGCGGATCTGCAAGAGCAGTATTAAAGATATGCAACCATATGTATAAAAAACCTTCAGACAATCAGAACATAACAACAAAAGAGCTTAAGGAAATTGTAAGTCTTCTGAAAAGTAAATCAACGGAAGCAAGAAGTCTTGTTTTAAAAGCGTGCCCGGATCGTGTACACACCATAATACCGGGTACTATATTTATAAATAAAATTGTTCAACATACTAAAGCAAAAGATATATTCATAGGTAAATATGGTCTTAGGGAGGGCTATTTATGTCAGAAAATGAAGAAATGATTGATCTTTCTTTTACACAAAATCGTGAGCTGAGCTGGTTGCGCTTTAATGATCGCGTTCTTTCTGAAGCTGCAAATAAAGAAGTTCCTCTTATGGAGAGGTTCAGATTTATTTCAATTTTCACGAGCAATTTAGATGAATTCTTCATGGTACGTGTTGGAAGCCTTTTTGACCTTGCGGCAATAGCTCCAAAGCATATCGATTCCAAATCAGGGTTTACACCTGAGGAACAGCTGGAGAATATCTTCTTTTCTGTAGATCCTCTCTACAAAAAGAGAGATGCACTTTTTACAAATGTTATGAAAGAGCTTTCCAACCGAGGCGTAATAGAGCTTTCATATAACGATCTTACTGATGAAGAAAGGGATTATGTACTTAATTATTCCAGAGAGTATATAAAGCCTCTCTTTTCTCCTCAGATTGTAGATGCCACTCATCCATTTCCTGAAATCGTAAACAAGCTTACATACATAGCTGCTTCAATGAAGGATAAAAATAAAAATAAGCGTGTAGGTCTTATTGAAATCCCGGAATCCGCTCCTCAGATAATAATGCTTCCGGGAGATGAATGCCGTTATATTCGTACTGAAGAATTTATAAAAGCTATAATTAATCTTGTATTTCCATCTTATGAAATTCTGGAAACAATAGTTTTCAGAGTTACACGAAATGCAGATATAACTCTTGATGAGGAAAAATTTGACGACGATAATATTGATATGATTTCTCATATGAAGAAAGTTTTAAAAAAGAGAAAAAAACTTGCACCTGTGAGATTGGAAATAAACGGTAATTCAGAGACTCTTGAGGAAATGCTTACAAAGAAACTTTCTATTAAAAAGCATCAAGTATTTAAGTGTAGCTGTCCTTTGAATTTAAGTTACGCATATTCTCTCAAACCAAAAAGCCGAGACTTATATTATCCGTTATATAACTCCAGATATCCGGATTATCTGATTCCACATGAGTCAATGTGGAATCAGATAGTTCAGCGTGATGTACTTCTCTTCTTCCCATATCAGTCCATGCAGCCATTTTTAGACCTTTTAAAAGAGGCTGCAAATGATCCTGAAGTAGTGTCCATAAAAATGACCGTATACCGACTGGCAAAACATTCCATGATAGCCAGAACATTGTGTGAAGCTGCTGAAAACGGAAAGGATGTTACGGTTCTTATGGAACTTCGTGCACGATTTGATGAGGAAAATAACATAGAATGGGCCGAGGAACTTGAAGAATCCGGATGCAAAATCATTTACGGCAGAGAAGGCTATAAATGTCACTCTAAAATCTGCCTTATAACTAAAAAATCAGGCAACAAGATGTCTTACGTAACCCAGATTGGTACAGGCAATTACAACGAGAAAACATCTACTATTTACACTGACTTAAGCCTTATGACAGTCGATCGCGGTATTGCTGCAGATGCTATTGAATTTTTCCAGAATATGATGATTGGAAACTTAGAGGGTAACTACAATGAATTAATGGTAGCTCCTTATTCAATGAAAACCAGATTATTTGACTTAATTGATGAGGAGATTGCCAAGGGTTCTAAGGGTCAGATTGTGATAAAGGCCAATTCCGTAACTGACAGGGAATTGATTGATAAATTCTCTGAAGCATCATGTGCCGGCGTTAAGATTATACTTATTATCCGTGGAATATGCTGTATTTTACCTAATATTCATGGCAAGACCGACAATGTTATGGTAAATAGTATAGTTGGTCGTTTCCTGGAGCATTCCAGAATATATTCATTCGGAACCGGGGAAGATCAGAAGCTTTATATAGGCTCTGCTGACATTATGACACGTAATCAGGATAGGAGAACTGAGATTGCATGTCCTATAAAGAGTCCTGAAATAAAGGCATTTATCAATCGATATATCCGCCGATCACTTCAGGACAATGTAAATCGCCGTGTCATGCTTCCGAACGGTGAATATGCAATGCCTGATTCAAAAGGAAAGGATCCTTTCGATGTGCAGGAATACTATTTAAGTCATGCAATCCATCTTTCAAAGAGCAAGACTCATGATAAATCTCATCATAAAATTAAATATGAAGCTAAAGATAAAATGCAGGATAAAAAACTTAACCTGAGTTTCTTTGATAAATTCTTCAAGCGCAGCAAGAAGAAATAAGAATTCTAATCACTTAATCAAGATATGATAGTGATATACCAGACACTAAAACTTTGATATATAAAATAAAAAAACCGCTCCATATCGGTATTACGCCGATGTGGAACGGTTTTTTTAGTATCCGTTTACATATTAAACCTTAAAGATTGTATATGTAAATATTAATGTTTATTCGGATGGAATGTAGGAACTATATCCATAATAACAGGTCTTATATCCTCAATCTCACTATATGAGAGAATCTTAAGCTGGATAAGACTGTCATAGAATCTCATTTTATCTTCGATAACAATAGGCTTACCTATATGTATAAGCTTATTTTCAGTATCCTGTAATCCCTCTTCATCCATAAGAAGCTCTTCATATAACTTCTCGCCCGGTCTTAAGCCTGTGTACTCAATATTCATGTCCACGCCTAATGTATAACCGGAAAGTCTGATAAGGTTCTTTGCAAGGTCATCAATCTTAACAGGGTCTCCCATGTCCAGAACGAAAATCTCACCACCCTTGGCATATGCTCCTGCCTGAAGTACAAGAGATACAGCTTCAGGTATTGTCATAAAGTATCTTATGATGTCAGGATGTGTAACAGTAACAGGTCCGCCTGCTTCAATCTGTTTCTTAAATAATGGTATAACAGAACCGTTACTTCCCAGTACATTACCAAATCTTACGGCTACAAATTCTGTTTCAGATGCTTCTGCATACATCTGGACAATCATTTCGCATATACGCTTTGTGGCACCCATAACATTTGTAGGATTAACGGCCTTGTCTGTAGATATAAGAACGAATTTCTCTGCTCTGTATCTGTCAGCCATTTTAGCCACATTCCATGTACCTATAACGTTATTCTTAACTGCCTCATTCGGGCTGTCCTCCATAAGAGGTACATGCTTATGAGCCGCTGCGTGATATACAATGTCAGGATGATACTTTCTGAACAGGTCGTCCATTTTCTCTTCGTTACGGACAGAACCTATAAGTGTCTCAATATGGACATTTGGCATTGTCTTCTTTAATTCCTGCTGTATATCGTATGCATTGTTCTCATAGATATCAAATATTATAAGCAGATGCGGATTGTGTCCTGCAATCTGTCTGCATAACTCTGAACCGATGGAACCGCCACCACCTGTAACAAGTACTGTTTTGCCTGATACATATCCCATAATGGAATCCATATCTACAGTTATAGGGTCTCTTCCTAAGAGGTCAAGAACATCAACATTTTTTATGTCCTTAACATTTATCTCTCCATCGACCATCTGGTATACACCCGGAACACTCTTTAATTCACAGTCTGTGTCCTTACAGATGTTTAGGATCTTACTCTTTTCAACATTGTCCAGTGACGGAATGGCAAATATAATCTGGTCGATTTTATATCGTTTTGCATTTTCCTTAATGCTGTCTCTTCCGCCTACAACCTTTACGCCTCTTACATATCTGCCCCATTTACTGGAGTCATCATCTATGAGACATATGACATCCTGATTTGTAAGGTAACGTGAGTCCTGAAACTCTCTGATAAGAGTATTGGCACTTTCACCGGCACCTATAATCATAATTCTTTCAGATCCCTCAATGTGCTTTTCATGCATTAAGAACATCCGAACCATTCTGTATATAAATCTCGATGCAGTAACTCCCAGAATCAGGAAGCAGAACTGCATAAAGTAAACTGTCTTAGGCAGTGCATTTCCTGTGACAAGTGTAATTAATATATACACTCCCACAGATGAAAGGCAGGCCAGTGTTATCTTATAAAGCTCAGATATGGATGCATATCTCCACAGGCTGTGATACAGCCTGAAAAACCAGAATATTGCTATGGATGCAGCCGTATAAATAATGGCTGTATTCTTATATATGGCTGCATAATGGTCAGGTATCATCAGTATTGAGACATCAAATCTCATAAGCAGCGCTAATATTACAGAGGCATTCAAAACGAATACATCGACAATAAACAGAACTAACTGCCTTATAAATAATTGTCTTTTATTCTTGTTTTGATTTTGTTCCAATTTATTTCCTTTCCAAAAAGCCCTTAATAATGCCAACAGCACTTCCCATTCCATATGCTACGTGCATTGCGCCGAAAATGAACGGAAGAAGAAGTGTTGTTATATTAAAGTCCCTTCTGTTTTTAATCATGGCTGATAATGACATTACAATTGCCATTCCTACGTATGATTTACACACGAGCATAAGCAGCTTTCTTGCATATTCACTCTTAGTCATTCTATACATCATAAATGCTGAAACAACTGTAGTTAAAAAGGCAAGAGGAGCTAAATGGAACGGTCTTATACATTTAGGATTAACAAATAATGTTTTTCCAATCCAGTATCCGTTGTCATATTTCTGTTTGATGCTTCCAAACAGATTAGGTCTGATAACCTGATATGAAATTATGTCATCATAGTAAGCAAGCTTAAATCCTGCTTTTCTGATTCTGTAGTTCATGTCATTATCTTCTGTTCTGATAAGCTTTTCGTTATATCTTCCAACCTTATCAAATACTTCTCTTCTGAAAGCCGCATGGAAAAGCGATGTTACATACTTAGGCTTTGAAGAGTTGTGCTTATTTCTATATGGAGCAATTCCTGCACCAAACTTGGAAGTTTCAGCCATAAGAACTGTTCTTGACATACCGCCCCTGCTCTTTGTAATAACAGGTCTTGGTCCGCCGCATACATATTCACCGGCCTCTAATTTTTCCACATTTTTTCTGATGAAATCACTTGGAATTTCACTGTGTGCGTCAACTCTGAGGAGAGCTTCTCCACTGTAGTTATCAAGAGCAACATTCCATGCACATGGCTGAGTTACTCCAGGATTTGAACACACTTTTACATTTCTGAATCCCATGTCGGCAACATCTTCATTATTGAGAAGGGCAAACTTCTCCATCATTGCCTTAGTGCTGTCCTTTGACATTGAATCTATAAGCAAAACTTCAATATTTTCATGTGGATAATCCTGTCTTCTTAAACATTTTAAGAGATTAGGAAGATACATTTCCTCGTTGTAAGCAAATATACAAAAAGTGATAAACATATATTACTCCTACTTCATTACCGCAAAAATAGTTTTTGCCAAAACATACAGATCTTCTTTAAATGACGCTTTTTCTATTCCTTCAAGGTTATACTTCATTTTCTCAGGAAGAACCCTGTTGATATAAACAGCATCCGGATCTGTGGCACCATCAAGCAATCGTGCTTCATCCTTATAGGCTATACTTGCTCTGGATGTAAGACCTGCAGGCATTAAAAGTGTCGCCTTCATTTCATCAGTGTAATGCTTAACATACTTTTCAACTTCAGGTCTTGTACCTACAAATGACATATCACCGCCTATTATATTAAAAAGCTGTGGTATCTCATCCAGTCTGTACTTTCTGAGCGTCTCACCTATCTCAGTTATTCTGCTATCCTGACCAACCGTAAGGGCACTTCCCTTATGTGCCCCCTCAGTCATTGTTCTAAACTTGTATATAGGAAATTTCTTTCCGTATTTTGTAATTCTATCCTGAACGAATAAAATGTGTCCCTTTGAGGATTTCTTAATCTTATAGGCTATAACCCCCATAGGAAGAGCAAATACCACAACAAGAGCTGTTCCCGCATAGAAATCAAATATTCTCTTAAGGCTTAAATACAGCTTTTTCTTTTTTAAAATGTCGTAGTATTTTTTGACCTTTTTATTCTTCATAAATGATGGAAGATTTTCATATGAAATTAATGACATAACATCTCCCTGTATACTTCATTAAACTTATCTATAACATAGTTCACATCGTCGTCACTTAAAAGTGTATGAAGTGGCAATGAGATTTCACAACGGTACATATCATATGCATTTGGATAATCTTTAATATCAAATCCCAGATTCTTATATGCAGTAAGCATAGGTAATGGCTTGTAGTGAACATTACATGCAATACCATGCTTGGCCATATGCTCTATAAATTCATTTCTTCCCTGCTCATCAAGCTGTGGAATTCTTATAAGCATGAGATGGCCACTGGATGTAAAGTCATCTCCAAAATGCTCGAGAACTTCTACGTCGCCCTTTAATCCATTTTTATACATGGATATGATTTCTCTTCTTCTGGCAAGAAGGCCGTCATATCTTCTTGACTGTGCAAGACCTATTGCCGCCTGAACATCTGTCATGTTGCACTTATATAAAGGCGCAACAATGTCATACTCCCATGATCCGAGCTTGGTCTTTGCAAGGGCATCCTTGTTCTGTCCATGGAGTGAGTAGAGCATATACTGGTTGTACATCTCGTCATTGTCCACACCATCGTGGTCTCTCCAGGTCATTGCACCGCCTTCAGCAGTAGTAAAGTTCTTTACTGCATGGAATGAAAATGAAGTAAAGTCTGCGATTTCACCACTCATTTTTCCTCTCTGGCCTGCACCAAATCCATGAGCTGAGTCTGCCATAATAACAACTCTGCCATAGATTTCCTGGTACTTACCATCTGGCTTAAATAAATCTTTCTTAGATTCAGCAACAGCTAAAATCTCATCGTAATCTTCTATTACGCCTGCAATATCAACAGGAATAATGGCCTTTGTCTTTTCGTTGATAAGAGATGCAAGCTGCTTCTTATCCATTTTATATGTGCCCTGTTCCACATCCACCATAACAGGTGTTGCACCCACGTGGCACACCACACTTGCAGTAGCTGTATATGTATATGCAGGAACAATAACTTCATCCCCAGGTCCTATACCTAAGATTCGAAGAGTCATTTCCATTCCTGCTGTAGATGAAGCAAGACATGCCGCTCTGCCTGTGTTGCATCTTTTGGCAACTACATTTTCAAGTTCTTTAGTTTTTGGACCTGTTGTTATCCATCCGGACTTTAATGAGTCGACAACTTCTTTTATTTCCTCATCTGTGATATCAGGTGGAGAAAACGGTATCTTCCTGAAATCCTCTGTTGTTTCCATAATTAACTCCAATCTGTTATCTGTTTTCAACAAACGAAATAAGTGTATTTTTATTATTGAGAGCAGGATTTTCCATTACAATGTGTAGAAGCCAGTTAAGAGTTTCCCCTATCTGCTCACCTACAATTCCAAGCTCCATTAAGTCGCTTCCGTTGACTGCCAGTCCCTTAAGATCCACGCAGTCTCCTCTTTCAAGAATTTCATCGTACAATTTCTTAATTGTCTTAAGATGTACATTTCTGCCTCTTGAATTAAAACCTGTGTACTCTCTCTTCATTCTTCCGTCAGCCTCGGCAAATACAAACATAAGCTCAAGTAAGTCTGTTCCGTATTTGTGAATTGCCTCTCTAACGGATATATCATTTTCCTCAATAACATCATTAATGTCATTCTGGTACTCAACAAGCTTTGTCACTGTATTAATCGTAAAGTTATCAAGCTTTAACTTTCTTAATACATCCCTTGCTTCCTCTGGTGTTCTGTATCGGAGAAGAGCCGCATAACGCATAATTACCATTCTTGGAACATACTTTAAAAGCTCCAGAGTTTTCTGTGCTGAAATACCTGAAAGAGTGTCATATAAAACGGGAAGTATTTCCACAAATAATCCTGTCTTTGCATATTCAATGGTTACTTCTGGATGATCTGACATAAGAGTCTTTGTAAGCTCAACCTGTATTCTTTCAGCACTTACCTTTTTTATGTTAGGAGCCAGCTTAATAATTGCATTATATGTATTAAGCTCTATATTAAATCCAAGCTGAGCGGCAAATCTTATGGCCCTCATCATTCTAAGGGCATCTTCGCTGAATCTGTCTTCGGCATTACCGACTGCTCTAATTATCTTCCATTCCATATCACGGAATCCGTAAAATTCATCTCTGAGTCCCACTTCATCGTTATATGCAAATGCATTGATAGTAAAATCTCTTCTTCTAAGATCTTCCTTAAGATACTTGGAATATCTTACACTTTCCGGATGTCTTCCGTCAGTATATGCACCGTCAACTCTGTATGTTGTAATCTCAAAAGACTTTTTGCCGATAAGCACCGTAACCGTTCCGTGCTTTATTCCCGTATCCACTGTTCTGTGGAATATCTCTTTTACTTCTTCGGGTTTTGCCGATGTTGTTATATCCCAGTCATTAGGCGTTCTGCCAAGCAATGAATCTCTTATACAGCCGCCAACAGCAAATGCTTCATACTCATGACTTTCAAGTTCGGATATAATAAATTTTACTTCGCTTGGCATTTCTATCTTCATTATATTAACCCCGCCTCATATTGTTTCGCATCATTTTATATACCCTTAATAATACCACAATACACGGTATATTTTTATAAAAATGCTATAAAAAAGAGGATTACCAAAGATGGCTTGACTTAAGGATTAACAAAAATCACAGTTAATGAGCCTTCAAGCGGAACTTTAAAAACAGAATGACCACACTAGAGTATTAGGTTACTCCGGTGTAGTCATTTTTTAATAAATAACAGTTACAGTAATTAGATTTTCAATTTCCATGAAAGATTTGCCATTAAAACATTTTTCTGAAAGAACGGCGTCGATAACGGACTGCGGAATATCACCCTCGCCCTCGATTTCGTGTTTGGCAATGCATTTTGCTGCGTTTGGTGTGCAATCCCAAATTACAAGATATGTCTTGTCATCATTTACCTCTGGCTGTAATACATAAGTTGCTCCATTGTATTCAAATTCTGCATCATGGTAATGTGAAATCAATTCGCACATTTCGTTCATCGTAATCCCTTGCATTACTTCACCCCCTTGAATAAATGTTTATGTTTTTCATATAATGGATCTCCTTCTTTTAAATCAGGAGGATTAGGTAGTGTATTTCCGTTTTTGTAGTAATGAATATGCAAAGTTTTTTTACCTCTATGCATTCCATAGTCAATACGATAAACAGGCATTCTATTTTCATCGAACGTGATATACTGGTCAAAAGTCCCATCTTTACGATAAGAAAGATAAGCTGTACCTGGAGTATTGGAACGCTCCGGCAAACTAATACTTGATTTTGGGTCTTTGGGTGCTAAAACCTTAATACCATCTACATAATCAACCGTATGCCATCTTGCAGGTGTGCTAAAACCACCGCTTTCAAGAAAAGAACCTCTACTACCCATTATACAGCACGCTCCTTCCATCTTTGGGAAAAGGACGGATAATAATGGATATTATCGTAAATATCCAATTCATCAACATGCCTGCCGCATACAATAAGATTTGTCGGTGTTTTTTGTCTTTGCAGCTCCTCGACACCACGCAGCAGCATACGCTTACCATATGGGCTTGACATGCATCCATTAGTAGTAATTGCGATAGAACTGTTTTCCGGTAAACCATCAAAGCACCATTCAAAATCACTCTCAACACACCAAGAGGCAACAGGAATGATATTAAATCCATTCTGTTGGAGATAATATGCCATAACTCGATTACGAGTGCAATTCCAAAGTCTCTGTGCTGGCAGCATTTCTGGCAACATGGAGTAATCAGTTGTAATAATTCCTGCAAAACGTTTGAAATCCTTAAAGCTCATTTCAGGGTGATTCCAAAAATTCTCAAACAAAGTGTCATCGATAAAGAAATCAATCCAATATTCCTCCGGCTTAGTAATGCTCTTACGCTCATTGAAACATATTACTTTTGAAGGAATTGCCTGTGTCGGAGCAAGTTGTGGTAATCTGTATTTGCCGACTAATGTTGCTCCGTGCCAGTAATACAGTTTAAAGTTATCGTATTTTCTAACATTTGTTTTTAACATAATTCCTACTTTCTCCGCTAAAATGCGGTTATTTTTCATTTACAGTGCAGCAAAATGAGCTGCACCAATTGACAAAATGGCGAAATTATGCTAGAGTATTCAAGCTAGTATGAATATGTTTAGCATATTCCGCATGAGAACACATTTGTTTGCTGCGCCAACAGCATACAGATGTGTTTTTGTTTTTACCCTCAATTGAACCACCTCCTTTTATGCTATGTTTTCAAATAAACTTAATAATGTAATTTCGTACTTGGTATACTCCGATGAGCCATATTGCAACCATTTCTGATAATAAGAATAAGCATAGCAAGCGGCCTCAAAACTCACTTCAAAGATATCAGCAATATCCACCGGGTTATCCAGTTTCAACTTGTGCACAAGAACAGGGGGAACAAGTGCGTATTTTGCAAAAAATTTCACTTCTTTTTCTGCCAGTTCACTATCCTCGCTGTGATCTAAAACGATATGACCTATCTCATGCATGATTGTATTGTTTATACGACCATAATCTTTTTTATCGTTATAATAGATGTACCATTCTCCAATATTCTTTTCTACCGAAAAACCGTCCTCACTCTTTTTAAAAAGTAGCCATCGTTTACTCTCCGATATCACTGAATAAGGGATAATATTAACGCCCATTTTAGTTGCAAGTTCAAAACCATTAACGGGCACACAGGAGACATCGTATTCTACGAACAAATCAACAACAATCCGCTTGATTTCTTCATATCTTGCGTGTGATAAAGAAATTCCCAATATTACTCCTCCCCAAACAATGCGTTAATTAGTTCTCTTTTTTCCTGCTCAGTCATTAAAGATGCATTTCGTGCAATCATACGGCGAATTCTAGGATGGTCAAATTCTTCACATTCAATACCAAGTAAGAAATCAGATGTGGTATGAAGAGCAGTAGCAATATTTGCCAGCACATCCGGTTTTGGCTCTCTATCGCCGGAAACATATCTGGATATTACTGCTTCCGTTACTCCAATTCGTCCTGCCAATTCTTTTTGTGTCATTCCACGTTTTTGCAAAGTTTCGGTTATGCGTGAACCTAATTCCTTTCCCATAGTGGTACTCCTTTCTGTGCTATTGATTTTAATAGTCACTATTAGTATACTTGCTGTTTGCCATTTTGTCAAGTTATGTTGCCAAATAAAACCGCATTGGTTTTTACCATTGTGGTTTTATTTGATTATTTCGTTTTATAGTTCTTTAAATCTTGATGCAAGCTGTGTAAAGGTTGAATTTTCTTGAATCTGTCCTGCTGGAATAAACAGATAACGCCACTCTTTATATCCATTTTCCTTTGCCCATCTAGATGCCGCAGAACAATACTGAATGGTATGCAAAGGATACGAGCAAGAAAATTAAAGCTGTGTTTAAGGCAAAAGGAGAATCCGGAAAACCATTATGCACCAATGTACCCTATGGGTATATGAAAGATCCGGAGAATAAGGATCATTGGATTATTGACGAGCCTGCTGCTGAGGTAGTAAGACGAATTTTTGATTTATGCATAAAAGGATTTGTTCCAAGTTAGATTGCAAATAAATTGCATGATGAAAAAGTTCTTTCACCTTCTGCATATCTTAAATCAAAAGGTGGAAATCCCACAGCTCAATCTTATGATGAGTATGGTTGGTCACCGGCGATTATTTCATCTATTTTGGAACGAATAGAATATCTTGGTCATACAGCAAATTTCAAAACAAGAAGAAAGTCATTTAAATCAAAGAAAAAAATTGAAAATGACCGTTCACAGTGGCAAATATTTGAAAATACACATGAACCGCTTATCAGCCAAGATACCTATGATACAGTACAGCGCATTCGTGATGGCAGAAGAAGACGAACACCTTTAGACGAAATGCCTATATTATCTGGAATGGTATACTGTGCTGATTGTGGCGCTAAACTATATCAAGTACGAGGAAAAGGTTGGCCACACGAAAAGGAATATATGGTTTGTGCCAGTTATCGCAAAAAAAGAAAAGAAACTTGTACTTCTCATCAAATTAAGAATGTAGAAATTGAAGCGGCATGCTTTATGCTATTCAGCAAGTAACCGCATTTGCAAAAAATCACAAAGACGAATTTATCGAGCTTGTAACAAAAAACAATGTAAAATCTGCAGAACGTGCTATCCGAGATAGCAAGAAAGAATATGAGCAGGCTATTGCCAGAACAAAAAAGCTAGATACTTTTATTCAAAAGTTATTCGAGGACAATGCGGAAGGTAAAATCAGCGAATGTTGATAGTTTTCTTGAAATCGTACATACCTACACTGATATTCAGGAGCTGAATGCAGAAATCATCAGAACCTTTATTGAAAAGGTATATGTATATCAGTCTGAAATGAAATGGTCACGTAATACTAAAAAACTAAAGATTATATTCAACTTTGTTGGAGAAGTTGAAATTCCATCGAACGTAAAAACGGCATAGCCGCTATTAACGACTATGCCGAATTTTTTAAAACACCTTAATCCATTTGTTAAGCCAACAAATGTAACCCTCTTTTTAAACGTTATATCATTCCGACATTTCCTGACATCCACATAAATGTGAGAACCACTTCTATACCTGCCAGTATAATACATGTAGCCACACGTGCCGCATGGTTCTGGCGTGCAATAATGTCATATGCACCAATCCATACCACATAATCACCTGAAATAAATCTCGGTGTACTCATAACTGCAGATGTAAGCGGAACTGCCAATGTCAGGCCACCGAAAACTGCCTCTGAATACAGTCTTCTTACAAGCATATATATGAACACGGCAATTGCCCCGATACATATCCAGCCTAAAAGCGTGTGATATACATCCGATCCTATACTTATGGCATCAAGCAATACGCCAACTATAGGGAAATGCTCCTCTGTTCTCCATGCTATCTGTACATTCTTGAATGCAAATGCATCTCCGCAGAAGAAATATAAGAAAAGCATATATGAAAATGTTCCTATAGGTGTAACTAATACCGCAAGTAATTTAACCGGTGTGGCAAATATATGCCCTAAAAATCTGACTACATTTTTTCTTCCTGTAGTATGTCTCCAGTCCAGGTACATTTCTATAAGAAGAGGAACCACGAGCAATACGCCCATGTTTCTTGTTAACCCGGCACCTATAATTAAAAAACCTGCAAGGAGGAACTGCTTTTTCTTCATTAAATAGAATGAAAATACAATGAAGAAAATATACATACTCTCTGTGTACATGGTTCCCATATACATTGTAAATGGTCCCATAAACAGAAACCATCCAAGAAGCATTCCGTCTTTAAATATGCCATTAAAGAAATCTATTGCCTTACTCCCCTCAGGATTAGGTCTTTCATAGAATTCTCGTTCATTCTTTGTAAGTCCAATCAAACGGATGGTTTTTATGGCTAAAAATGCCGCTGCAAATATACATACATTTGCCACTATCATTCCAACGTAAAATGTAGGAATAAGACCAAATGTAATAAATTTAAGTCCCATACATACCAGTGGATATAATGGGAAGAACGCCCAGTTATTCTGTGAGTCGTCCGGAACAACAGGCAGTGAATATCCGTAATCTGTAATATTCATATATCTTAAGGCATCCCATCTTCCGAACATTGCCTCAAACGAATCACCTGTGCCCATAAAAGCTCTTGTAATAAAATAAATTACTACAAATATAGCTCTGCTTATCAAAAAAGCAAAAAGCAGTCTTAAAAACAGCTTTTTGTTATCATTTACTTTTTCCATCATTATGCCATTCAATTTTTAATTGTTATGCTCTTTATTTTGTATGTGTACTTATCTGCTTTAAAAGTAACTACATACTTCTTTCCTCTGTCTAATCTTGGAAGGTCGAATTCAACCTGTCCAACTCCCGAAAATTCTCCCAGGTATATATCTTCTCCACCCTCTTCCTTTATGTAAACCGAAGCCTTTCTGTCTGCAATCGGATTATAGGACGCATAGTGAAATAATGTCTGGGATATCTCAGCAGATGTGTCAGAATCCTTAATTTCGTAATCTGCATTAGGATTATGAAATCCTGAAACATCAATGATCATCTTTCCGTCTTTTACATTTTCATCAAACTTATAATAAAGATAACTCTTTGTATCGCTATTAATTAAGCCCCGTCTGTCAACATAGTCGTCGTTAAGCCATCCGCTGCCAAGACGAAGACATCTGTTTTCCTTTCCGGACTCAGTCTGTTTGGCCATATATTCCTTAGTTCCAACAATATATGTAAAATGGCCCTCTCCGGGCCATGTTTTTAACTCATGTGTGATGTAGTACATTCTGTATTCATCTGAAACCTTTGGATTTTTAGCCAGTAAGAAGACAATTCCGAAAAATGCGACTAGAGCACCGCATACAATATAAATAATTATATTTCTTAACTTCTTCATAAACCTTTAAATCTCAACAATAATACATTCACCATTTCCATCTATAGATACTGTCTTATCACCTGCAGGCACGAAAAATACATCTCCTGCCCGGAATGACTGAACCGTATCCTCTAAAGGAGAGTCCTTTGTTCCTGTATATACTTTTCCTTCACCCGAAATAAATACCATTGATTTAAATGAGCTCTTATCAACAGCCACTTCAAAATACTTATCCACATTTACAATATCTGCCTTAAAGAATTCACAGTCAACCAATGTATTTTCCACATTTGCTTCAGTAGAACGTGAACATTTATTATCAGATGCGGTTTCCTTTGCGGCTCTTACGTTCAGCTCAATATCTGTTACATCTATAGCTCTGTCAATATGTAATTCTCTGGTTTTTCCTGTCTTGCTGTCTATTCTGTTATAGTCAAACATTCTGTATGTAATATTTGAACTTTCCTGAATCTCACATAATACAAGGCCTTCTCCGATTGCATGGATTGTACCTGCTCTTACGAAGAACACATCTCCCTTTTTAACAGACATCTTACAGAGAAGATCAGGTAATGTTCCGTCATGTATACTCTTTCTGAGTTCTTCCTTTGTAACAGGTTCTTTGAGTCCATAATAGAGATATGCATCAGGAGCGGCATCGATTACATACCACATTTCATTCTTGCCGTAGTCTTTTTCATACTTCATGGCATATTCATCATTTGGATGAATCTGAATTGAAAGAGGCTTCTCCGCATTAATAAATTTAATTAATAAAGGAAACTTAACCATGTCAGATGCCTTCTCTCCAACGGAGTCTTCACCTAAAATATCAATTAAATCCTTTAAAGTTAAACCGTCATATTTGCCGCCACATACATGTGCAGGTCCGGCATCGTGGGCTGATAGTTCCCAGCTCTCCGCTAAGTATGAACTGTCGCCACCCTTACCATACATTGTCCTAAGCTTTGTTCCGCCCCACAACTTCTCCAATAAAAACGGTGTTAATTTATATATATAAAATGAGTCGTCCATAACCTTCCTCTATAAACATAAAATCACTTATATACAAAAATAACTATATAGTTTATTAACCATATAGTTATTTAATCTTAATTTTATATTTTACTTATTTAATTGATAAATATCAACATAATACTTCATTTCATTGCATCCAATCGGATAAGGAAGTTTTGAACCACCATATATTGTTTTTGGTTTGTTCAACATACTAAGGTTAGATTCAACTGATGTAACTTTATTTATCTGCACATCTGTTGTTCCCTCAGTAACATCAAGAACATCCTTATAAAGTGCAACTCCAAGAAGATTTGCCTCTGTCTGACCTTCGACAGTATTCTTTTCTATCTCTTCATCTGCAGCAGACTGACCGATAAAGTAAATGTCTCCATTGGCATATTCCTTTACGATGTCATAAGTTGAGCTTAAGTTTTCATAGATAACAGGATATACATCAAGTCCCTTTACAATAGAAAGATATGTAAATACAGTAGGTAACTCATTATTACTTACGATTATTGAATCACCTTCCTTAAACTGATCTCCTACCTTTTCAAGCTCTGCAAATGACATTCTTGTGTCATCCTGATACTCGCGGAGATATTCCAGAGGTTTGGCAAAAAGGAAAGCTGACCATATTGCAATTCCGATTCCGGATCCTATTCCAATCCACTTACCTGCTGACTTAGGTATATGGGCAATGATAAGTGCGAACAGCAATAATATAAACGCCGCATATACTGCAGAATATCTCGCATAATAGTAGTAATATCCTACACCCACATTCATTACCACTGAAGAAAATACTACAGCGTACAGGAATATAATTCCTATAGTCATGTTCTGGGCTGACTTAAGTATTACATTTGGATAAATAAGCAGTACAACAAGTGCCACAATCATAGCCACAAATGCTGTCTGGCTTGCATATGCATAAAATGATGTTGAATAGATATCAGTTACTCCGTATGAAGCAAATGATCCGTTTTTATACGCTCTGAAGAAGAGTCCAAGTGCAATAACAAGGAATGCTCTTATTACCCATGCAAATATTATCTTTGCTCTTCTTGCCTTAATTTCTCTTTCACGCTCAGATAATTCCCAGTTTTTACTTGTTCTGTAAATGTGGAATATCATGATTACAATATTTATTGCAACAGCCACAACTACCGCAATAGTAATAAGCATTGTAATATTGCCTGTGCTTATTCCAATTCTCTCTATAAATTTATAGTTGCCTGTTGTATATCTCTTTGACCAGCTGAGCATGAACATAAAGCCCACTACATATGCACCGAGCATTATGAGATTGTTGTACAGCCACATAATTGATTTGTCATATATATACAGCACAATAAATATCATGAAGAACATTGGAAGTATTGTATATATGGAAATGTGGAAGAAGCAGAATGCTCCTATAGGCAATGTTGAAAGAAGCTTAACTATGTTCTGTCTTCCTTCGCCATCATCAAATACAAGTCCGTTATATGTATCCTCATCACGCTTAATACCGCATATAACCATATATGCAAAGTAAAGCATAAGCATAATGAGAACGCTCTCTGTTAATGTGGATTTATTTACCCATACTAAAACAGGAGAAATTGAGAAAGTAACGGCTATTCCCGTACTTAAAATCACGCCGGCACTTAATTTTCTGCATATCTGATATACGAGAACAATGGATGCAAACATTAATCCAAGGTTAATGCCGCCCATATTAGCTGCGCCGAACATGCTTCCCCACCATGCAAGAAGTGCAGGGTATGTGTTAACACCGTGAATTACGGCATTTGTTGAATCATCAGACAATCTGTAGTATCCAAGAACATTTTTATCCAATGTACCAACTGCATCAGTAAATACATTTCCTGATAAATGTTCCACACCCGGATATGTATATACATTTTCAAAATGTCCGTTTAAATAGGCAAGAGCCTTAACCTGGTATACACCTTCATCCTGACCCATTCCGAAATATCCGAATCTCTCTCCGAAAAGAATAGCAAATGCTGCAAATATTGCTATAGGGATTAACCAGTCCGCAATACTTTTTAAGGATATGTCCACCTTAGGATAGCACTTAAATACCAGTCCCAGTCCAAACATACAAACCGATATACTCATGGCAAGCATACATGCATTATTAATGGTAAATTTATCCATTGCCACAAATATGGCACTGCTGATTATATATATAATCACATAGCTTCCGAATGAAAGGGCTGCAAGTGTTGTGCCGTCTTTTCTGCTTAATATGCCGGAAAAGAATAACCACAGCGCAACTATCGCTATAATTGATAATGTTATGATCATACTAACCTCATAAATTCTGCATATTTTCTTCCAATCACAGAATAATCATATTCAAGTGCAGTTTTATATGCATTTTCCGTTAACTTATCCCTTAAAGCGGAATCGTTAAATACTTTATTAATAGCCTCCGCTATACCCTCTACATCTCTTTCTTCAGTAAGGAGACCATTTTCCCCATCCTTAATCAATGTAGGAATACCGCCTGAATTACTTGCCACAATTGGAAGCTTTGAACTTGCAGCTTCAAGAAGAACAATTCCAAACCCCTCTTTTGCTTCTGCCGTAACACTTGGCATAACCAGTACATCTGCCGATGCATAGATAGTCTTTAACTTGTCATGTGTCTTAGCTCCGGCAAATACTATATCTGAATTAACGGCAGCAAGCTTGTCCTTAAGCCCTGACGCAAGTTTTTTAAGCTCCTTTTTAAGCTCACCGTCACCTACAATTACCAGTCTGGTATTTGGAATATGTTCCATGGCTCTGATGGCATATTCAGTGCCCTTAACTCCAACAAGACGGCCTACGAAAAGAGCTACCTTTTTACCATTCTGCTTAAAGTAATTGTCTTTGCGGTGCTGCTCACCGAATTTACTTACATCAACACCCATGGATATAACAGCATTTTTTCTATGAGGATACAGTTTTAATGTATTGCTCATAAGATCAGAAGAAACAGTAGTTACTCCCCATGCATTTGCAAGTGCCTTTTTCTTCATATTAATAAAAACAGAATTGTTAAGGCTGTTAATATCACTTCCATGACATGTAATAACATATGGAACATTTGTCATTTTAAGAGCCTGATAAGCAACGTATCCGCCAGGGATTACCCAGTTGGCATGAAGCACGTCAAATGTACCTATTCTGTTCTGTATCTCTCTGATAAATGCCTTATAGAAGAAAGGTAAGAGGAGACCGCGTTTTTTGTCTTCCTTTATTCTTGATACCATGGCACCCGGAGCTGTAAGTGTTTCCTTCTCGTGTACAGGGAAATAGTGGAAACGCTCAACCTTTACACCCTCCATAACCTCTTTATCGAGAGCTCCCGGCGACGAAGGAACCAGTACGGTAACATCTGCATATGGCAATAAAGATTTGGCAAAATCCAGTATGAATCTCGGCTCACTGTCACCATTCCATCTTGGGAATGTTGTTGCAATTACCAACACCCTGCGCTTAGACATATTTACTCTCCTTTGATATTAAGATTCCTTTTCATCAGGAATATCCTTATGAATTTCTTTATCTTGAGTTGCTTTATCTCTGTTTACATCGATAATTTCAATATCTTCATATTCCACCGGATCTTTACCGCATGCAGCATCAAATTCTGCTTTTCGATTGTGATATCTGATATCCTGTAACAGTTTTCTGTTGGCAAAGAACAGGTCTCCAAGCAATCCGCCGATTATGGATATAAATCCAAGAATAATCATCATGGATGCAAATATAAGCCCCTGTGTATGTCCTGCTCCAAGCCCCATAAAATAAAATACAAGGTATCTGATATAGAATGCCGCACCAATTCCACCGAGAATAAGTCCAAGTGTCATAAAGAACTTAAGTGGCTTATATACTAAAGTTGCTCTTATGATTGTCATCATTGAACGACGTACATATCCACCCATACTCTTGAAGAGACGTGACTCTCTAAGCTCAGGATTAGTTCTGATAGGAACTGACATTATTGTCATTTTCTCCTGTCCTGCCTGAACGATTGTCTCTAATGTATATGTATATTCGTTAATAACATACATTTTTAATGCAGCCTGTCTTGAGAATGCTCTGAATCCACTTGGCGCATCAGGAATATCAGTTCCACTGGCCTTTCTTACAACCCAGCTTCCGAAGTGCTGAAGCTTTTTCTTAAGTGGTGAGAAATGCTCAGTTTCATCGATAGGTCTCTCACCAATAACGATATGAGCCTTCTTTTCGATAATTGGTCTTACGATTTTCTCGATATCTTCAGCCACATACTGGTTATCCGCATCAGTATTAACTATAATGTCAGCACCATTTTTAAGACAGAAATCAAGACCCTTCATAAAGCCCTTTGCAAGACCCTTGTTTCTTCTCTGCTTTACTATATAGTTAACGCCCCATTCTCTTGCGACTCTTTCAGTATCATCCTTACTACCGTCATCAATAACGAGATATTCTATTTCGTCTATTCCATCAATATGCTTTGGCAAAGCATTAAGTGCAATTGTCAAAGTTTCCGCCTCGTTATAACACGGAACCTGTATTATTAATTTCATTTACAACTCCACAATAAAAACTGCACATTGGTATGTGCAGTTTCAACTATATGCATCACTAAATTATTATCTTTCACTAAGCAACAATATAATTTAAACTACAACATTATATTGTAACTATAATTACATATCTTTGTAAAGATTTTTAAGCATCGAAATCTCCTTGATGTAGCCCTCTTCCTCATTAGGTGTTTCAAGGTAAAATGGCAGATTTCTTAAAGCTTCATGATTTATTATTCTTTCAAATGCTTCCATTCCGATTGAACCCTCACCGATTTTCTCGTGTCTGTCCTTATGACTTTCAAATGGATTCTTTGAATCATTTATATGAATTGCCTTTAATCTGTCCAGGCCTATAACTCTGTCGAACTCTTCCAGTACACCGTCAAGGTCATTAACAATGTCATAACCTGCGTCATATACGTGACATGTGTCCATACATACGCCAATCTTATGACCGAGTTTCGCTCTCTTTATTATCTCTGCAATTTCTTCAAACTTTGAACCTATTTCAGTTCCCTTACCTGCCATAGTCTCAAGAAGCACTGTTGTGTGCATATCATCTGTCATAACCTCATCAAGAGCTTCAACAATAAAATCTATGCCTTTTTCAACTCCCTGACCTACATGACTTCCAGGATGGAAGTTATACATATTGCCGGGTACATATTCCATACGCTCTAAGTCGTCCTTCATTGTATCTCTGGCAAATATTCTTATGCTTTCGTCCTTTGAACATGTGTTAAGTGTATATGGAGCATGGCATAAAATCTGCTCTATACCATTTTCCTCACAGAATACACGAAAGTATGCACAGTCCTTTTCATCAAGGGCCTTGGCCTTTCCGCCTCTCGGATTTCTTGAAAAATACTGAAATGTATTGCCACCCATTTTCACGATTGTTTTGCCCATATGCATAAAGCCTTTTGTGGCAGATAAATGGCATCCTATTTTTAACATATAAACTCCTATTTCTTCTATATTGTATTCTCAGACACACAAATCCCGCTGCCGGAAAATTCTGCTCACTGCCTGCGAACACACTACTTATTAATCATCAGTCTAACAGCTGCTTGTAAATAACGCTTTTTGAAACACCTCTGTCAGCAGCAACTGCCTTCATGGCGCTCTTTCTGTCCATTCCCTGATTTTCATAATGTTTCATATGGTCTTCAAGTGGCATTTCTTCCCATTTGCGCTTATTTTCTTCATCCTGCTGTTCCATGCTTTTGCCGGCAATTACGATAACATACTCCCCTCTCGGATCATTTGATTCGTAATATCTTATAACCTCATCAAGAGTCATATGAAGTGCTGTTTCATGGAGCTTTGTAAGCTCTCTGATAACAGCCACGTGTCTGTCACCGCCAAATGTCTCCTTAAGCTCAGCAAGTGTTCTTACAAGATGGTGCGGAGACTCATACATGATCATTGTTCTTGTCTCTTCCTTTAATTCATCAAGAATTCTGTTTCTAAGCTTTTTATCAGTAGGTAAAAATGCCTCGAACGCAAATCTTCTTGTATCCTCTCCACTTATTGTAAGGGCTGTTATACATGCACATGCTCCCGGAAGTGAAGTTACCTTAATTCCCGCTTCAATGCACTGCTTAACAATTTCCTCACCCGGATCTGAAATGGCAGGTGTTCCAGCGTCTGTTATTAATGCGATATTTTCTCCGTTTAAAAGTTTTTGTACAAGTGTCTTAGCCTTTGATACCTTATTGTACTCGTGATAACTTGTAAGTGGAGTGTTAATCTCATAGGCATTGAGCAAATGTATACTGTTTCTTGTATCTTCCGCTGCAATAACATCCACTTCCTTAAGAGTTCTGAGTACACGCAATGTTATATCCTCTAAGTTTCCTATAGGTGTGGCGCATAAATACAGCGTACCTGTTTTTCTATAATTATCTGATTCGTTCTGCATAATCTTATCCTGTAAAAATATGTCTGTTATCTCAATATCCATCGGCATACCGTCCGATGAGAGTGTTTTTATAATATTATTTAAAAATCTCATTTGAAAATAATATTGGGCTAATACTATCTACCCAGATTATTTCAGCTTAATCCAGCTTTCCGTATAACCTGAGCAATTCATCCGTATATTCTCCCTCTTCTTTATATATTATAAGAGGACTTTCCACAACCAGCTGCTCTCCTCCGCCCTTTACGGCTTCAATCAGCACAAGTGTTGCAGGTGAATGAGCAAATGAATGAACCATTTGTATTCTCTTCGGCTCCAGATGTTCCCTTCTTAAATCTTCCAGAATAGATATAAGGTGCTTTGGTCTGTGTACGAAAAATGCCTTTCCCTTTAACTTTAAGCTGTGGGAGCAGGCCTTTGCAACATCTCCGAAATCGCATTCCACCTCATGCCTTGCTATAGCCACGGCGCTTTCCGGATTTTTAAATCCTGTTCCCACCTTCATATATGGCGGATTGCAGGTTACCACATCAAATTTATCCTTAAAATCAGACTTATCATTTAATGATTCCGCTGAATCTGGATCACATATTATATGATTGTCCCTCTTACTTATATACAGCTTTCCTTTAGGGATGTCGCAGAGATTTCCTTCAACTATTTCAATATGCTCGGAGACATTATTTAATTCCATATTTCTTTTTGCAAGATCTGCACATGGCTTCTGAAGTTCAACCCCCGTCCAGTCAACGCCCTTTCCCTTTGCGTACATAAGAAGTGGTACTATTCCGTTACCGGTACACAAATCCAGGCATTTATTTTTCTTTGAAGCATTTGCAAATGCAGACAAAAGAACAGCGTCCATTCCATAACAGAATAACGCTGTGTCCTGAATTATTTTAAAACCGTTTATTTCTAAATCGTCTATTCTCTCACTCATATTTCCATATATAAATGATGCAGTCATTGTATTTATCAAAACAGGCACCATTTATCAAATCCCTGATATTTTTCTTTATTTTATCAGATAACATGGAAAATTGTAATTCTAATTGTATACGATTAAATCTGCATGCGATTAAGAATCTGCATGCAAATTGCCATCCTATTAATAATCTGCATGTGATCGAGAATCTATATGCGACGAATATCTACATGCAAATTGCCATCCGCATTCGATCAGATATCTAAATGCAGACGGCAATTCACAATTTAATTAATTAGTTTGTTATTGGGGTAGTTAATTTTAATGTTTTATTTGTTTGTTTTTCTCTCATCAATAACTCTGCTTGATTTGTGCTCTGAACGAGTATCAAGTTCTCCGTACTCATGTATAGTTACTGATGCAGGCTTTACGCCGATTCTGCTCTTTAATGCAGCGCTTACTCTTTCAGCAACTTCGATATCATTTTCTGTGCTGCCTTGGTTCTTTTCAATTTCAACGCTGTATCTGCAGGCGAAGTTTTCTTCGAATACTCTGATTCTGTATTCACCTGTAATTCCCTTAATATCACGAACAACTGCTTCAATGTCACTTGGGAATACATTTACGGCTGAAATAATGAACATGTCATCCTTTCTTCCGTTAATATAGATTCTTCCGTGAGTTCTTCCACACTTACACTTGCCTGTGTCAATTCTTCCGATATCACCTGTTCTGAAACGGATAAGAGGTCTTGCATGCTTTCTTAATGTTGTAAATACAAGTTCACCAACCTCACCTGGAGGAAGCACCTCACCTGTGTTAATATCAACTGTTTCAACAAGGATGTGGTTCTCTGCAATGTGGAGACCGTCCTTTTCTTCACACATGGCTGCACATGCTCCGAAAATGTCGGATAAGCCGTAGAAGTCAAAGATTTCTGCTCCCCATAAGTCCTCAACGGCCTTTCTTGTTGCACCGATTGATCCACCGAGCTCACCGGCAACGATAATTTTCTTAATGTTAAGATCCTTCTTTGGATCAATGCCTGCCTGTAATGCCTTTTCACCAAGCTGCCAAGCATATGAAGGACTGGTCCACATGATTGTTGGCTGGTATGTCTTTAATACAAATAAGAGTCTTTCACTTGGAAGAGTTCCGCCCCAGATACATAATGCACCGAGGTTCTGAGCTCCGATAACGTCAGGGCCTCCAACGTAAAGCGAGAAGTTAAGACCGTGTAAGTATCTGTCCTTAGGTCTCATTCCGATCTGCCAGAACCAGCGGCTCTCCGTTTCCTGGAATTCGTCAAAGTCCTTCTTTGTAAACGGACTTACTGTTGGAACTCCTGTAGAACCTGAAGATGTAGAAATAAATACAACATCTTCTTCAGGTACTGCACATAATTCACCTAAAAATGATCCAACACCCTGAGTATCTCTCTGAGTTTTCTTGTCTACAAATGGAAACTTTTCGATATCTGAAAGTTCCTTAATATCCCCAGGCTTAACACCTGCTTCATCAAATGAACGCTTGTAGTAAGGTGCATTGTCATATGCAAACTTTACGATTTCCTTTAAATCTTCAAGCTGTCTTTTTTCAAGCTCCTCTCTGGGGAGCGTTTCTAATTCTTCATCCCAATATTTACTGTTTACATCCCTGCTCATTTATCTTCACCTGTTTTAATCCGTAATTTTAACCTGTAGTTTTAAAGTTCTTATTTATAAATTCCCATTTTCTGTCTCTTGACTGTTTTACAAGCTCTATATCGTCATCTGTAAGATGTTTGAATCTGCCCTGTCTTCTAAGGTATTCGCCCACATCTGAAAACTCTTTAGGTCTTCTGTTTAATGTGTATTCACCATTTTCATATTCCGCCAGATACCATAAACCGCAGTCAACGATCTCCTTCGCAATGTCCACTGTTATATCAGGCTTGATTCCCCAGCCTGTGTGACACGGAGCTATAACGTGGATATATTTTGTACCCTTTATCTTAGATGCCTTTTCCACCTTGTTCATAAAGTCATTTATATATCCGATACTTGCTGTTGCCGCATATGGAATATCATGTGCAGCTATAATTTCAAACATATTCTTTTTCGGTCTGAGGTTGCCGTGAATTACTCTTCCATCAGGAGTTGTAGTTGTTGTAGCTCCATATGGTGTAAGAGAACTCTTCTGCATTCCAGTATTCATATATGCTTCGTTGTCGTAGCAAATGTAGAGTATGTTGTCATTTCTGTCGATTGCTCCGGATAATGCCTGAATTCCGATATCGGCTGTTCCGCCGTCTCCTGCAAGACCTACTGCCTGGAAATCTGTTATTCCCTGCGCCCTGAGTCCTGCCTCTATTCCTGTAAGCATTGAAGCTGTACCTGCAAATGTGGAAATAATGGCATTATTGGAGAAACAGAGCTGTGGGAAGTTAAAACTTACCGCAGACATACATCCTGCAGGTATAACTGCAACGGAACGCTCTCCAAGCACCTTAAGAGCTATTCTTAAAGCCAGACTTCCTCCACATCCGGGACAGGCTTTATGTCCGAAAAAGAATTCTTCTTCATTTAGATTTTTTGCGTTTAATGCCATTATTCTTCACCTATACCCAGGAAATGAATTCCAAATCTGTCGTCTTTAAGTTCTATGTATATATCTTCTACTTCACGACATGAAATGTTCTTTCCGCCCAATCCGCCAATGTAATTGGATGTCGGGATGTTAACATCATTTTTTCTGAGAGCTGAGTTAACATTTGTATAAACAGTTCCTTCATTACCAAAAGAAATATCCTTTTCAAGAACTGCAATACCCTTTGCATTTTTAACTGCTTCGGCTATTTCTTCATTTGGGAAAGGACGAAGGTATCTTATTCTTAAAACACCTGCCTTAATTCCTTCTTCTCTCAGATTATCTGCCGCTTCCTTTACGAGACCGGCTACACTTCCCAATGTAATGATTATGTAGTCCGCATCCTCTGTTTTATATGTTTCAATAAGTCCTGTATATTCTCGTCCGAAGATCTTGGCAAATTTCTCTTCTGCCTCTTTAATTACATCCTTTGCATTGATAACACCGATATGCTCGTTGTACTTAAAAATGTAATTCTGATCCGGACCTGCTGAGAATGCCAGGTTCTTAGGATTATCAAAATCTATTTTATTTTCTGTTTCAAATGGTGGAAGGAATGCATCCGCCTGTTCCACATCAGGAACATCTACCACTTCATAAGTATGTGTAAGTACGAAACCGTCAAGGTTTACCATGCATGGAGTTGATACATTCTTATGTTCCGCCACATAGTAGCTCATGAGAGCAAGATCTAGGCTCTCCTGTGCATTTTCTGCATATGCCTGAATCCATCCGCTGTCTAACTGAGAAATAGAATCTCTCTGGTCTCCATAAATGTTCCATGGAAGTGCAGTTGAACGGTTGGCATTCATCATTACGATTGGAAATCTTCCGCCCGCTGCATATGTAAGGCATTCAGCCATGTATAAAAGGCCTTGTGATGATGTAGCCGTAAATGTTCTTGCTCCTACTGCAGAAGCTCCTATGGCACATGAAAGTGCGGAGTGCTCTGATTCAACATGTATGAATTCTGACTTAAGGTCACCGTCTGCAACCATTTCTGAAAGTCTTTCAACAACTGTTGTCTGAGGTGTAATTGGATATGCGGAGATTACGAGAGGCTTTGCAATGCGTATTCCCTCGGCAAATGCTTCATTTCCCGACAAAAACTTCTTTGCCATTACTCTTCCTCCATTTCTATTGCCTTGAAAGGACAAACCTTTCTGCATATTCCGCATCCCTTACAGTAGTCGTAATCAATCTTTACTTTGTTATTCTCTTTATCCTTTGAAATAACTCCGTCCGGACAGTAAAGATAACACTGAAGACATCCTGTACATTTTTCTGAGCAGACTACAGGTTTTTCACTTCTCCAGCTCGCATTCTTTGTTACCAGATATCCTGCGTCATATGATGGCACATCCGGAATTTTTGGTATTTCATCTCTTAAATACGGTTTCATTTCGCCACCCCGCTTACCAGATCAACAGCCGCCAGCGCTGCTTTAATGTTCTTTTCCTGCAACTTTGCCGGCATGTATCCTCTTATTGCTTCTGCAATATTTTCACTGTCTACTATTCCTGAAACACCTGCCAGTGCTCCAAGCATTACAGTGTTTGTTATTGTTCTCTTAAGAATTTCATTTGCCAGTGTATCAGCATCTACTGCGATTATTCTCTCATCGTCAAAATGCTTCTTTGTATTGATGATGATCTTTCCATTTTCTTTCAGTCCATCAAATGAATTGAAAAATAATGTGTCGTCAAGATATATGACATAGTCGGCTTTTTCAATTTCACTTCTGTCTCCAATTCGACAGCTGTCTAATTTTGTAAATGCTCTTACGGGAGCACCTCTTCTTTCAGGTCCAAAAGACGGAAATGCAATTGAATAACTGCCTCTTACGGCGTATGCTGCACCCAGCAGCTTGGCTGCCGTAAATGCTCCCTGTCCTCCTCTTCCATGCCATAATACATCTATCATTTAATCACCTATCATTTCTTCCATCTGAGCAAGTATGACTGCAATTTGTTTACTGCAAGTGCAATCACTGTCACTACTAAGCCTATAACGAGAAGACCCACTATTGTACGTGTGTAATCTCCAAAATCTGAATACTGTTTTACGTAATATCCCATTCCGCTCTGAGCTCCGATCATCTCTGCAGATGTAAGAAGGATGAATGAAACTGAAAGTCCCTGGTTACATCCTATAAATATCTGAGGGATTGAAGCCGGTAATATTACTGAGAAAAGCATTGTTCTCTTATTTACGTTAAGTACCTTTGCTGAATCTGTAATTCTCTTATCAACATTGATAACGCCGCTCATTGTACTTGCAAGAACCGGCCAGAATGTTGCAAGGAATATTACAAATACTGAAACCGAACGGAATGTAGGTAAAAGTGCAATTCCGTAAGGTATATATACTATCGGTGGAATTGAACCGAGGAACTTTGCAATATATGTTGCTGCTCCTCCGATTCTTGCATTCCATCCGAGAAAAAGTCCTAATGGTATGGCAACAGCCAGTGCTATGAAGTATCCCTGAACAATAATTCCAAGTGAACTTCCTATGTTAATAAAGATCTTGTCTGCATCCTGTACTGCCTGCCAGAACACCTTACCCATCGGTGGGAAGAGTGCTTCATTTAAAATGTTAAATTTATCTGTTAAAAGAGTCCATACTGTCAGGAATCCGAATACAACCGCAATTATATCCAGAAACAGGTTAAGACTTTTTTCTTTCTTTGCCAGTGCTGAAACAAGAAGCACAATCGCTTCAAGTCCAACGGCAAACCATACGAGATATTCCGTATGTGATTCTCCTGTTCTGGCATTTGGTATAAGCTGAACCAGCAGGAGAGCCACAAACAGGAAGTTCACCACTCTTAAAAAACGTTTTTTCACTGTCATCCTTATTCAACCTCATCCTTATCGTCATCGAATTCATCAACGTTTTCTCCATGGAACAATGTTAATAATTCTTCGTAGAAAGTATTATATTCATCAGTTCTTACAAGCTCTTTAATGTTTCTCGGTCTGGCAAATGGAACTGTAATTTCCTTATAGACACGTCCCGGACTCGGAGACATTAAAATGATCTTATCTGAGAGGAGTATCGCCTCATCTAAGTCATGAGTTACGAAAACTACAGTCTTTCTCTTGCCGTAACCTTCCCAGAGTCTCATAAGAAGCTTCTGAAGATTAACTCTGTTCTTCGCATCAATAGCACCAAATGGCTCATCCATGAGAAGAATCTCTGTATCCATTGCAAGCGCTCTTGCTATGGCAACTCTCTGCTGCATTCCGCCGGATAATTGATTTGGATATTTTTTAGCGAAAGAGGCAAGTCCCACCTTATCTAAAAATTCATCGGCTATTGCCAGTCTTTCGCTTTTGCTGAGTTCCTTTCTCGCCTGCTTAATACCGAAGGCCACATTATCTCTTGCCGTCATCCATGGAAAAAGAGAATAGTG
>OLQA01000247.1_pt1 | contig 50641 bp, 58 predicted proteins | sample 1673151 | NCBI WGS metagenome assembly OLQA01 (sample SAMEA3136760, study PRJEB25190) | human gut metagenome | biome: human gut; feature: human-associated habitat; material: faeces | place: Austria | collected 2013
AAGCGGGCGGTCCCGAAAGCTCCTGTCGGCGGCCGCTATCCCCGAATCCGCAAACAGAAAACGCGCAATACGAAGGGCCTCCGCGCCGTTCATACCGTATGATCATCAGCGCCAGCCGCCGGACGGATGCGGAACTCTGTCTCATTCGCCTGTGCGACCGAAGCTTATCGGACACGGCTCAGGGCCTCAGCGCTAGACTGAGCCGTGTCGAAGCCCAACTGGCGCACGGTGTGCTGCCGAAAGTGGTTCCAACGCCAGCAGCGGAAGCACCGGCAGAGCCCCAGCCTCCGAAAAAACCGGAAAAACTAGCCCAACCAAAAGCAGAAGTGGTTCCACCCCCCAAACCGATGGAGCCACCGGTCCAAACACTTCCCCAGAAAGAACCTGTGGCGGTGTCCACGACCCAAAAAGCAGGGGACTGGAACGGATTCCTGAAGACCCTGCGGGACTTGCCCCCCATGGTCCATTCCTTCCTGCATAAACCGGAATCGGCCCAGGGTGTGTTTGAGGAGCATACGCTGACGATTTGGACGGACTCAGAGCTGACGATGAGCTTTCTCAACCGGGGTGACACCCCGACCGTGCTGGAACGCGCAGCTGAGGCTTACACTGGGCAAAAGCGCCGGGTGAAGTTCCAGGTCGGCAAGCCGCCTGTCCAGCCGACGCAGCCCAGGTCAAACGCATCACAGCGGCAGGAGGCCCCACAAGAGGATAAGTTTGATGATCTGCTGGCCCTAGGGCGGCAGTTTGGAAATTTCAAAGTAAAGTGAAGTCATAAAAAGGAGCGAATACACTATGGCAAAAGGATATGGACGCCCCCCCATGAGCCGCAAGGGCGGCAAGGGAATGGGCATGGGTATGCCCGGCCTGAACATGGATATGATCAAGCAGGCCCAGAAGATGCAGGCTGACATGGAGAAGACCCAGGCCGAGCTACAGGAGAAGGAATACACCGCCACCGCAGGCGGCGGCGTGGTCTCTGCCACTGTGGATGGTAAGCACATGGTCAAGGCCATCACCATCGATCCTGAGGCTGTGGACCCCGACGACGTGGAGATGCTCCAGGATATGGTCATTGCTGCTGTCAATGAGGCCATCCGCAACGCAATGGATGATATGAGTGCCAGCATGGGTAAGATCACCGGCGGCATGAACCTGCCGTTCTAAGAACCAAAAAACGAAAATCTAACTTGAGTTTTAGGAGGAGTTTGGCATGAAGATCACCCTTTTAGAGCCTCTGGGCATCCCCGCCCAGGTGTTGGAGCAGTACAAGGCCCAACTGGAAGCCAAGGGACACAGCTTTACGGCCTACGGGGACAAGACCACCGACCCGGCAGAACTCATCCGCCGGACGGGGGACAGCGACATCGCCATCATCGCCAATAATCCCTATCCCGCCCAGGTGGTGGAAGCTGCGCCCAACCTGAAAATGCTGGACGTGGCCTTTACCGGCATTGACCACGTGGCCTTAGACGCCTGCAAAGCCAAGAACGTGATGATCTGTAATGCTGCCGGATATTCTACCCAGTGTGTGGCAGAGCTTGCCATTGCCCTGACCATTGCCTGTCTGCGGAAGATGCCCGCCTGCGAGACGGCCACCCGCACCGGCGGCGTGGGCGGCCCCCTGCGTGGCCGGGAGATTTGCGGCCGTACCGTCGGCATCGTGGGCACCGGTGCCATTGGCACCAAGACAGCCCAGCTGTTCCTGGCATTTGGGGCCAAAGTCATCGCCTATTCCCGGACCGTTCGGCCCGAAGTGGAGGCTATGGGCGTGGAATATACGACCCTGGAAGACGTGATGTCTCGCAGTGACATTGTCTCCATCCACACCCCCAACAATGCGGAAACCAAGGGCATGATCTCGAAAGAACTGATCGCTAAGATGCGGCCCGATGCCATCCTCATCAACGTGGCCCGTGGTGCCATCGTGGACAATGCAGCGCTGGCGGATGCCCTGAACCAGGACAAGCTGGCAGGCGCGGGCATCGATGTGTTTGACATGGAGCCGCCCATCCCCGCCGACTATCCGCTGCTGCACGCCAAGAACACCGTCCTCACGCCCCACGTGGCCTTTGCCACTGACGAGAGCATGCTCCGCCGGGCGGAGATCGTGTTCCGGAACGTGGAGGCCTATCTGAATGGGCAACCGGAAAACATCTGCAAACTTTAAGCAAGACCCTGAGAGAAAGAAGGCATCCCTGTATGGAACCCTATCAGCACACCGTACAGTATTACGAAACCGACAAAATGGGCATCGTTCACCATTCCAACTATATCCGATGGATGGAGGAGGCTCGAGTGGCCTACCTGGCCCAGCTGGGCTGGAACATCGAGATGTTGGAGGCTATGGGGGCCATTTCCCCGGTGACTGGCCTGGAAGCCCACTATAAGCAGAACACAACCTTCCCGGAGGTCATTTCCATCCATGTTTCTCTGACGCAGTATACCGGCGTTCGTCTGCGCCTGCACTATGTCATGGAAAACGCCGGGGGCGAGGTCGTCTTTGAAGGGGACAGTGAGCACTGCTTCTTGGACCCAGAGGGACATATTCTTCGCCTGAAAAAATCCTTCCCGGCGTTTTCTCAGGTGTTGACCCAGCAGCTGGAAGAAAATTAATTTGGGACAAAGAACAAAAATCATCGTCTTGCTGGAAAACGCAGGACGATGATTTTTGCTTATCTTTGTTTTTCTTGGGCGCGGCGCTTGGCCTTTTCTTTCAGGTGGGCCCGGATGTCAAAGCAGAAGGGTGGGTACATGGCGGGGAAGACGACGCGGCTTTCCAGACTGTAACGGAAGAGATCAAAGAAAAAGGCATAGGGGATGTCCAAGCGTCCCTGGAGCTTGAAGAGAGAAAAGCCCATCTGATGAAGCTCTGTAACTTCGTCAGTATCTAGGGCAATGTTTCTCTCCTTCATCTCCCGCTGCTTTTTGTTTGGAACATAGGGACAGCGATCCAGAAAATCCGTCAGTTCCCCCCGTTCTTCGATGAGAGTTGCCTGATCGAGAGTGATGGAGAGGTAGTGCTCTTTTCGCTGGGGACAGTGGAAGCCGCAGGGCTCATTGACGATGATCTCCGCCTTGTCTTTGGGTAGCTGGGCCAGCAGATCCAGGCGGAAGTTGTCATCCGGGTGGAGCACATAACGGTCGTAGTCCCTCGCCAGGCCTTCATAGTAGGTAAGGTCACGTTCCTCTGTAAACGCTGTCAGGATGACGGAAGCATGGACTTCCAGGTTGGGGTAGTGTGCCCGGATATGATCGCGCAATAGGGGAGAGGAGACGATGACCCCACCCCCTGTCTCGTTGGCGATCGCCAAGATCTCGTTGCCCATGGGGTCCTTCAGATCTTCTTCGGTCAGGCCCGGCGCAGAGAAGGTCAGCAGGGGCGTGATGCCGTGGGTGACCGCTCCGGCCAGCTCCGCCCGGATGCGGCCTAAGTCATTATAGTCTTCTGTGAGCATCAGCCGCCCGCAGTTCCAGCGGACCTTAGGTGAGCCGTAGGCGTATTGGATGGGCAGTCGATAGGAAAAACGAGCTTCTGTCTCGTCCATACAGCGGTAGAGCAAGTCAGAGTATAAAAACAATCCTGGCACGCTGTAGTGTGCGCCCGGAAGCAGGGCTGCCTGCTCCCCTTGGGGCAAGGTAGATGTACGCATGGGAGATGCCTCCTGTGGTGTCCTTGAAAATTTTCAGAAATCAGTATATCATGTTTTGAAGCGACTTTCCAGCGTCTTGTGTCCGGGAAATCTATGCGGATTTAGATTGACATTTTTTCGATAAGGACGTACAATAGGTGACGAAGATTTGCTCCCTCCGATCGGATGGGGGGCAAATATGAGATATTTGGAGGTTAGGACATGAAGTTTTCTAGCAAAGTCAAAAAGTGCGGTCTGGCCCCCATGCGTAAGTTCCATCCCTACGCAGTGGCAGCCGAGGCCAAGGGCCGCAAGATCTATCACCTGAATATCGGTCAGCCCGATGTGGAGACCCCCCCTCAGTTTTTCGAGGCTGTGCGCAACTTCAGCCAGTCTGTCCTGGAGTACGCTCCCTCTCCTGGTATGCCCGAACTGATCGATGCCATCCAGAAGTACTATGACAACCTGAACATGCACTTCGAGAAGGACGAGATCCTCATCACCACCGGTGGTTCCGAGGCTCTGTCCATCATCTTCCAGTGCATCCTGGACGATGGCGACGAGGTCCTCATCCCTGAGCCCTTCTACCCCAACTACGCCACCATGGTCAACACCACCGGCGCCAGCATCCACCCCATCCCCACCTCTCCTGAGGAGGGCTATCGCTATGCTGACCGTGCCAAGATCGAGGCCCAGATCAACGAGCACACCCGCGCCATCGTTTGCACCAACCCCGGCAACCCCACCGGCGTGGTCCTGACGCCCGACGAGCAGCGCCTGATGTGCGACATCGCCAAGGAGCACGGCCTGTTCATCATCGGCGACGAGGCTTATCGTGAGTTCGTTTACGCTGGCGAGCCTCTGCAGTCCTTCGGTGAGTATGCCGATGCTGCTGAGAACGTCATCGTCATCGACACCGTGTCCAAGCGTTTCTCCGCCTGCGGCGCTCGTGTGGGTGCCATCCTGACCCGCAACCACGAGCTGCTGGGCGAGGCTATGAAGTATTGCCAGGCTCGTCTGTCCGTGGCTACCCTGGATCAGATCGCTTCTGCCGCTCTGTATAACGTCGGCCCTGAGTACTTTGCCGCTGTCCGTGACGAGTACAAGCGCCGCCGCGACACCGTCGTGGCCAAGCTGGCTGAGATCCCCGGCGTCATCTGCGAGTGCCCCAAGGGTGCTTTCTACCTGATGGCTGCTCTGCCCGTGGACGACGCAGACAAGTTCCAGCAGTGGCTGCTGGAGGAGTTCGAGGACAACGGCGACACCGTCATGTTTGCCCCCGGCGAGCCCTTCTACGGCACCCCCGGCAAGGGCAAGAACGAGATCCGGATCGCCTACGTTCTGAAGCAGGCTGACCTGGAGCGTGCCATGGACCTGCTGGCTCTGGGCATCAAGGCTTACAACGAGAAGAATAAGTAAGACCTGCCTGAAGAGCATAAAAAGCATATCTTATTTTCACAGGAACGGTGTGACCTCGGTCATGCCGTTCCTGTTTTTCCTTAACCTTCTGCTGAGTTGACAAAAATATATCAGATACGGTACAATTCTTATAAATCAGAGAAGGAGTGCATGGACCGTGATCACAGGAGAACTGAAGCATAAGATCGACAGCCTTTGGGAGATGTTTTGGACCGGCGGCTTGACCAACCCCCTCGATGTCGTGGAGCAGATGACCTACCTCATGTTCATCCGCGACCTGGACGACACCGATCGCCTCCGCGCCAGAGAAGCCGCTATGCTGGGTCTGCCCCACGAGAGCATCTTTGCCGGGACCGTGAAAATTGGAGAGCGGGAGGTCGAGGGGGATCTGCTCCGTTGGTCTAAGTTCCAAGACATCGGTGCCGAGCAAATGTACGAGACGGTCCAGACCCTGGTCTTTCCCTTCATCAAGGGTCTGCACGGGAACAAGGAGAGTGCCTACTCCAAGTACATGGACGACGCCATTTTCAAGCTGCCCACGCCGCTGCTGCTGTCCAAAGTGGTGGATGGGCTGAACGAGATCTATCGCCTCATGGCACAGAATCCCGGCAGCGATATGCGGGGGGATACCTACGAATATCTGCTCTCCAAGATTGCCCAGTCCGGCGTGAACGGACAGTTCCGCACCCCGCGGCACATCATCCGCATGATGGTCGAGTTGATGGTCCCACAGCCCACTGACACCATCTGTGACCCGGCCTGCGGGACTTCTGGGTTCCTGGTGGCGGCGGGGGAGTACCTGAAGACCAACTGCCGGGAAGCCATCTTTTTTGACCAGCAGGCCAAAGAACACTACATGACCAAAATGTTCACCGGCTACGACATGGATCGCACCATGCTCCGCATCGGGCCCATGAACATGATGACCCACGGTGTCGAAAATCCCGTCATCGCCTACCGGGACAGCCTCAGCGACCAGAACCCGGATCGGGATGCCTATTCCCTCATCCTGGCCAACCCGCCCTTTAAGGGCAGCCTGGATGCGGACATCGTCTCCGCTGACCTGCTTAAGGTCTGCAAGACCAAAAAGACCGAGCTGCTCTTCCTGGCCCTCTTTCTCCGCATGCTCCGCACCGGCGGGCGCTGCGCCTGCATCGTGCCGGATGGCGTGCTCTTCGGGTCCTCCAAGGCACACAAAGCCATTCGCCAGGCACTGGTGGAAGAGAACCGCCTGGAAGCCGTCATCTCCATGCCCTCCGGCGTCTTCAAGCCCTACGCCGGGGTGTCCACCGGCATCCTCATTTTCACCAAGACCGGGCACGGCGGCACCGACCAAGTTTGGTTCTACGACATGAAGGCCGACGGCTTCTCCCTGGACGACAAACGAACCCCCGTCCCGGAAAACGATATCCCGGACATCATCGCCCGCTTCCAAAACCTGGCCGCCGAACAGACCCGCCAGCGCACGGAACCCTCGTTCTTCGTGCCCAAGGCGGAGATCGTGGAAAATGGCTATGACCTCTCCATCAATAAATACAAACAGGTGGAGTATGTACCCGTCGAGTACCCCTCCACCCTGGAGATCATGACCCAGCTCCGGGAGCTGGAAATGGATATCGGCGCAGCGATGGATGAATTGGAGGGGATGTTGGATGGGTAAAGAACTCACACGATTTAAGTATGAAAAATCTTCTTGGCTAGCTTATGTAAGAGCGTGTGATTTTTTAGCTGTTGCATCAGAGCTTGACAACCAAGAAGACTTGAAGCTGTCTCCTCTAGTAGTCAATGCTGCGTTTGCTTGTGAGCTTTTCCTAAAAGCTCTTTTGATATGGAAATATAAAAAGAAAATATCAGGTCACAAATTGAAAGAACTGTTTCAACAACTGGATGATGAAACCAAAATAGAAATTCAGCAAGAAGTTGATATTTTGGACTGGGACTTCTTTCTTGATGAAGCTAATCAGGCGTTCATTAAATGGCGCTACCTGCATGAAAAAGATGAAGCAGTTAGAATTAGTGTTTCTGAGCTGATAGGGTTTGCTGAGGGATTAAAGAAAATATATGCAAGAAAAGTGCTTGATAAAACCAAGAAACTGCTGTAAAATTATGGGAGATAAAAACGAACAAGAACGCCAAAAGAATAGTAGGGAAAGAGTTATGAGAGTTCAGTTTAATGCTGTGTTAAAGGACGTTACACGAAAAGGAACAAAAATTCAGACAGACGAATATTTAACAGAAGGGAAATTTCCAATTATAGATCAAGGTAATAACGATATTGCTGGATATAGGGATGATGAAACGGGACTTTTTACAGACGTTCCTGCGATTGTATTTGGAGACCACACTCGTATTGTCAAATACATTACAGAACCCTTCTTCCTTGGAGCTGATGGAGTTAAGGTGTTGGTTCCTATTGACAGAACCATGAATTGTAAATATCTATATTATCAACTGCTGTCTGCAAAAATTCCAGACACGGGATATAATCGGCACTTCAAATGGGTGAAAGAATTAGAATTTCAACTTCCTTCAAGGAACGAACAAGATGATGTTGTAAAGCGCCTGGATAAATTGTGCGTTGTAATTTCTGCCCACCAACAACAACTTGCTAAGTTGGATGAATTGGTGAAAGCACGGTTTGTTGAGATGTTTGGTCAATATTCGGAAGATAGTAAATTGTCAAACGTTGCAACAGTATCGGGTGGATTGACGAAAAATGCTAAACGGGATAAATTAGCACTTCGGATGCCGTATTTACGGGTAGCAAATGTTGCATTTGCTACGATTGATATATCTGAAATGCTGCATATTGGACTGACAAATGAAGAACTTGAAAAAACGCTTCTCCAAAAAGGTGATCTTCTATTTGTAGAAGGAAATGGGAGTCCAGATCAAATTGGACGGGTGGCAATCTGGAATGATGAAGTTACTCCTTGTGTGCACCAAAATCACCTAATTAAAGCTAGATTTAATCATGAAATTGTGCTTCCAGTTTTTGCCATGCACTATTTCATGTCAGTGAGGGGGCGTGAGCAGATAAAAAGTAAGGCAGTCTCAACATCAGGGCTGTATACCTTGAGTGTGTCTAAAATATCAGATTTACTTTTACCTGTCCCACCGTTGAACTTACAGAAGAAGTTCGCCCTTTTGGTTGAATATACAGGAAAAATAAAGCTATTTGTACAGAAAAGTATTGAGCAAATGGAAATCATGAAGAAAGCATTGATGCAGCAATATTTTGGATAATAACTGTACGAGATAAGAAAGGAAAAAATACTATGGAAAGAATGTATGCTTTTACCGACGAGTCTGGTGCCTTTGGCTGGAAGTTGGAAAATCCTGATGTATCTACACACTTTATAATCGCTGCAATAATTGTAAAGGAGTCCCAGTTAAAAGAACTGCGTACAGAGGTTGAAAATGTACGGCGGAAGTATTTTCAAACAGGTGAGATGAAATCATCTCATGTTGGAGGAAACCATAAAAGAAGAAAAAGAATCCTTTCAGATTTACAGAAGTTGCCATTTAATATTTTTGCTGTAGTTATTGATAAACGGCAGCTTGAAGATTCTAAAGGATTACGTTTCAAGACATCGTTCTACAAATTTATGAACAATATAATACATAAGGAACTCAGACGGGCATTTTCTAAATTAACTGTTGTTGCAGATGAAATTGGTGGTAGCGAATATATGAAAAGTTTTTCTAAATATGTAGAAGAACATCAAGATATTCCAAATTTATTAAATGAATCCCAATTCTTTTTTCAAAATAGCCAGGGGGATGTTCTGATACAGTTGGCGGATTTTATAAGCGGTACATTAGCGTTTGAATATGATGTTCACAAGAAAAAAGAAGATACCCCTCTTTTTCATAAAATGTTTGAGAAAAAGCTGATTCGTATAGAATTATATCCAAAAACTTATGAAACTTATATTATAGAGGAATCTGCCTTAGCAGGAGACTATGATAAAACGATAGCAGAGTTGTGCTTAAAGCAAGCGGTTGATTTTATACGAAAAAACGAAGACGATGAAGATGAGGAAGTAGAGGCACGTATTATTGTTCTGAAATATTTGCTATTTCGATTCATGAATAATGATGAAAGGAAGTATATACCCACAAAGGAATTGAAAAATCAGCTTGTATATAGAGGAATGGGAGAGATGTCTACTCAAGCTTTCCGGACGAGAGTTATTGGTAAGCTAAGAGACAGCGGTGTAATTATATCTGGTTCCAGTGCGAAAAAAGGATATAAAATCCCAACAAAAGAATCTGAACTATTTGATTTCATTAACCATGGGACGAGTATTATTATGCCAATGCTTGAGAGATTGAAGAAGTGCAGGGATTTGATAAAGCTTGGAACGGATAATGAGCTTGATTTGTTCGACAAGACAGAATACCAGTCTCTAAAAAAGTACTTTGATGATTGAGGTGTAGATATGAGTGAATCCAGAAAAAAAGTTTATTCTGAGACACTCACCGAAGCCCAAACCCGTGCCCGTTACATTGACACCATGCTCATTGATGCTGGTTGGGTGAAAGGCGTGGACTGGCTGGAAGAGGTGGAGCTGGCGGGGATGCCGAATCAGGCGCAGGTTGGATTTGCGGACTATGTGCTGTATGGCGACGACGGGAAAGCGCTGGCGGTGGTGGAGGCCAAGCGGACCAGCGTGGACGTGGCGAAGGGGCGGCAGCAGGCGAAGCTGTATGCGGATCTGTTGGAGCGGCAGTATGGCCGGCGGCCGGTGGTGTTTCTGAGCAACGGGTTTGAGACGCGCATGGAGGACGGGCAGTATCCTGAGCGGAAGGTGGCAGCCATTTACTCGAAGCGCGATCTGGAAAAGCTGTTTAATTTGAGAAGGATTCGGACGAGCTTGGCGAATGTATCCGTGCGGGAGGACATTGCCGGGCGGTATTACCAGAAGGGCGCGGTGCGGGCCGTATGCGACAGCTTGGACCGGAAGAACCGCCGGCGGGCGCTGCTGGTGATGGCAACGGGATCCGGGAAGACGCGGACGGTCATTGCGCTGGTGGATATTTTACTGCGGCACAACTGGGTGAAAAACGTGCTGTTTCTGGCGGACCGGAACTCCCTGGTCACGCAGGCGAAGCGGAGCTTTGTGAATTTGCTGGAGAATCTCTCCGTGACGAACCTGTGCGAGGAAAAAGATAATTTTACGGCCCGGTGCGTGTTTTCGACCTATCAGACCATGATGAACTGCATCGACACGGTGGCGGACGAGACGGGGAAGAAGCTCTTCACCTGCGGGCATTTCGACCTGCTCATCTGCGACGAGGCCCACCGGTCGATTTATCACAAATACCAGGATATTTTTACTTACTTTGATGCGCCCTTAGTGGGCCTGACCGCCACGCCGAAGGATGAGATCGACAAGAATACGTATGAGGTCTTTCAGCTGGAAAACGGGGTCCCTACGTATGGCTATGACCTGGCCCAGGCCGTGCAGGACGGTTATCTGGTGGACTATCGGGTGGCGGAGACAAAGCTGAAATTTTTGGAGGAAGGCATCGCTTACGACGACCTGCCCCCAGAGGAACAGGCCGCCTACGAGGAGACGTTTCTGGACGAGAACGGCGACTGGCCGGACCGCATTGGTGCGGGAAAGCTGAACGAAGTGGTTTTTAACGAGGATACCATCCGTTTGGTCCTGCACGTTTTGATGACCGAGGGCCTGCGGGTCAACTACGGGGAGACGCTGGGCAAGACGATTTTGTTTGCCAAGAACCACGCCCACGCCGAAAAAATTTTGCAGATCTTTGGGGAGGAATATCCCCACCTGCCAGGCTACGCCAAAGTCATCGACAACTATATGACCTATGCCCAGAGTGCCATCGACGAATTTTCCGAGGCGGACAAGCTGCCGCGTATCGCCATCTCTGTGGACATGCTGGACACCGGCATTGACGTGCCGGAGATCTTGAATCTGGTCTTTTTCAAGCCTATCATGAGCAAGGCGAAGTTCTGGCAGATGATCGGGCGGGGGACGCGGCTTTGTCCGGGCCTGCTGGATGGAGAGGATAAGACGGGCTTTCGCATCTTTGACTTCTGCGGGAATTTTGCCTTTTTCCGCCTGAGCAAGGGCAAGCCTACCCCCAACGGCCTGCCGCTGCAAGGGGCGATCTTTGGCCTGAAAGCGCAGATCGCCTGGAAATTACAGGACTTAGACTACCAGACAGAGGAACTCATCACCTTCCGCCGCCGGCTGGTGGAGGAGATGGCCGCCAAAGTGCGGGAGCTGAATCGGGACAATTTCGCGGTGAAGCAGCATCTGCGTTTTGTAGAGCAGTATAACGACGAACGAACCTACGACATCCTGACGGAAGAGAAGCTCAACCAGCTCCGGGCGGAGCTGACGCCGCTTATTTTGCCGGATGAGGACGAGGCCAGCGCCGTGCGGTTTGACGCCTTGCTCTATGGCATAGAGCTGGCCTATCTGGCGGACAAGACCTACACCCGCGCCAAAAAGGACTTGGTGAAACGGGTGGCCGGGATCGCTGGCGTGGCGAATATCCCGGAGATCGCAGCGCAGTCGGAACTGATCGAGAATATCCTGCACGGGACCTATCTGGACCGGGCAGGCATCCATGAGTTTGAGTACATCCGGCAGAACTTGCGGGACCTGATGAAATATATCCCACGCGGGAGTGCCGTCTATACCACGAACTTTACCGATGAAATTCTCTCTACCGAGTGGACCGAGGCGGACCTGGAAAATGACGACTTGAAAAACTATAAGGCCAAAGCTGAGTTTTACATCCGAAAGAACCAGGACGCCCCAGCCATCGCCAAGTTACGCAGCAACCTCCCTTTGGGCGAATCTGACGTGCAGGAATTGGAACAAATTCTATGGAGCGAGGTGGGCACCAAGGAGGACTACGAAGCAGAGTATGGCCAAAAGCCCCTGGGCGAGCTGGTGCGGGAGATCGTAGGGCTGGACATGAACGCCGCCAAAGCTGCCTTTTCCCGCTATTTGAACGACACAAATTTAGATGCCCGTCAGATCTATTTTGTCAATCAGATCGTGGAGTACATTGTCCACAACGGGATGCTCCGGGACCTGCGGGTGTTGCAAGGCCCGCCTTTTGACCGACAGGGGAGCTTGGGCGAAGTCTTCCAGGACCTCAGCCTGTGGCAGGGTATCCGCCAAGTGATCGACCAGATCAACGCCAACGCTGGCGCAGCATAAGCTATATGAAATCCCCCTGGACCATAGATCCAGGGGGAAATTCTACAAAGTAGGCGCTTTACATATGGAACCGCCGCCGCACCTCTTCCCGCAAAGATGGCACCCGCCGCACGACAATGAGCGGAATGATGATAATGATGCACACCGTCAGCACGATCAGAGACCAGCTGGGGCTCCAAGATCCGTGAAAGAAACGGTCTAACAGACACTCGACCCCTACGGCAAATGCACCAATGGACCCGACGACCAAGGTGATCGAAGTCAGGGTGCTGCGCTTTTTTACACCCATAGTAATACCCCAGAACAAGAACACAGCCCCCAAGAGTAAAATGATGGGGAGGGCCAAGTGCCAATACCAGTTCCAGCCGTCCAGATCTACGGCGATGAGGGAGATATAGACAGCGATCGCCATAATGTCTGCGAAGAGCTGGAGTCGGAATGTATCTTTTTTGTGGTGCAGCAGGGGAGGCACCGTCCAGATCCAAAGCATGATGACAGCGCCGATCACATAGAGGGACCATGTGTGTTGTGTACGCAGAAAAATATTCAGCACACCACAGCATACACCCACCGAAGCAAAGATAGCAGTCAGTAGAATCGCTACCTGGATCCGGGAAACCGGCGGAACTTCTTTCCGCTCCGTGGGGAAAGGCTTGGGAGATGTTTCGTCTACCGGCTGATTTGGGTTATACACTGGTGTATGGCACAGGGGGCAGAAGGACGCAGTGGCGTCCAGCTCGACCCCACAGTTGACGCAGTAAGACATCGAAAAAACACCTCCATCCAAAACGAGGATGCACAGAAACTTAATAGGTGCGGTTAGACTCTACTTTGACGTGGATGCCCTCCCGAACCAGATGGGTAAAGAACCGACGCTCCGTCTCGCTGGAAACGCCCGTTCCGGCAAAGGTGATGGCCATGATATTCCCATAGCTGATGGAAGCACAGTGCGGGGAAGGTCGGGTGGCCTGGCCCAGCATAACTTCCATGTGCTGAATATGCGGCTCCATCTCTAGGGGAACAGGAAAAGGTCCTGGATTGGTGTAGGTCCCCGAATAGGGCCGCACCCCTACCAGCTTGTACGAGAAGGACATGACAGGATTTTTTAACACCAGAGGGACGATTTGCAAAAATTTATTTTTGGTAAAGCGCACATTGCCGGTCAGCTTGGCCCGCATCTCTTGCCGGTTGGCGTGCAGGCGCATGGAGTGGTGGACCAGGGAGACGATCTCCTCCAGGGTGTATTCTCCCAAGGAGGGGTCAACGACTGGCCGCATGGTCAAAATAAAATTCCGCAACGTCTCCGAGGGGAACCAGGGCCGCAGATTGATGGGAATGGCCAGTGCCACCGGCTGGGGATGTCGAAACTTTTTGGCGGCTTGATTTTCTATCAGGCTTTTTAGTAACACAGCAGTCAGGTATTCCGTAATGGTGGCACCGTAGCCTCGTGCAACGGCCCGAATTTGATCCACAGGAACCAGTCCCATGGTGACATTCAGGGTGTAAAATGGCTCAGCCTGGCTGGTGTTTGGGAAAGCGGTTTTTTCCAATGGCCCCCGCAGGATCGTTTTGCCTGCGTAACGGCCATAAGCGTCCTCGCGTTCCTCTTTCCGGGGCGGCTCGTTGACGTCCAGGATGCCAGGAGCATTGGGAATATCATACCCCCGTTCCCGCAAATACACAGCCAGTAATGTTCGCAGAAAAATGATGGATCCGGCCCCGTCGGAAATGGCATGGAAAACTTCTAACGAGATTCGTTTTTCATAGTAAAAAATGCGGATGAGCCAGTCATTGTCCTCGTGGAAACGAATGGGCTGACAGGGGTTTGCCATATCTTTTTTGACGAATGGACCCGGGTTGGGGTTTGGTTCAAAGTAACACCAGAAAGCCCCCCGGCGGATACGAACGCCGAAGGTGGGGAAGCGGGGCATGGTCTTCTGTACTGCCCGCTGCAACGCCAGTGGGTCGACCGTTTGGGTCATTACAGCGGAGAAGCGGTAGACGGCGGAGTAGCGTTCCTTTTGCAGCGCGGAGTAGAGTACACCGGCGTTGTCCAGGGGATACCAGGTTTTCTTTTCCTGTTTTTTTCGCACGGCACAGCCCTCCTGTTCCGCTGTTTCTTGTCCTGTTTATTCTAGCACAGACCGGTAGAAACTACAAGGGGAGGGGTAATCCTACGCTTGGGTGCGCTTGATGACGAACCAGAGGGCAGAGGTGTCGAAAACGGGGGATTTTTATGCCTTGCTCTTGAAAATTTTGGTTGCCAGGGATATCAAACGTATGATATAATTATATTATAAGATGTGAAGAAACTTTTGTGTACTTTTGTGTAATGGAGAAGGGAGGAAACAATTCTTGAGTATGCAGACTGTATGGCTGATCCTGCTGATTATTTTTGCCGGAGTAGAAGGCATTACGGCGGGGTTGGTTTCTGTCTGGTTCTGCGCAGGCAGCTTGGTGGCTCTCATTGCGACCTGGCTGGGAGCTGGTTTGCCGGTGCAGATTGCCCTGTTCGTCATTGTGTCTTTGGTGGCGATGGCGCTGGTGCGGCCGATGGCCCGGAAATGGGTCCAGCCCAAGCTGGTCAAGACCAACGCAGACCGTATTTTAGGCCAAGAGGCCGTTGTTCTGGAAGAGATCGACAACCTGCGGGGGATCGGTCAGGTCAAGGTAGGCGGTGCTATTTGGACGGCCCGCTCGACCCAAGACGAGCCCATTCCCAAGGGAACGCTGGTCCGCGTGGAGCGCATCGAGGGCGTGAAAGCCATTGTGAGCCTGGCCGGACCGACGGAAAAAGAAGAAGCCGCTACGACCCCATGACTTTGTTCATAGAAAGGAATCGGTAACTCTATGTATTATTTTGACATGACGCCCCTTCCGATCATCATTCTCATCGTGGTGATTTTGGTGATCCTGGCCCGCTGCATCCGTGTGGTGCAGCAGTCAAAGGCCTATGTCATCGAGCGCCTGGGCGCGTTCCACGCTGTTTGGAGCGTGGGACTTCACTTTAAGCTCCCCTTTATCGATCGAATCCAGCGAGTGGTCTCCCTGAAGGAACAGGTGGCAGATTTCCCGCCCCAGCCCGTGATCACCAAGGACAACGTCACCATGCAGATCGACACCGTCCTCTATTTTCAGATCACCGACCCCAAGCTCTATGCCTACGGTGTGGAAAACCCCATGAATGCCATCGAAAATCTGACGGCTACGACCCTGCGTAACATCATCGGCGAGCTGGAGCTGGACCAGTCTTTGACCTCCCGTGATGTCATCAACGCTCGGATGCGGTCTATCCTGGATGAAGCCACCGATCCCTGGGGCATTAAGGTCAACCGCGTGGAGCTGAAAAATATCCTGCCCCCCAAGGACATCCAGAACGCCATGGAGAAGCAGATGCGTGCCGAACGGGAGCGCCGGGAATCCATTCTGCAGGCCGAAGGCCAGAAGCAGAGTCAGATCCTAGTGGCCGAGGGCGAAAAGGAATCCCGCATCCTGCGGGCTGACGCCGAAAAACAAGCTCGGATCATGGAAGCAGAAGCAGAGGCTACCGCCATCCTGCGCGTGAACGAGGCGAAGGCCAGCTCTTTGAAGATGCTGAACGAAGCCTGCCCCACCGATGCTGTCATCCGCATCAAGGCCCTGGAGGCGTTCCAGGCCGCTGCAGACGGCAAGGCCACCAAGATCATCATCCCTTCGGAGATCCAGGGCTTGGCCGGTCTAGCCGAGGGCATCGTAGAGACGGTCAAGCGCACGGAACCCGAAAACAAGACACCGACGCCCCCTGTGTCGACCAAGAACTAAGATGCACAAAATACCGCGCCTGCCCAGCCGCAGGGGCGGTATTTTTGCCCTCTTGACGCGGCGGGCTAACTATGCCAGAATAGGGCAAAAGGAGGAGGATGCCCATGAAAATGGAGTGGGTCCCCGGCCGCAATGGCTATGACATCCCGGTCCGGGCTGCCTGGGCTGGAGAGGAGCAGGTGGTGATCATCTGCCATGGCTTCGGCAGCAGTAAGGCAAGCCCTATGGTCGAGGCGCTGATGAAGACTCTGCCCAAGCACGGGATCACCGCCGTGGCTTTTGACTTCCCCGCCCATGGGGATAGCCCGGTAGACGGGGCGTACCTGCGAGTGCCCTATTGCATTGATGATTTGGAGACGGTAGAGGCGTGGGTCAGAACCATTTTGCCTAAGGCAAGCATTGGGTATTTTGGGTCCAGCTTTGGGGCCTATATCACCCTTCTGCGTCTGGGGCGGGATCCAGTGCAGGGCGCCAAGGCATTTCTGCGTTCGGCGGCTGTGACCATGCCCAAGCTGGTCAACACTTGGCTGGACCAGCGGGCCAAGGGAAGCTTGTCCGAACGGGGCTACTTCGTCCCAGACTATGACTATGTGCGGGAGATGCGGATCATGCCGCCCTTTTTGGTGGATCTGGCAGAGCACGATGTGTTTACCCGTTATCAGAAGGGCCTGGCCGATCTAGCCATGGTCCATGGGGCCAAGGACAGCGTGGCACCCCCGGAGGATGCGCAGCGCTTTGCCGCGCAGTTCGGTGCGGACCTGTTGCTTCTGCCCAACGGGGAACATCCTCTGATGGGAGAAGGGGAGTTGGAGCAGGTTTTGCAGAAGACAATGGAATTTTTTGGCGGCGGGGAGAAATGAAAGCCCGGCTCTTGAAATTCCTTGGGACTGCGGCTATAATGACAATGCGGGAAACTTCAAATTTCTCCCAGTTATTGGATATCCCTGAGAAAACAGACCATAGAGAATGTGAGAATGTGGAAAGGAACTGTACCAATGAGTAAACCTGTCTTTATCACCAGCGACAGCACTTGTGACCTGACCCCGGAGCTGCTGGAGCGTTTTAACGTAAAAACCGCCCCTCTTCACGTCCTGCTGGGAGAGGACACCTATCTGGATGGTGTGAACTTTACCCAGGAGATGATCTTCGAGCGCTATGCCAAGGATAAGACCCTGCCCAGGACCGCTGCTGTTAGCCCCCAGGAGTTTACGGACTTCTTCACCCCCTTGGTGGAGGCGGGCTATGAGGTGATTTTTCTGAGCATCAGCTCCGGCCTGTCCGGGACGTACCAGAACGCTGTCATCGCTGCCCAGGACCTGCCCGGCATCTATCCCATCGACACCCATAAGCTGACCACCGGCGTGGGCGAGATGGTCCTGGCTGCCTGCAAGATGCGGGACGAGGGCATGGACGCTGCTTCCATCGCCAAGGCAATGGAAGAGATGATCCCCCGCGTCAATGTCAGCTTCGTCATTGACACCCTGGAGTACATGTGGAAGGGCGGCCGCTGCACCGGTGTGGCAGCCTTCGGTGCCAACCTGCTGAATCTCAAGCCCTGCATCGAGATGCGGGATGGTAAGCTGGAGGTCTGCAAAAAGTACCGGGGCAACATCGAGAAGGTGTACCACAAGTACATCACTGAGCGCCTGTCGGCCCAGCCTGTGGACCCCAACTACATCTTCATCACAACCTCGAATCAGCCATCCCCGGAGCTGGCCCAGCAGCTCGAGAATACGGTCCGTGCTGCCGTGCCGGATGTAAAGGAAGTCCTCTTTACACGCACAGGCTGCACCGTGACCTCTCACTGTGGCCCCGGCACCCTGGGCGTGCTGTTCCTGGAGAAGTAAGTACCTAACTTTGTTACTCTTTTGTAAAACTTTTGTTTTTTCTTGCAATCTTTGACAGGGTATGTTATACTGGTCTCGTTGAAAAGAAACTCCATACACAGCAGACAATTTGAAAATCTTTACGAGGTGATGCGAACGATGCAGCATTCTTATCGCACCAAGGGTTGGGCGAAGCGGCTGGGAGCAATGGCAATGACACTGGTCATGCTGTTTGGACTGATGGCCGCTGGTCTGCCCCAGGCGCAGGCTGTGACCCAAGATGACATCAACAACTTAAAGTCCCAGGCGGCAAGCTTAAGCTCCCAGAAGGCGGACATCCAGAAAAAGCTGGATAAGCTGTCCAACTCCAAGAACTCCGCCCTCAACGAGAAGCTCCTGCTGGAGCAGAAGATCAATGTGCTCCGCAGTGAGATCGCCGTGTCCGAACAGGCCATTGCAGAGTACGGCGAGATGATCACCCAGAAGGAGAGCGAGCTGGCTGCCGCCAAGGAAAAGGAAGCCAAGTATTACGAGGTATTCTGCGAGCGCGTGCGGAGCATGGAAGAGCGGGGCAATGTATCCTACTGGTCCGTTATCTTCAACGCCAGTAGCTTTTCGGACCTGTTGGACCAGGTGAATGCCATCTCCGAAGTCATGGACTATGACAACGAGATCATGGATCAGCTGGCCAAGGCCCGCCAGGAAGTTGCCGACGCCAAGACGGCCCTGGAAGAGAGTAAGGCCGCCGAGGAAACGGCCAAGGCCAGCCTGGAAAGCCAGAAGGCAGACCTGCAGACCGAGCAGGCCAAGGTGGAAGCCACCATCCAGCAGATCACCAGCCAATCCTCTACGTACAGCTCCCAGATGGCAAAGCTGGAAAACAGCCAGTCCAACCTGGCCAACCAGATCGCCCAGGCAGAGAAGCAATACCAGGCGCAGATCGCCGCGCAGAAGGCCGCAGAAGAGGCTGCCAGACAGAAAGCGGCAAAGGAAGCCGCAGAGAAGGCCGCAGCAGAAGCCGCTGCCAAGAAGAGACAGCAGGAAGAGGAAGCCAAAAGACAGCAGCAGAACGCGAACAAGAATAACAACAGTTCCAGTTCTTCTAATAACAGCTCTTCGAGCAATTCTTCCAGCAACAACTCTTCTTCCAGCAGCAACAGCTCCTCCAGCGGAACCACCAGCTCCAGCGGCTACCTGTGGCCCCTGTCTGGGTACACGAGAGTGTCCTCTCCCTTCGGCTACCGGAACTGCCCCTACCACGGCCAGGAGCTCCACGGTGGCTGTGACGTTCCCGCGCCCAGCGGTACGCCCATCCGGGCGGCTAAGAGCGGCGTGGTGGTCATCTCCACCTATGGTTCCTCTTACGGAAACTACGTGGTCATCGCGCACAGTGATGGGTCCCGTACTATGTACGCCCACCAGTCCCAGCGGGCTGTCTCTGCTGGCCAGACTGTGAGCCAGGGACAGACCATCGGCTATGTTGGTTCCACCGGCAACTCTACCGGCCCCCACCTGCACTTCGAGCTGTGGCTGAGTAGCTCCAGCAGCAGCCGTGTAAACCCTGTGGCGTATTGTGGCTAACGTTTGTCACAACCTGCAAAAAAACGATCCCATATCAGATCAGTACCCCCTTCACCGAACGCTCGATGAAGGGGGTACTTGCATTTTAGAGGGAGCTTTTTTCCACGGAGACCACAGCCAGAGTCTTTTCACAGACTTTAAATTTCACTTCCAGGCCCCCAAAAGCCATGCCATAGACTCGCTCCGGGTCGTCCTGGTAGGACGGGCGGGGATCCTGGGCCAGTACGCCGGTGAGGGCAGGGCGGAGGTCTGGTGGGACTTGTTCCAGCAGGTCCGGCGGGAAGATGACCTCCAGATGGTAGCCGGTGTAGCTCTGCGTAAAGCCGCCGGTGGCGTCCGGGTGGGCATCGGTGTAGGGAAGATAGGGCTTGATGTCAAAAATGGGTGTGCCGTCCAAGAGGTCAGCCCCGGAGACATGAAGGACCGTGCCTAGGTGGCCTGTTTCTTCGATCCCGTTCAGCTTGACCGAAGAAAGCCCAATGGCGTTGGGCCGGAAGGGAGAACGGGTGGCGAAGACGCCCATCCGAGTGTTGCCCCCCAGGCGGGGCGGGCGGACCGTCGGGGACCAAGTCTTCCGAACGGCCTTGGAAAATGACCAGACCAGCCAGAGGTGAGAAAAGCCCTCGATCCCCCGCAGGGCATCGGGGTTGCGGTATTCTGGCTCAAAGACGATCGTAGATTGTAATTCAGACACCAGGCCGCTCTGCCGAGGAATGCCGAACTTGGTGGGAAAGGCGCTGTGCATGGTGGCGATGACGTGCATTGGGACGGGAGGGAGCATCGTGATACCTTCTTTGTCTTCTCCCTCTTGGGGAGAGTTCTTGCCTTTCAGTATACCGGGACGCAGGAGAAAGCGCAAGAAATTCTTTTCTCTGCCCCGAAAAAAGGGGAAAAGGGGCGGTTGCTGTCTTGCCCCAGAAAAAAAGCATGGTATAATAGGAGCATTGAACTTGACCGGAATAAGGAGAGGGAACAAACATGAGCAAGATCATCACCGCCGCCCAGGCCGCCGAGCTGGTCCAGGACGGCTGCACCCTGACCACCACGGGCTTCAATGGCTTCGGATGCCCCGAAGATCTGATGATGGCCCTGGCTGATCACTTTGACCAGACCAGCCACCCAAAAGACGTTACGCTGGTCAAATGCACCAGTCAGGGCGACGGCAAAGGCCGGGGCGTGAGCCATTTGGCGGAAAAGCCAGGGCTGTTTCAGGAGCTGATCCTATCCCACATGGGTTATGACCCTGGCCTGCGGAAGCTGGTGCAGGAGGAAAAAGTCTCCTGCTTCCTGCTGCCCTTGGGCAATCTCATGGCCCTCTTCCGGGCCATCGCCGGGGGGCTGCCTGGCGCCATCGCCACCACCGGCATCGGGACCTTTGCTGACCCCCGCAACGGCGGCGGCAAGGCCAACCAAAAGACCAAGGATCTGGGAAAAGAAATCGTCTCACTGATCGAGCTGGGAGGAAAAGAATGTCTATTTTATCCCACTTTCCCCATTGACATCTGCTTTATCCGAGCGACCTACGGCGACGAGACGGGCAATTTGTCCCTTGCCAACGAGGCCATGAACATCGAGCAGTTTGAGGTAGCCTCTGCTGTCCATAATTCCGGAGGTATCGTGATTGCTCAGGTGGATAAGATCGTTCAAAAGGGGAGTATCCCAGCCAAAGAAGTCTTTCTGCATGGCTTTATGGTGGACTATGTGGTCGAGGGCAAGCCGGAGTATAGCCGACAGAGTTTTGCTACCGATGCCTTCCGGCCGGAGATCGCTGGTCTGGCGAAAGTTCCCTCAACAGGTTTTGAACCCTTGGCCATGGGCCCCCGGAAGATTTGCTGCCGCCGGGCGGCCATGGAGCTGCGCCCAGGTTCCCTTATCAACCTGGGCATCGGGATGCCGGGTGGGATCGGCTCTGTAGCCCAAGAAGAGGGGCTTTCCGATCTCTTTACCCTCTCCATGGAGTGTGGGCCCTTAGGCGGGATCCCCCTGGGCGGGATCGACTTCGGCGCGGCGATCGACCCAGAAGCCATGTATCGCATGGCGGATATTTTACAGCTCTACGATGGTGGTGCATTGGATATGGCCGTGCTGGGCTTTGCGGAGGTGGACCGCTGGGGGAACGTGAATGCCCATAGCTTCAACAACCGTGTCGTTGGGGCGGGTGGCTTCATCGACATCACCCAGAACGTAAAAAAGCTCTGCTTCATTGGGACCTTTACCGCCGGGAAACAGGAGGTCAAGGTCAAGGGCGACGGCCTGGCCATCCATGCCCAAGGACCTCAGAAAAAATTCCTGGAACAAGTGGAAGCGATCACCTTCTCCGGGCGGGAAGCCCTAAAAAAGGGGCAGGAGGTCTGGTATATCACGGAGCGTGCCGTCTTCCGTCTGGAAGAGGAGGGCCTGACGCTAGTGGAGATCGCCCATGGGGTGGATCTCCAGCTGGATATTTTGGACCAAATGGAATTTTCCCCTGTTATCCAGGAGTACGTCCGCTACATGGACCCACGCCTCTTCCGAGACAGCCCCATGGGCATGAACCCGGAGCAGATGGAGGTTTTGGAACCGGAATACGAGTTCTGGCGCGATTTGCGCCCGCCGAAACCCAGCGCAGAAAAGGAAGAAAACTAAGGAGACCTGACCCAATGGACCAGATGATACAAGACATTTTTCCAAGCTGCTATCAAGTGGCCTACCAGCCCCGCCCGCCCAAACCGGAGGACAAATGCTTTTTCTTCCGGGGTCGGACTGTGCTGGAACGCTGGGATGGGGAGGCATTGGTGCTGCCGGATTACGCCGCCGTGGCGGCGCACATCGGCCAGCCTCAATTTCTCTTCATCATCGACGAGACTGCCTACTATCTTGCGGAGTACCCAAACGCTTTAGAAAGCCCGGAGGGATATGAGTGGCACGACCTGCGCCATGAACGGAGCAAAAAATCCCGCGTCCTCTGCTTCGCGGAAGCCACAGCTTATCATCTGGCGGAGTGGTACGGGGCCAACCGATTCTGTGGTCAATGCGGGGAGCGGACCCAGCCGGACTTGGTAGAACGGATGCTTCGCTGCCCAAAGTGCGGCAACCTGATCTATCCCAAGATCGCCCCGGCTGTGATCGTCGCGGTGACCCGCGGGGATCAGATCCTGATGACCCGCTACCAAGGACGGGACTACAAGGGATATGCGCTGATCGCCGGGTTTACGGAGATCGGAGAGACGGCAGAAGATACGGTCCGCCGGGAAGTGATGGAGGAAGTGGGGCTTCAGGTGAAAGACCTGCGTTACTACGGCAGTCAGCCTTGGGGGGCGGATGCCAACTTACTTCTAGGATTTTTTGCCCGCCTGGACGGCCCCTCCGCCATCCATTTGGATCGACAGGAACTCTCCCAAGCTGGTTGGTATCATCGGGATGAGATAGATCTGCCTCCAGATGGTGTTAGTTTGACGAACCACATGATCCAGGCCTTTCGCCGGGGGGAGTGGGACTGAATCATAAAAAAGAAGGTTTGCTATGATCGGCAAACCTTCTTTTTTACGATGCAAACAGAGCATCAAAGTCATAGCTTTGCAAAAATGCGCGGAACGCCGCGATCCGCGGTGCGATCTCCTCCTGGGTCATGGGTTGGTCCTGCAGGATCCGATGGGCCAGCTCCTGGCAGACGGCAGGGGAGTAGTGGACATGGTCGCAGTAATTGTCCAGATTTGTGATGAGGTCTAGGTCGTCCATGAAGTAAAATACTCTGGTGTTGGGGCGGGACGTCAGCTCCTCCAGGACTTTCTGCTGCATGGTGAGCGTGGCTTCAATCTCTCCGTTGCGGTCGGTCTTATCCCAGAAAAGGATGCTGGCCGGGGGGAGATAGAAGGTAAATGTGATTTGCGGGTTAGCATCGACACGGGCCAAGACATGGGAAAGATTTTCTTCCGCCGGGGCCAGGAGACTGTCCGACGGGACTTGTTGGGCGGCTTTTTCTGCCTGACGCTGGTAGGTGGCCAGCGCGGCTTCCTTGGACCATTCCTTGTCATCTCCCCAGATGTAACCACCCGTGTGTTCGTCGTCGGTGCCGCCTGCGCGGAGGTCATCTACCATTTCAGTCAGCGTGTAGAAAACCATCTCTTTGTTCAGAAGATAGTGGAGATCGTTGAAGGGGTTGTTGTCGAAAAGATAGCTGGCGTCTTCCCAGGTGTTGTCGGCGTCGTATTTGCGCCAGCAGTCGGAGTCTACGCCCCAAAAGATTTGATCTAAGTCATGGGTTTCTAAGGCGATGTCCAGGGGACGGAGCAATTCCTCAAAATACGCGCCGTGAATGATGATCTTCTGCGTCCGTCCGCCCAGAGCTTCATCAAATTGGTCGGTATGGAAGTTGGCCGTGACAGAGGTCCCCAGCAGGAGATGGTCATACGGCAGATTTTTGGCTGCACCGGGGGACTGATAGCGGGGGTAGCGCAGCCACAAAGGCATCCCCAGCACAGGGCCGTGAAAATGATAATAGGGGTCCAGCACATACACCGTGCCGGCAAAGAGCGCGGTCAGCGCAAAGAAGACCGCGAAAAACAAGGCAAAAAACCGTCGGGGCATGGGCGTCCCTCCTTTCAGAAATTCGAGTAGATAAACTGCGTGACGGTGCCCAGGGAGATGATGGACCAGAACAGCAGAACACCTGCCAACACGCCCTTTTTCCCGGTCATTACAAACTTCCGGTTTTTCACCGGTTTCTCCTGTAAACAGAATACCAGGGCGAACGCCGTAAAGGCCAGGAACATCAGCAGTGCCAGGCGGGGGAGGGTGATCCCCATCTCTCGGCCGATCCAAGCGGGCAGGGCCAGCTGGAAATTGTCTGTAAATTGGTCAGACAAAGCGCCAAAATTACATCGGGCAATGGCCTTGCCCATGGAGAGCGCTTGATGGATGCTGTCCGCCCGGAAGAAGATCCAGCATAGATTGACGTAAGCGAAGGTCACGGCCCAGGAGAGGGCAGGGTGGACCTTTTCCAAGCGGCTGCCCAACAGACGGTCGGCCACCATGGCGATGCCATGTAGCCCACCCCAAACCACAAAGGACCAATCCGCTCCGTGCCACAGGCCAGAGGCCAGGAAGATAATCATGGTGTTGACGCAGGTACGGGACGTTCCCTTACGGCTGCCGCCTAGGGGAATGTAGAGATAGCGGGTAAAGAAGCGCGTCATGGTGATGTGCCACCCCTTCCAGAAACCCCGGATGGTCAGGGCTTGGTAGGGAACGTCGAAGTTTTCCGGCAGGGTCACCCCCATCATCTTGCCGATGCCGCGGGCCATGTCGGTGTAGCCGCTGAAATCGAAATAGAGCTGAAGCGTGTAGCTCAGGACCACAGCCAAGGCGGTGGTGCTGTTCAGGGCGGGGATGTTGTTATACCCCCAATCGGCACCGCCGCCAAAGGCCTGGGCCAGCAGGACTTTTTTCCACATTCCCAGTGAGAAGAGCCATAGACCTTTTGCGATGGTCTGTGCCGTTGGTCCATGGCCATTTGCCGCCCGTAGCTGTGGGATGACTTCATCGTGGAAGGCAATGGGACCGGACGTAACACAGGGGAAAAAGCTGACAAAGCAGGCATATTCGAGCAGGGTATAGTTTGGCTTGTCCCCGCGATAGCAGTCCATGAGATAAGCGATCTGCTGAAAGGTGAAGAAGCTGATGCCAAGAGGAAGCAGAAGCGTCAAGGCGCCTAGGGAGGTCCCAAGCACCCGATTTACATTTTCCAAAAAGAAGTTGGCATACTTGAAATAACCCAGTAGGCCTAAGTTGCCCAGCAGGCCCAGCGCCAGGAACCCTTTTTGACAACGGGAAAAGGTTTGCAGACCTTTGCCGACCCAAAAATTAAAAAGGATGCTTCCCAGCAGAATGGGCAGGAATGCAAGACGCGCTTTCCCATAAAAAGCCAAGGAGACCAGGAGCAGAAATCCCTGCGCCAGCTTTCCGTGGCCTCGCCAGTTTAGTAGCCACCAGCCTGCAACAGCCACCGGCAGCAGCAAGAAGAAAAACGTATAGGATTGAAAGGACATGGGCGGGCGCCTCCTTCCTTATATAATATAAAAGTTCATGGGTAGATCGCTCACCAGATCCCCAGAAAATGCTGTGCCAGCAGACTGGTGCCCGTGATCCCGCCCCAACAGCATAGGCCCAGCAGGAGGGGTTTTCCGCCGGTACGGATCAATTTAACGATGTTCGTGTTCAGGCCAATGGCGGCCATGGCGACCACGATCAGGAATTTGCTCAGCGTTTTCAGCGGGGCAAAGAAAGAGGCGGCCACCCCAAAGTGAACGGCGAGGGTGGTGATGAGGCAGGCGGCAATAAAGTAAAGGATGAAAAAAGGGAAGATGGCCTTCAGGCTCACGCCCTTGCCCTGTTCCCGACAGCCCTTTTTGGTCTGGATCAACGCCAGGACCATGGTGATGGGGATGATGGCCAAGGTACGGGTGAGCTTTACAGTGACGGCCTTGTCCAACGTGGCCGTGCCCAGCCCCCACATGCTGTCCCAGGTGGCGGCGGCAGCGGTGACGGAAGAGGTGTCATTCACAGCCGTTCCAGCAAAAATACCGAAGGCTTCCCCGGAGGTGGTATCGAAGCCGATGGCGTGGCCTAGGATGGGGAAAAGGATGGCGGCCAATACATTAAAAAAGAAGATGACGGAGATGGCCTGAGCGACCTCTTCGTCGTCCGCGTCGATGACCGGTGCGGTGGCGGCAATGGCAGACCCACCACAGATGGAGGAACCAACCCCGATGAGGGTCGAGATCTTACTGGGAATATGCAGGACTTTATGCAGAACGAACGCGATGACCAGAGAAACCGTGATCGTACACAAAATGATAGGCAGAGACTGCTTGCCTGTGCGCAGCACTACGGTCAGGTCCAGGCCAAAGCCCAGCAGGATGACCGCCCACTGGAGAACTTTTTTGGAGGTAAACTTGATGCCGGGGGCCATACGCCCTTGGTCCTTCAAAGGGATAGCCACCAGCATCCCCAGCAGGATCGCTAGGATCGGCCCACCGATCACAGGGAAGCGGCTGCCCAGCCACCAGGCGGGCAGCGCAAGGATCAGGCACAGGAGTATACCGCGCCCATTGGTTCGGATGAATTGCATTGACATTCTCTCTCTTTTCTTAGGGTGTTTTTGAGTGTGCTTTTTGCAGGACAACGTGGCGACCCTTGCATTGCAGCAAACCGTCCCGGCGGAGCTTACTGAGCTCGGCGGACATAGCGCTGCGGTCAACCCCTAGATAATCTGCCAAGGCTTGACGGTCCAAGGATAGTGTGAAGGAAGGGCTGCCCACTCGCTGGGCCTCTGCGGCCAGGTACGCCATGAGCTTTTCCCGCGTGGTCCGTTTGGAGAGCAGGGACAGCTTTTGGGTCAACATGAGGTTTTTGGCGGCAACCACCTTGAGAAGGTTTGTTACCAAGCGCCGGTGAAAGACGCAAGCGTCATCACAGGTGGTCAAGACCCGCTGGCAGTCCAGCAGCAAGATCCGGCTGTCCTGGGCTGCTTCCACAGTGACAGGCAGGGTGTCCACCCCAGCGCAGGAAAAAGCCTCGCCGAAGAGTTGGGGCGGCTGGAGGAGTGCCACCAAGCTTCGATTTCCATAGTAATCCTCCTGGATCACATGAACGGCACCCGATAGAACCAATCCCACCCAGCGGGCCGGATCGCCGGCCCGAAAGATCATCTGGTGTTTGTCTGCCTGGAGCTCTCTGGCACCCAGGCAGGGGAGCATCCCCTCCAGTTCTTGGGGAGAGATGCCGCGAAACAGGGGACTTTGCCCCAGCAGCGCCAGATATTCCCGCATTTTTTCACTCCTTTGTTGGATTTCCAACATACGCATCCCGTCCATCCTACTAGAATGTAGGCAGAAAGTCAAGGGGCGCTGCCCAAGGAGGTTATGGATATGGTAAGAAAAATCATTAAAATCCACGAAGAAGCCTGTAATGGCTGCGGAATTTGCGCGGAAGCCTGCCACGAAGGGGCCATTCAGATGGTAAATGGCAAGGCGAAGCTGACCAGAGAGGACTACTGCGATGGTTTGGGTGACTGCCTGCCCGGATGTCCCACCGGGGCGATCACCTTTGAGGTGCGGGAGGCTCCGGCCTATGATGAGGCCGCTGTCCTGCGGGCAAAGCAGGCGGCGCAGGCTCCGCTTCATCCCCATTCCCACGCGATGCACACCTGCCCTGGCAGCATGAGCCGGAGCATCTGCCACCAGCCGACGGAACAAACGGCCCCGGCAGCCAGTTGTCTGAACCAGTGGCCGGTGCAGCTCAAGCTGGTGCCGGTCCGTGCGCCGTATTATCAGGGGGCACACCTGCTGGTAGCGGCAGATTGCACAGCCTACGCTTATGGAAATTTCCATCAGGAATTTATGAACGATCACATTACGGTTATCGGATGTCCCAAGCTGGATGATGCGGATTACCGGGACAAGCTCACGCAGATCCTCATGGCCAACGATATTCAGAGCCTGACCGTTACCCGCATGGAGGTGCCCTGCTGCGGCGGGTTGGAAAGCGCCGCTAAGAGTGCTCTTTTGGCCAGCGGAAAACGTATCCCCTGGAACGTGGTGACCTTTTCGGCAGATGGGCGTATTTTGGACCGTTGAGATCTGCCGGGAACCCGTCTCAAACCGCCGACGTATTGTCAAAAAATGCGTCGGCGGTTTTTGCTGCGAAAAGAAAACCACTAGCTGAGCTAGTGGAAAGAAAAAGCCTCAGGCTATGGAGAAAAATAAAACTCCTTGTTAAGGTAAAGTTAGGTTTGCCGACCAACAAGACCAGAAACAAGGAGGACCTTATCGTGGATAAGGACATAAGTAGTTTAGAGCATACACGGTGGAGATGTCAATACCATGTTGTGTTTGCGCCGAAATATCGTAGGCTGGCGATTTATGGAGAGCTGAAGCAGGATATAGGGTATATCTTACGGAAGCTGTGCGAACGGAAGGGGATAGAGATCATAGAGGCAGAAGCGTGCCCAGATCATATCCACATGCTGATCAGCATCCCACCGAAGCTGAGCGTATCCCAAGTGATGGGGTACCTGAAAGGAAAAAGTTCGCTGATGATCTTTGACCGGCATGCGAACTTAAAATACAAGTATGGGAATCGCCATTTTTGGGCGAGAGGATACTATGTGGACACGGTAGGACGGAACAAGAAAGCGATTCAGGAGTATATCCAGAATCAGCTGAAGGAAGACGAACTAGCAGACCAACTAAGTATCAAAGAGTACTTTGACCCATTTACTGGGGAAAAGGTGGATCAAGGTAGAAAGGGTCAGAAGGGCTCGTTTACGAGCAGCAAGAGAAAATAAGGCAAACAAGCAACCCCTTTAGGGGTGGCCCGGAGAAGAAATGCAGTCGGCAAACCTTTCGGGCCCCTTTAGGGGTTGCTTGTATTATGCCCTTATAGGGCTTCCTCAAGCCACCGGCTTAGCCGGTGGTTATGACTTATGTAAAGCGTATTTACTTTACACTTTTGAACGAATATAATAGACAATACAGGGACGCCCGCCGGTGCTGTAGTCCATGTCACTATCAATGATCTGTTGCTCCACAAGATAGTTCATGTATCGCCGCACCGTGACCACAGAAAGGCCTACATGACTAGCTACATCATCGCAAGTATACCCTTGCTTCTGGTTGTTGCGTAGATAGTCCTCAATACGGTTCATCGTCTGGCTTTGCAGGCCTTTGGGCATCGTGTGCCCATTTTGGGCAGGTGGGTTGATGTGCAGCAGCGCATGATCCAACATATTCTGAGTAAACTTGCCGCTGTGGATGGCTTCCCGCCGGTTGCAAAAGGTGTGCAGTGCCAGCTGGAAACGTTCATATCCAAAGGGCTTGATGAGGTAATCTGCAACACCCAAACGCATAAATGCCTCAATGGTCGCAGCATCGTTGGCCGAGGTGACCATAATAACATCCGCATCCACGCCCTCAGCCCGGAGGGCACGCAGCAGCTCCAAGCCGCTCATTTGGGGCATGTACACATCCAAGATGATCAGATCCACCGGATTACTTCGCAGCCAGAAAAGGGCCGGGTGTGCAGCGGAAAAGGTGCGGACTACCTGAAAGCGGGAGTCCTTCTCTACATAGCGCTTGTTCAGTTGCGTAATGACGGCGTCATCTTCGATAATGACAGTGCGATACAAAGCAACCATCTCCTTTCTCTTAGGGTTGGGATCGGTCGTTGAGTGTAATGATAAAAGAAGTCCCCACACCTGGTTCCGATTCGACCCGAATCGTTCCATTGTAAGCGTCCAGCGTATCTTTTACCAAAGAAAGGCCTGTACCACGGCCCTCACCTTTCGTCGAAAAGCCACGCTCAAAAATATGTTGCTGGACCTCCTGTGTCATACCAGGGCCGGTATCATCTACACTGAGCAGTAGCCCACGAGCCCCTTCTCGGATGCTGACAGTAACCTCACTGGGCACATCAGAGGGTGCACCCTGTAAGGCATCAAAGGCATTTTCGATCAAATTGCCCAGCACAGTAATGAGACTAGACAAAGGAAGAAATTGTCCGCTGCCCTGCAATGCGCTGGCCGGATCCAGCGTAAAGGTAATGCCAAGCTCTGCAGCACGATAGGCTTTTCCAATGAGCAAGGCAGCGACAGAGGAATCCTTGATCCGATCCGCAACATAACCAATGGACTGGGTGCGGGTCTCTGTGATCTGCTGGACGTATTCCTCTGCTTTCTCTGTCTCTCCCAGCTGGAGCAGGCCCAGGATCACATGGAGCTTGTTGGTAAACTCGTGGGTGTTGGCACGGAGGGCTTCGACAATGTGCTGCACACCAGTCAGGTCCTGTGCCAGTTTCGTCACTTCGGTCCGGTTACGAAAGATAGCAATGGCCCCCTCTACCTTACCTTCGTTCAAAAGGGGGAGACGGTCCGAAATGACCGAAACGTGCGTAATGGATTTCAAACTGATATTGTACTCTGCTTTTCTAGTCCGCATGACCCGTGGGATCGTAGATTGTGGATAAACCTCACTGAGAGGGCGGCCTACCGCTTTGACTTGGTCGATCTGTAAAATTTGGGACGCCGCTTGGTTCAGGTAGGAAACCTGACTGTTTGCGTCGATAGCCAGCAGGCCTTCATCTAAAGCGTCTAAAATATCCATGCGCTGGAGAAACATCGTTCGGAAGGTATCTGGCTCATACCCCAAAAGCTTTTCTTTGATATTTCTGGACAACCGCAGGCTAAGAAAGCTTCCCGCCCCCAGAGCCACGATCCCGGCCAGAAGATGAAAGCTGATCATCCGAAAAACTGTCGTGCGGATCGATTGGACATAAATCCCAGCCATAGCGTAGCCAATATGCTCCCCAGTCGTATCCGAGTAGAGGGCTAGGTACGCACAGGTGTCCGCTCCAGAGGGTGCTTCACTGTCATAGAACAGGACTTCTCTGCTGTTACGAAACCATTCTATCACATAACTCCCCAAAGGAGAGAGCAGTGCAGGATCATCAGCACCTGTCGCCAGATCATAAAACGCCACAGGCTGTCCGTCTTTATCATACACAGCAAAGAGATCCAGACTAGAAACGTTCACGACGGCTCGCTGAATATAATCTCCTGATCGCGCCTGGTTAATATCCGCCATCAAAATTGGGCTGTTGGCCGCCATTTGCACTGCGCTAGACAGCGTCTGCTCCCGTGTCCGGCTCTCTTGGATCATATTAAGGGCAAAGCTGGCTCCCAAAGAAAGGAGAAGCGCTAGCAGAATGCCAGAGAGAAGCATCTTTCGCACACGCTGATAGAGTGGCAGTTTCGTATGTTTCTTTTCTTGCATGGGGCAAGGACCTCACAGATCAATATTCTTCTTATCGTACCACATACTACAGAATCAATCAAATTTTTCTTTTGTGTAAAACATTTGTTCGCAAACGCTAACTTGCAAGATAAAAACTCTGCTCATTCACTTCTCACCTGTATTCTTTACTTTTTTAATCTTGATTTTTACAAACTTCAGACTAAAATAAGAGCCGATTTAAGAAAGGAAAAAGAGGTGATGCTGTATGGATGAGATCAAGGCGGCGCTCAGCGAAAAGTTAGGTAGCAAGGTTGCCTTTGAGATTCCGCTCTTCGGAGGCATCCCGGTGCCACAGTCGGCCCTGGTCACTTGGGTCATCATCGCGCTATTGACGGTCTTTGCTATCTGGCTGACCCATGGTTTACAAAAAAAACCAGGGCGCCGACAGATGGTTGCAGAGCTGATGGTGGGATTCATCAACAACTTCTGTAAGGGAACTTTAGGGGAAAAGCACTGGAGAACTTTCGCTCCTTACCTAGGTTCCATCGGGCTATACCTTGTGGTTTCCAACCTATCTGGGCTGGTGGGCGTGGACCCTCCCACAAAAGACCTGAACGTGACCGCTGGTCTGGCCGTGATGAGTGCCGTGTTAATTTATGGTGCTCAATTCCGGTACCATGGTTTAGGCGGTGGACTCAGAAAGTTCGGACAGCCTGTAGCGATCTTAGCCCCACTAAACGTTATGGAGATTGGGATTCGGCCACTCTCGCTTTGTCTTCGTCTATTTGGCAATGTGCTGGCCGCATTCATCATCATGGAGCTGATCAAAATGGCGGTCCCCGCCGTGCTTCCAGTTGCATTCAGCTTGTACTTTGATATTTTCGACGGGATCTTGCAGGCCGTGGTGTTCGTCTTCCTGACGACGCTCTTCTTAGCAGAATCCTTAGAGGATTGACCTGAAAGAACACAATAACACAAACCAAAGAATTTTTTAGGAGGAATTGATTATGGGTATCGTAGCACTTGGCGCAGGCATTGCCGTTTTAACTGGTATCGGCGCAGGCATTGGCATCGGTATTGCCACCGGGAAATCCTCGGAAGCCATCGCCCGTCAGCCGGAGCAGGCTGGACAGATCAGCAAGAACCTGATCTTAGGCTGCGCTCTGGCAGAAGCCACCGCAATTTATGGCCTGCTGGTGGCCATCCTGCTGATCTTCATGAGCTGATCGGGGGCGTAACCAGATGAATGTTCTGAATTTAAATGGGCAGATCATCTGGGTGTTCGTCAACTTACTGATTCTATTTCTGCTGATGAAAAAATTCCTGTTCGGTCCCATCACGCGGATGCTGGACGCCAGGTCTAAGGGCGTTTCTGACACCCTAGACCAGGCAGATGCACGTCTAGCCGAGGCCGAACAGTCGAAGCAGGAGTATGATAAGCAGTTGGCTGACGCCCGTAGTCAGGCCGCCCAGATTATCGCGGAATCCCGTAAACGGGCAGACCTGGCCTACAGCCGCCGCATGGAAGAAGCAGAGCAGGATGTCCAACGCCTCAATGAACAGGCAGCCCGCCAGCGGGAGGCTGACCGGCAGGTGATGCTGGATGAAGCCAAGCAAGAGATTGCCGCTCTAGTCATGCTGGCCACAGTCAAAGTCTCAAAGCAGATCCTGGACAGTGATAGTGACAAAGCTATGGTTTCCGCTTTCCTAGACGAAGCAGGTGATGAAGAATGAGCAACATCGCTCAGGAATACGCCGTTGCTCTGCGAACGGCTGGGGGTTCTTTGGAACAGCTGACCAAAAGTGCAGCATATTTGACTGCACATGAAGCACTCTGGGAGGCCTTGTGTAGCCCTGCTGTGGAAGCCCACGAAAAAAACGCTGTGTTGGCGCGTCTGCCAGAGTTTCCTACAGGAGATACGTTGCAAGCCTTCTATGTCTTGCTGGCTAAAAATGGCAGGTTTGCTCTTTTGCCTGACATTGTTGTGGCTTACCAACAATTAGAACGAAGAGAACAAGGGGATGGACTATGTGTACTGCGGTGTGCTCGTGATCCGGGAGACGACACCTTGGGTCCTCTGGCACGTTTTTTGTGCAAGCAGCATGGCTATCAGTCCCTTACTTTTGACATTGTAGTTGACCCAGAGGTCCTAGGTGGCTTTGTCCTAGAGATCGATGGTATCACTTATGACAAGAGCGTCCGCGGGCAACTGCATGCCCTGGCGCAGCGTCTGCAAAAGGGGTGAATCACTTGAACCATTCAGAAGAGATTATTTCCATCCTGCGGGAGGAGATCACGAATTATGACGATCGGACTCGACGGGCCGAGACTGGCACAGTACTGGAAATCGGGGACGGCATTGCCACAGTCTACGGCTTGGATCGGGCTGTTTATGGTGAATTACTGGAGTTTGACACGGGGGCCAAAGGCATCGTGCTAAACTTGGAACGAGATACCGTCGGCGTGGTCCTGCTGGGCAGTGAAAAGGGACTGCACGAAGGCTCCACCGTCACGCGAACCGGTCGCCCTGCTGATGTTCCAGTCGGCGACTCCCTCATCGGCCGCACGCTGAACGCCTTGGGAGAGCCCATCGATGGGCTTGGTCCCATGAAGACGACAGAGACGCGCCCCATCGAGCACGAAGCCTCCGGTGTGGTCAGCCGGGAACCTGTCAACAAGCCTTTACAGACCGGTATTTTAGCCATCGACGCCATGGTGCCAATCGGCCGGGGCCAGCGTGAGCTCATTATCGGCGACCGGCAGACCGGTAAGACGGCCATTGCCATTGATACCATTTTGAATCAGAAGGGACAGGATGTCATTTGCATCTACGTAGCCATCGGGCAGAAAGCCTCTACGGTCGCCAAACTGAGGGGAACGCTGGAGAAATATGGCGCGATGGACTACAGTATCATTGTCTCTGCAACGGCATCAGATTCTGCACCTCAGCAATACATCGCACCGTACTCTGGAGCCGCCATCGGTGAGTATTTTATGAGCCAAGGGAAAGATGTGCTGATTGTCTACGATGACCTTTCTAAGCACGCCGTAGCCTATCGTACCCTCTCCTTGCTCCTGCGCCGCTCTCCTGGCCGTGAGGCTTATCCCGGAGACGTGTTTTATCTTCATTCCCGTTTGTTGGAGCGTGCCTGCCGTCTGACTAAGGAATATGGGGGAGGCTCTATGACAGCCCTTCCTATCATCGAAACCTTAGCCGGAGATGTCTCAGCGTATATCCCAACGAACGTCATTTCTATCACAGATGGCCAGATCTATCTGGAAACGGATTTGTTTTTCGAGGGCCAGAGGCCTGCTGTCAACGTTGGCTTGTCTGTCTCCCGTGTGGGTGGCTCTGCCCAGACCAAGGCTGTAAAAAAGAGCGCCGGTACTTTGCGGATCGATCTGGCTCGCTTCCGTGAATTAGAGGTATTTACCCAATTCAGCTCTGACTTGGACAAAGAAACGCGACAGGCGTTGGATCATGGCAAACGGCTGATGGAAATTTTGAAACAGCCGTTGTATCATCCGCTTCCCGTGTGGCGTCAAGCGGTGATTCTTTATATTGCCACCAGCGGCTTGCTTAACGATGTTCCCTTAGACCATGTCAGAGAGTTCGTCCTGGGCTTTGCTGATAACTTGGAAGGAGAGAAGGCAGAGCTGGTCAGTGAAATTCAATCTACTGGCACCCTGCCTGGCGCAGCAGGGGAGGAGCTTCGCACCGCTCTGGAAGCCTATAAAAAGCAGGTGAGCGCGGCATGGCAGGCATAACTGAAATTCGTACTCGCATCGATAGTGTTCAGCAAACTCTAAAAATCACCAATGCGATGTATCTCATCTCCTCCTCCAAGTTGCGAAAGGCCCGCCAACAGTTGGCCCATGTGCAGCCCTTTTACGAGCGTATCCGGGAGACAATCGCAGATATTCTGCACCGTTCGGATGAGATGCAGCACGTCTACTTTGATAAGCGAGAGAAAGTGGCAGAGCATAAAGTCGGTTACATTGTCATCAGCGGTGACAAGGGTTTGGCTGGTGCCTATAACCACAATATTCTCCACCTGACCGAAGAGCAGATGGCCCAGCATCCGAACTCGATGCTTTTCGTAGTGGGTCAGATGGGACGAAGCTACTTCTCTGGGAAAAACGTCAATTTAGACCGAGACTTTCTCTTTGCCGCGCAGGATCCAACTTTGAGTCGGGCTGATGACATCTGTGAGGTCTGCATCCAAAATTTTCGGGATGGGACACTGGATGAAATCTATGTGATCTACACAGAAATGGTCACGCCGCTGCGCTTGGAGACAAGGATCCAAAAGCTTCTGCCACTGGATATTGACTCGTTTTCTTGGGCACCGAAGCCGGGAGAAGAAGCATTGGGAAACCGAAAAGTGACCTATGTTCCCAGTCAGGAGCAGGTGCTGAATCACTTAGTCCCCGGCTATGTACAGGGCATCTTGTTCGGTACGCTGGTCGAATCCTTCTGCGCCGAGCAAAATGCCCGCATGACGGCAATGGACTCCTCCAGCACAAACGCTAGAGAGATGTTAAAAGACTTATCCCTTCGCTATAACCGGGCCAGGCAGGCTGCCATTACCCAGGAGATTACCGAGATCGTCGGCGGGGCCCAGCGAAAAGACGACGACGGGCCGCCGCGCCCCAAGCTAAACCCAACACGCACGGTCCGCTTCTCTGCGGACGGCAACCGCATTGACAACCAATAATCCAACGAATGGGAGGAAGAACCATGGAACGGAAAGGCACTGTAGCGCAAGTCTTAGGCCCTGTGGTAGACGTTGCGTTCCCCGGCGGTATGCTGCCTGAGATCAACGAAGCGCTGACGGTCCCAATCAACGGAAAGGACCAGGTGATGGAGGTCGCCCAGCATGTCGGCGGAGATACCGTCCGCTGCATCATGCTCTCTCCCAGCGAGGGTCTGGGACGTGGAGTAGAAGTCACCGCCACTGGACACACCATTGAAACCCCTGTCGGGGAAGAGACATTGGGCCGGATGTTCAATGTATTAGGGCAGCCTATTGATGAAAAGGGGCCAGTCCAAACGGCAGAAAAATGGTCGGTCCATCGAGACCCTCCGGCCTTTGCCCAACAAAATCCGACGACAGAAATTTTAGAAACCGGGATTAAAGTCATTGATCTGCTGGCCCCGTATGCCAGAGGTGGTAAGATCGGACTGTTCGGTGGCGCCGGGGTGGGCAAGACCGTGCTGATCCAGGAGCTCATCCACAACATCGCCACAGAACACGGCGGCTACTCTATCTTTACCGGCGTTGGCGAACGGACCCGTGAGGGCAACGATCTTTGGCGGGAGATGAGTGACTCTGGCGTACTAAGCAAGACAGCCCTAGTCTTCGGACAGATGAATGAGCCGCCTGGGGCCAGAATGAGGGTGGCTCTGACCGGCCTAACGATGGCGGAATATTTCCGTGACCGGCAGAAACAAAACGTACTACTCTTCATCGACAATATTTTCCGCTATGTCCAGGCTGGTTCCGAAGTCTCTGCCTTGATGGGCCGGATGCCCTCGGCCGTAGGCTATCAGCCGACACTGGCCCAGGAGATGGGTGCTTTGCAGGAGCGCATCACTTCCACCAGGGACGGGGCAATCACCTCCGTGCAGGCCGTTTATGTTCCCGCCGACGATTTGACCGACCCCGCACCTGCCACAACCTTCGCACACTTAGACGCCACGACCGTCCTCTCCCGTAAAATCGTGGAGCAGGGCATTTATCCTGCGGTAGACCCCCTGGAATCCACCTCCCGCATCTTGGAGCCGGACATCGTTGGACAGCGGCACTATGCCGTGGCCCGCGGAGCCCAGGAGCTGTTGCAGCGCTATCGTGAGCTGCAAGATATTATTGCCATCCTTGGTATGGAAGAGCTCAGCGCTGAGGACCGCAAGACCGTAGATCGTGCCCGCCGGATGCAGCAGTATTTCTCCCAGCCCTTCTCTGTGGCCGAAGTCTTCACCGGTCTGGAGGGCCGCTACGTCCCGTTGGGGGAGACGATCAAAGGCTTTGAAGCGCTGCTGGGCGGCGATTTGGATAAATATCCTGAGTCTGCCTTCTCTATGGTGGGTACCGTAGATGAAATTCGGGAAAAAGCCCGGACCGTGGGGGCGATCTGATGGGAAAGACGTTCCAGTTAGAGATCATCACCCCCAACGATCCCTTTTATAAAGGATCTGCAGAAAGTGTCATCCTGCCTGCCATTGACGGTGAGTACGGTGTTCTGGCTGGGCATGAGCCCGTTGTCACAGCCATTGAGCCAGGGACAGCCCGTTATCTAGTGGATGGGGAATGGAAAGAAGTTGTCGTTGGGCAGGGCTTTGCAGAGATCATGCCGGACTACACGATCCTGTTGGTTGCAACGGCAGACCGTTTGGAGGACATTGATAAAGTTCGCGCTCAACGCGCTAAGGAACACGCTGAGGAACGGATGCGCCAAAAAAAGAGCATTCATGAGTATTATCGATCCAAGGCGACGTTGGCCCGCGCTATGGCTCGTTTGAAAGCGGCCGAAGAAAAAAACAGATAACAAATCGGTAAACCCCATGTTCCATCTCTTGTATCGGACATGGGGTTTTTCGTAATTCAACACTTTAATGCTCTTAGTCTTCCAACTGTTTATTCGATAAAAAACATTCTTATAAAAGAAGAAAATTCTTATCTCATGCAAATCAAAAACTGATTCTAGGGTTGAAATGGCTGACCAAGTGTAGTACAATCGGGGAGCTGCCCATGGCAGTAAGAAAGAAATATGGGAGTTTTACAAACATGGAACGAGAGAAACTTGGCAGTCGCCTGGGCTTTATCCTGCTCAGCGCCGGCTGCGCCATCGGCATCGGAAACGTCTGGAAGTTTCCGTACATGGTAGGTCAGTATGGCGGCGGTATCTTTGTGCTACTGTACCTATTCTTCCTGGTCGTCCTCGGCGTGCCGGTGATGACCATCGAGTTCTCCTTGGGCCGAGCCAGTCAAAAGAGTCCGGTGCGCCTGTACCAACAGCTGGAACCCAAGGGGAGTAGGTGGCACATTCACGGCTACGTTGCCATGATCGGCAACTATCTGCTGATGATGTTTTACACCACCGTCTGCGGATGGATGATTCACTACTTTGTCTCCACAGCCTCTGGAAAATTCTCCGGGCTTTCCTCTGAGGAAGTAAGCCAAGCTTTTGGAAGCATCTGTGCAGACCCTGTCTCAATGGTTGGCTTTATGGCCGTCGCCGTGGTCATCGGCTTCTTCGTCTGCTCCCGCGGCCTGCAGAAGGGCCTAGAGCGGGTGACGAAGGTCATGATGATCGCTCTGTTGGTTATCATGGTCGTGCTGGCTATCAACAGCTTTACCATGGGGGGTGCCAAAGAGGGCCTGTCCTTCTATCTGAAACCTGATGTAAACAAGTTCATGGAAATTGGTGTGTGGAACATTGTGCTAGGTGCTCTGACTCAGGCATTCTTTACGCTGAGCCTGGGGATCGGCGCTATGGCGATTTTTGGTAGCTACATTGGGAAGGAACGCACTTTGCTGGGAGAATCCGTCAATGTAGCGCTGCTGGATACCTTTGTTGCCATCGTCTCCGGTCTCATTATCTTCCCCGCCTGCTTTACATACAATGTGGAAGTGGACTCCGGTCCCAGCCTGATCTTCGTGACTCTGCCCAACGTATTCAACAACATGACCCACGGCAATGTGTGGGGCGCATTATTCTTTCTGTTCATGACCTTTGCCGCGCTGTCCACTGTGCTGGCTGTATTTGAGAACATCATCTCCTGCTGTATGGATCTGTTTGGATGGAGCCGGAAGAAGACCTGCCTCATCAACTGCATTGCCATGTTCCTTCTGTCCCTGCCCTGTGCGCTGGGCTTCAACCTGCTCTCTGGCGTCCACCCAATGGGTGGTGACAGCGGCTTCCTGGATCTGGAGGACTTCTTGGTGAGCAATATCCTGCTGCCTGCTGGTTCTCTAATTTTCGTGATTTTTGCTACCAGTAAACGTGGCTGGGGCTGGAAGAATTTTTTTGCGGAAGCCAACGCCGGCAAAGGCATGAAAATCAAGGAGTGGATGCGGGGGTATATGACCTACATCCTTCCTCTGGCGATCCTGGCCTTGTTGGTCATCGGTCTCATCAGTTATTTTAAGTAAATACTAGATATAAAATGCAGGCCCGTGGGATTTTTCCCACGGGCCCATTTTTTACTTGTTGTACTTGTCAAATGCAGGGTTGGTATAGTAGACGTTTTTCGTGTCCAGCATCTCTCGCACTTTCTGGATGGCACTTCCAAAGCGCTGAAAGTGAACAATCTCCCGCTCGCGCAGGAATCGAATAACATCCGTCACATCCGGGTCATCTTTTGCCAGGCGGAGAATATTATCGTAGGTCACACGGGCTTTTTGTTCGGCCGCCATATCCTCCGTCAGATCACAGATGGGGTCACCCTTTACGCCGATGGATGCTGCCGTCCAAGGAAAGCCGGAGGCCGCTGTGGGGTAGATACCCGTGGTATGATCCACAAAGTAAGCCGCAAACGAGGGATCGTTCTGGATCTGATCGTCGGTCAGGTCACGGGTCAGCTGGTGAACGATGGCGGCAATCATCTCAAGGTGCCCAAGTTCATCCAATCACGCAAGCTATATGTAGAGGGTCAAAGTCCGCCCGGACCTTCTGGCGCAATGGGTTACACCCTCAAGTGTACCTCAAGCGTCATTGGTTCCGGGTTGCCCCAGCGTCGATTGCCTGCCTTTCTTTTTCTCGTGTATACGATGCGCTCAATGCACTGCTTCAGAAGAATGTTCTTCTTCCGAATGGAGACCGACGGGTCCTGTAATGCCTCCAATGCCTCGTGGAAGGTCTGCTTTTTCCGTTCGTAGTCGATCGGCTCCGGCAGGGTATTCCTTGCCTTAGAGAGCGCCCGCTCCACGTTTTCTTTCTCTGCCAGCACCTTGGCATTGAGCTGGTCGAAGACGAGCTTCGGCATACCCTCCTGGGTGTATTTGTCCCACTGGGCGATCTCGCGCTTCTCCAGCTCCTCGTATTGCCGCTCCAGGCGGGCCACCAACTGGCGGTGCTGCTCTACGCGGTCAGAGGTGCTGTCCTGGATCTTCGTGTCAAAGTCCTGGATGGCTTTGGTCAGGATACCTACCACAGCGTCGATCATCTCAGGGAAGAGGCAGGACGCATTGTGGCATTTGGGCTGACGGCTGCACAGCAGCCTATCTTCGCATTGCTTCTTTCCGTTGCGATAATTGGGCCTGAAGTTCATCGTGCCGCCGCACTCGCAGAAGAGGATGCCAGCCAGGGGATTGACCATCTTTCTTTTTTCCACCGGTGGGGTCCTGGCGCGTATTTCCTGCACCGCATCCCATAGCTCTTGCTCTATGATAGGGGGGTGCTTACCTGGAAAGACGAGATAGTCTCGGTTGATCGGGTGACTGGAGATCAGTTCACCGTCCTCGATCGTCTTCACTGTTTTTCTGCGGTTCCAAACGATCTTGCCCAGATAATGCTCGTTGGTCCTCATTTTGTGCAACGATTCAGCGCTCCACTCGGCGCCCTTTTGGGTTCGGAGACCCTGCTCATTCAGCGCACGGGCGACACCGTGGGAGCTGTACCCGTCCCGGTACATTTCAAAGATCTGATGCACGACGGCCGCTTCCTCCGGCACAGGTTCCAAGGTAAACGTTCTCTTTTTGCCCTCTTTGATTTGAATCTTACGATATCCGTAGGGGGCTGTGTTTCCGATGAAATTCCCGTTCTCCACGGACAGCAACCTGCCATTGTACATGATGCGCTTGGTGTACTCCAGGAACTCGTTCCCACGCTTTAGCTCCCGCTCGAAGGCGTCCCGGTCCCGCTCATCTCGCAGGTCATAGCTGTATTGCAGCGTGAGGACCAGCGTGTTGGAGTAGCGCAGCAGCTTCACCAGGCGGCCAATGTCCTCTAAATCACCACGGCTCAAACGCTGCGGCTCCACAATGAGAACAGCCTTGATTCGGGGTGACTCGATGCGTCTGAGCACTTCCTGGACCTTCGGCCGGCTGTCCAGCGTTTCGCCAGACACGACCTCCCGGTATCGGTTTTCCTCCGGGACCCGGCCCAGGCCCGGCAGGTTCCGTTCTACCCACTCGTCGAGCATCTGCTCGTGTTTGGCGAGAACTTCCTCCACGGACAGGATCGGGTCGTCTGTCCGTGACTTCCGCAAGTAGAGGATGATCCCGTTCGGCTTCATCGGCGGTAAATTCCACATTGCAAAACCTCCTATGTGTATGATATGATAGAAGGGCAGTGAATCGCGTCAACATTTACTGCCCTTGGAAATATGCCCTCGGTGTTGGTAGCGCCGGGGGCATATTTTTTGCTTACATTCTAATCGGATCGAATACCACCCATTTTGCCGACGGTGGCAAAATGGACAACGAGTATACCAATGATTTGTAGGGAACTCCTATGTATTTCTTCAACGTCATGCAGTACAATATGAAAGATGGTATTGGAAAGACTGGTCCCCGCATAGCGGGTACTGGAATGGAAAGTCCCACACCAGAAGACCCCTGTGGTTCGGTCCCTGTATAGCAGGTACTGAATCTGCGGGGGTCTTTTTATTTTCCCGGCAAGTTTGGCTTGTGATCCAGCTGATGCAGGTCACGTGCCCCTTTGTCCTGGCTGAGTTTGGTCATGAGCTTGATCGCCTGCTGGTTCAAAAACTGCGCTCGCTCCTCCTGGGATTTTCCTTGCTGTAACAAGAGCGCATTCATCGACTCCAAATTGACCAGGACGAGCAACTGCTCGATGGTAGCAAAGTCCCGTATATTCCCCTTCACACCTGGGTTCGCAGCACGCCACTGTTTGGCAGTCATGCCAAAGAGAGCGACATTCAAAACATCGGCTTCATCGGCGTAGACGAAACGATGCTGTTCCTTGGGAAGCTCCGGGGGAATCAGGGTTTCTTTGATTGCATCCGTGTGGATCCGATAGTTTGTCTTGGCCAGGACACGGTTTACATTCCAGTCCAAAGCCAAGCGATGACTTTCATCTTCCTTGAGACGCTGGTAGTCTTTGATGATATATAGCTTAAACTCAGGAGAAATCCAGGAAGCAAACTCGAAGGCAATATCCTTGTGAGCAAAGGTCCCACCGCTTCGTCCAGATTTGGAGATGATGCCGATGGCATTGGTAGCTTTTACCCATTGCTGCGGAGATAATGTAAATGCATTTTCTCCTGCGTGATTCTTAAAGGAGTCGAATTCGACCCCTTTAAAATTGGGGTTATTGAGTTGCTCCCAAAGTCCTAAAAATTCAAGAGTAGAACGGTTCCGAAGCCAATTCTTTACAACATCTTTAGGGGCGGTTGAATTCTTAAAAGAGGCGATATCTGTGAGCGAGATGTAGTCATCCGCATTGACGTAGGACAGGACGGTGATTTCTGTATCCTTTGCGTGGATTACTTCTTTGACAGGCTTTTCTTTTGCCATAGAGGGGACCTCCTTCTATCTATATCTACTATATCTAAAATTGTTCAGTTCATCCCCACGCACGTGGGGCATACGCATTCGACCCCTTTAGTTCAGCTTCAAAGTATCAAGATTACTGAGGTTCAATCCCCCAAAGCTCTAAGCAATGTAATTTACACGCCTCTGCACTCAATTCAGGCTCTTCAGAGAAGTACAACCTAGATCCATCCGTATGATTGGTAAAAATACCATCTTCACTACACTGGACCAAGTCAAAGCCGGGGTCAGAGGTCCAGGTTCTCAGTGTCATCTGGTAAGAGACGAACTGTGGTTCTGCATCCGGCCAGTAAACAACAAGATCTATCGTGCGTCCAGATATGGAGTAGTATCCTTTGAGAGACACGATGTAACCTGAATCAGGTAAAAAGAAGAGTCCATAGAAGGTTTCGTCTGGGAAAAAGGATAGTTCTAACTGATAGCTTACATCTTCTTCGTTTTCTATTGTGCAAGTCCAGCACTTTGATTGGTCTAAATACTGCATCGGGGAGGCGGGGACAAGGGAGAATGTTTTCCGTTTGCTTTGATCCAGCAACCGGTTCAAAATAACAGCAGCCTCAGCACGGGATATACTTCGGTCTGGAGAAAAGGCACCGTACTTATCATTCCCTGTCAAGATTCCGAATTGATAAAGTGAGTAGACCTCCGGTTCATCTTCTTGGGAGCCAATATCAGGAATATCTGTGACATCGTTTAGAACAGGGTTTTCCTCTTCCGCGATAACACGATAGAACATCAGAGCCATCAACTCTCGGTCACAAGCAGTATCAAGATAAGGCGGCTGCATGGGGAGCCATACGCCCTCTGCTATGTGGTTTTCCAATGCATAATCAAGGTACGGGTCAACCCAGTCTGTTTCTTGTCCAGTGATGGGAATTACCTTGTTGTGCATGTGTGCATGGGTTCTCGCTGCCATAGTAAGTGCCTGGGCACAGGTCAGTGTTTGGGTCGGCGCAAACCGTCCGCTGCCAATCCCGTTGATGATCCCATATTTCTGCACATCCTGCACGTCACTGGCGTACCAGGCATTTTCCGGGACATCCGAAAATGTCCCGGCGGCTGCGGCCGGCGTGAGCAAGCCCAGGCCCAGCACGACAGCCAGGAAAAGCGCGGGTAGAGTTCTGCGTTTCATAATAGATCCTTCTTTCTCTCGTCCTATTTTCTGGACTAATTCAGCTTAAATGATACCATCAAAAAATGACTCCGCTTGAATCGGGGGATTGTAGAGAGGAAGCGTTGTTTTGAGGTTTCCAATGAGAAGGTCTACCTCAAGGATCTTTGTACCGTGAATCTTTTTCGTTTCTTCTTTTGCTGTTGCTGCACCCACGACGGCCCCAACTGGGCCAAGAACAACACCACCAACGACTGCACGAGTGATACCATGTTTTTTCTTGACAACTTCCTTCCCGCCGACCTCAATGAGTCTGTACTCTAAGATTTCAGAGAAGCGAAACACAATGGGTTCAGATCTAGGTTTTTTATAATCAGAGAAGCAACACAGTTGCTCTCTCATATCCGCGAAAATATACCCACAACCGATGTTCGTCATGGTCACATTTGGCTGAAACCCCTGATAACGGCGGTGGTTCTCTTCTAAGGCCAGCTTGATGTCCTGCACAGAAGCCAGCAGGGAATGGTTGGATATTCTCAAGCAAACTGGGCAGATAGCACCGTCAGAAATTTGAGTAAGTGCAGAGGCACTTGTTTTAGCACCACAGCAGTCACAAAAGGTACGTTTGAACATGGCTAAACTTCATCCTTTACAATTTATTTTAACGCACTAATAAAATGCGTTGCTTTCCCAAGAATCCTTACGTTATTCATCTCTTCACCCCAGAACACCAGCGGTTTATACATCGGGTTCTCCGGCTCCAAAACAATGTGGTCATCAAAGATCTTCACCCTTTTCAATGTAGCCTCTTCCGAATCAATCAAAACCGCAGCGATCTCGCCGTTTTCCACCGCTGGCTGCTCCCGGATGCAGACAATATCGCCGTCAAATATCCTAGCGTTTATCATGCTGTCGCCCCGGCAGACCAACGTGAAATCGCATTTAACATACTCAGGCACGTTATCATAACCCTCAATATTCTGCTGGGCCAGCAACGGATCACCGCAGGCGATCATACCAATTCGAGGAATCTGCTGCATCGTGGGCATGGGTTGGACGTTAGCAGGGCGGTGGGGTGTAGAATTTTGCTCGTCCCATCCCATAATATAAGCTGGGGTCGTTTCCAAAGCGTCTGCTATGGCTTTGATTTTGGACTGCGTCAGGTTTCTTTGGTCAAGTTCAATCTTATTTATAGAAGAACGAGATTTATAACCAAGTCTTTTTCCAAGTTCATCTTGGGATAGACCTAATTCCTCACGCCGATTACGGATTCTTTTTCCTATTGTGGACACATGAGAACCCCCTTTCAATTATCGAGTATATGGTATTGTCGGCGGCTTGTCAACATTTTTTTAGTTTTTTGAAAAATTATGTTGACAAGATGCCGACGCAGTGCTATTATCTGATTGTAGGCTAAATGTCTACTTCCGAAGAAACGAAAGGAGGAGTAATTTTGTGACTGACACTGAGTTGCTGCGCGAAAAGATTGAAAATTCCGGTTATAAACTCCAGTTCATCGCCAAAAGTCTCGGTCTTACATACCAAGGTCTGCTGAACAAAATCAATAATCGGAGTGAATTTCGGGCAAGTGAAATTCAGGCACTGTACGATTTACTTGGCCTAACTGAAAAAGAGCGAGTAGCTATTTTTTTCGCTCATTGAGTAGGCTAAAAGTCTACAAACAAGTGCTAATCAAGCGAGAGGAGGTGAGAAGGTGGCACAGACGCTCGAAATCCGAACGAAAAAAGACACCGTGCAGCTCGTCCTGGATGGGCACGAGATCCACGATGTCGTGAGTTATCAGCTGGAAGAAAGCCCTGATCAGTTGCCTGTTTTGACTGTCAGGGTGGCGATCACAGGAGGTGTTGCAGCGAGTCGGTAATTGCAGACGACGCAAGCTGTTTCCCAATCTCTGCGAGTGCACTTAAGGAAGAAACGCCGACGTTTTTGGCAATGCTCTTCGTTTTTTCCCAGAGTGTATCTTTGCGGATCGTATTCAGAAACTCATGTCCAGAATATGTCAAGTCAGAAACTCTGGCTATAGCTTCCGGCTGTTTAAGGGAACGGAAAGTCAGAGCTTTTATGTAACCTGCTTCTAAGAGCTTTTGGCAAGTATACTGAACATCATCTTCTGGATAGCCGTGCAACTCTGGCTTGCTTAGAAAGTCAGTGAAGTTACACACTTCTCCGTACTCAAAGTTTTCAATGGCCAAGAGAACGGAACGGACGCAATCAATATTCAACTTCATAGAAAATCACCCCCTTTCTGTGGTTAGTATATCACCTTGTGAAAGGAGGTGGCAAGGGGGTGAGAACGCTGGAGAACGAACTGGCCGAGATCAAAGAAAAACTGGCAGCCATTGAATCACTACTTCAACGACTGCCAGAGATCCAGGCGGCTGTCTTTCTGCAAATGCAGGACGAATATGAGATGGCCAAGGCGCAGGGGAGAAGGGCGCAAGATTTATGGGCTGTGCCTACTCCCAACGAACGATGAGAAAGGAGTGGTGAGGCGGATGACCCGCGAGGTGCTTTTGTTGATCGCTGCGTCCCTCAGCTCCTTCGGGATGGGGATGGGCGTTTGCTCGATCATTTACCAGGTCGCCTTACGTGGTGAACATGTTTACAAGCGAGACGATCAAACCACCAAGCCCAAACAAGGCGGCAGTGATAGCAACAGATAAATTGATCCGGTTCCACTTTACAGTGTACCGATGTTCTTTTTCATCTGCTGCTATGCGAAGGGCACGCTCTTCTTCCGCAAGTCGTATCTGCTCTTGGAGAGCTGCTTGCAGCTGCTCGACCTGCTCTTGCAGATCGTCGCTTTGCTCGATGCGTTTTTTCATAAACGGCTGGAGGCCGGTTGGGTCAGAAACACTGTCGCGGATGGACTCGATCTCTTCCTTAGACAGGACAGGCTTTGGATTTAACACACGGTTAAATCTGTCAATGTGTTCACGAACAGTCATAAGATAATACCCCCTTTCCTACTTAGTGTACCACGGCAGGAGAGGGGGAGACAAGGGGGTGAGAAGAATCCACCATCAGCATAAAAACGAACCCTCCGATGAAGCAGAGCTTCGCTGGAGGGTGAAGCGCCTGGAGCGGCACCACTTATTCCTGAATATCGCTGTCGCTCTGCTGGCTATCGAGAATCTCCGGTCGGTCCTCTTGGATAGACGAATCGTCTATGTGCTCCAACTCATCACGGAGAATCTCGACTTCCTCTGTCAGCAGATTTACAGTATCGCTGATAGTATCCAGCGTATGCTGTAATTCTCTATCTTTTTCAAGAATCTCCTCTTGTTGAGTCATAATGACCTCGTTCTGAGTTGCAATTCGATCCAGCTGATCGTTTGGAAGAGCTGAAATGATTGTGCAGTATATTGTAACAAGAATGGAAATCCACGTAGAAACTAGAGAAATTATGTCCCATTTGGAAGGCCCATTTTTGTCATCGACTTCTGTCCGATGTGCAATTCTGGTCGGCGTAATTGTAGTAGAAAGCAAATCATCCAATGTCTCAGAATCGATATACGGAGTGGATACTTCAACTGCGTTGGAAAAGGCTTGCTTTATGGACTCTGACAACTGTAGATAGGATGCCTCATAGTTTCTTTGCGCTTCAAGCAATGTAAGAACACTAGATTCTTTGAGGAGGTCTAATGCATGTTGGATCTTCAAAAGCGCTACATTTTGAGTTTGGGCGAAAATTTGGGAGAAGTAGTTTATAGATTGCTCCACGGTCTTGAGGGCTAAGGCTGACGATTGTATCGCTTGTATCGCTTCCAAATAAGCGGGCGTTCTCATCACTTGGCTATACAATTTATTGTATTTATCCATTGCAGAATACAGAGAATCAAACTTCAAATCAATCAACTCCTTTGCGTCATGTATGGATGACAGAGGTTTATAGGGAGGTGGTAATACCCAATGGGCGTAGCAGAAAACATTCGCCGGATCATCAAGGAAAAAGGCTTGGTGCAGAAGGCAGTGGCAGCTAGGGCAGGATTCTCAGCAACGCAGTTCGTTGCCATGATGCACGGTCGTAAGACCATCAAAGCTGACTATATTCCTCGCATCGCGGAAGCGATCGGTGTCTCCGCCGGAGAACTGTTCGAGGATAATTAAAAAGCAGCCGGTGCGTCAACACCAGCTGCCGACCCCTCAGAGGACAGGGTGGCACCTTCCTTGAGGGTATATGTACGGATGCCACTCACTTGGACTTCCGATTGGATAACACAGAAGCCGCAAGAGATTTTGTCGCTTTGCTGGTAGAGGACTTGGAGAGAGCTTTACCAGCGGCCGAAGCGACCTTTGCAGAAGTCCGCACGCTGTTTCTTTTGGCCATTTTGTTCACCTCCTTTCGGTTGGAATTGCAGGGAGGCGGGGCAGATGGCGGGGGCGTAAGGGGTAAAACCCTTACAAATTCAGTTTAGTGTATACAGTTATAAAAGTCAACGCAAAAACGTTGAATTATTGCACAAAAACAGTAAATAGAGACGAAGGAGATGAAAAAATGGAAGTTGACGTCATGCTGAAGTTTGGCCATGAGGACATCAAACGTTTCCTGGAACATCTTATCGAGACGACTCAGAGCCAGCAGAAGCCTAAGAGCACAGGCTCCAGTCTGGATGAGTTCATTTCCGAGCTTGAAAAGAAGCTCAACGAAACGGCAGGCAACGAGGAGGCCGCGAAGCCATGAAACCCATCGCTTTTTTCTGGTTTGGCTGGGCGGTTGGACTGCTCAGCGCGTGGGCTGGCTTTTTCGTGGTCAACCACATCCTGTAAGAAGGGCAACACATAACGGACAAACCACAGAGCATACGCCTTCAGAAGGAGGGATCGTCTATGAAGAAAAGTGAGATCATCGTCCATATCCACCGACCTGTGCTGACTGAGGAAGAGCGGGCGCGGCGGATGGAGTGCATCCGGTACGCAGCGGTGCAGGTTCTGCTGGACGCCAGGCGGGCCGACCAGGAACGGGCGCAGAAGAAGCGCCTGGAACAGCAGGCAGACGGACAGCCCGAACCGCTGGCCGACCAGCACTAAGCAGTACATCGGCTTGGGCGCCGCCCGGTTTCATTGAAACGAGCCGGGCGGTATTCCCTGGCCTTGGAACGAAACGAAAGAGGGGATGATGATATGGCACTGACCTGCATCAGCCAAGGCCGCGAGTGTAACGGCTGCCGGAACTGTGAGACACAGGCTGAGATCGTGGGCATCTGCGAAAGCTGCCGAGGAGAGATCCGGGCAGACGAGACGTACTACGACATCGAGGGCGACCTTCTACATGAGGAGTGCCTGCTCGACTGGGCCTGGAAGTATAGACGGGAGGCATGAGGATGCAGACCATCGTGAGTGAAGCCCAGTGGCACGCAGAGCGGGCCAAGGGCATCGGCGGCAGTGAAGCCGCTGCCATCGTCGGCCTGTCCCCCTGGTGCTCTAACGTGGAGCTGTGGCAGCGCAAGACCGGCCGAAAAGCGGCCCCGGACATCAGCGACAACGCCGCTGTCCGCTATGGCCACGATGCCGAGCCGCTAATCCGAAAACTGTTTGCTCTGGATTACGCGGACAAGTACGCCGTGAGCTATGGCGGGGCATTTGATATGGTCCGCCACCCCAAGCACCCCTTTATTTTCGCCACCTTGGACGGGCGTCTGACTGAGGTCAAGACCGGCAGAAAGGGCATCCTGGAGATCAAGACCACCAGCATTTTGAGATCTATGCAGAAGGAAAAATGGTGGAAGGACGGCAAGCCTGCTATCCCGGATCAGTATTACTGTCAGGTCCTCTGGCAGATGATCGCCAGCGGGTTTGACTTCGCCGTCTTGCACGCTCAATTCCGATATGAGTACGGAGAAGAGCCGCGCTTCGAGCGCCGGACCTACACTATTGAGCGCGAGGACGTGGCCGACGACCTGGCCTATCTGGAAGCCGCCGGGGTGAAATTTTGGACTGAGAACGTCATGGGAGGTAGGGAACCTGACCTGATCCTCCCAGAGATATAGAAAGCGAGGTACCCATGAACATGGAAGAGATCAACGCCGTGCTGGGCATCGACACGAACGCCGCCACCAGAGACATGCTGATCGTGCGGGCCGTAGAGTTCTGCGGCGAAATGGCCGACTGTTACGAGCCGGATACCCTGGAGCATACGGCATTCGTGGCCCTGCGATACGCCCTGTATCGCGCCCTGGTCAATGGGGGTAACTGCGATGCAGATTGAGATCTACACCCCTACCCATGGCCAGCCGCTGCCGCCGGTCGAGATCCCGGAGCAGCCGGAAAAGCTCAAAAAGGCGGACGTGCAGCTCGAAGCGGCCCAGATCGCGCAGGAGATCGGCCAGCAGGAGCCGCAGAAGCCGGAATACGAATTCCCGCCCGTGTCGCTCCTGAAGGCCGGAAGCGGCCAGTCGCACGACGGCACGGAGGAAATGCGGCAGAACGCCGAGCGCCTGAGCGACACGCTCCAATCCTTCGGCATCGAGGCGCATATCATCAATGTTACGCGCGGCCCGTCGGTCACGCGGTACGAGCTGGAGCTGCAGCGCGGCGTGAAGCTGTCCAAGGTCACGAATCTGGCCGACGATATCGCGCTGGCCCTCGGCGCGTCCGGCGTCCGCATCGCGGCCATCCCGGACAAGATCTCCGTTGTCGGCATCGAGGTACCGAACCGGATCGTCTCGGTCGTCATGGCGCGCGAGGTCATCGATTCGCCGGAATTTGAAAAGTGCAAGTCCCGCGTGTCCTTCGCTGTCGGCAAGGA
>OLQA01000251.1_pt1 | contig 50486 bp, 44 predicted proteins | sample 1673151 | NCBI WGS metagenome assembly OLQA01 (sample SAMEA3136760, study PRJEB25190) | human gut metagenome | biome: human gut; feature: human-associated habitat; material: faeces | place: Austria | collected 2013
AGATAAATGGTTATGCCGAATCCAAAATCGAAGCGGTGAAAGATAGAGAAGCGAAATGAATCGGTTATCTTACCGACGCACGCGTTTCATAAGGAGCCGAAGCACTGACGGACCGGCATTCCGAATGCAAGGGGCCTTTTGCGTGGCGGCGTAATCATGAGGACGGCTACCGTTGATTTTCAGAGCGATGCTCGTATCGGCTATGATTCCAAGAATATGGACGGTTCGAGACGGTGAAAAGACGAAGTCCTTGGACGTCTTTCTATGCATACCGCAATGATAAGAGCGGCGAGCTTCTGAAAACAATTTTGATTCGAAGAAGGTGCAGCGAATATGAGCGAGGAACAAAAACACAACACAATCGTGTGCGGACACTGCGGTAAGGAATACGACGAGGCGTTTTCCTATTGCCCGTACTGTGCGGAGCCGATGCCGGAGCCGATGACGCAGTAACCCGAGCTTACGCCGGAGGAGACGATACGGAATTATGACGCGAGAGAAACGGGCCTCTCTATTCTTCCCTTCGTCATAGCGATTCTTCCATCGATTCTGTTTGCGGACGTCGTCTGGATTGTCGTCAATATATTCACGCCGCCGAACGGAAGAGATATGTACGAGCAGGCGAACGCACTTTTACCAAACCATAACATAACGGTACCGGTCGGTCTCGCTGTCGCCGTCGGCGTATCCCTTCTGTATGATTTCTACCAGACGAGGAAAAGCACGCGCAAAAAGCTGATTTCCATACAGTACGAGAAGGATTCGAGATCCATCTGCCCGAAATGCGGCTGTACGGAATTTATCGACGATCAGTTTCAGGCGACCGGTGGAAATTTCGCGAAATTGTTTGACGTGCAGAATAAGAAGTTTATTACGATCAGCTGCAAGCACTGCGGCTATACGGAACTCTACCGCATGGAAACCGATGCCGGATGGAATATCTTAGACTTCCTGATCGGCGGTTAAGCTCAGCTTCGGCTGAGTTTTTATTTGTTTATGCCGCTTTCTTTCAAAATCTGATCACGATGACGATAGAAAAAGAAATAGCGGGCAAATGCCGTAACGATGGTAAATAAGATCACCCCTTTGGCGATCGCTGCCGGAAGTGAGAACCATAAAAAGCAGTATTCGCATAGCGGAATGAACAAAAGCAACCGCAGCGTTTCACTGATGAGCAGATAAAGAAGCAAAGTGTGCTTGCGCAGATGCAGGATCCACTCGGACAAAGAAGCAAGCCGCACCATGCGCATCCACAGCCAGGCAAAGGCAAGCATGATCAGTGCGCCAAGCAAGGCATCAAACTGCACCAGCAAAATACAGACAATTCCTGTTTTCAACATACGCCATCCTCCTTTTATTCATTTTATCATAATCAAACGGTATTATTGGGAAAAATACTTTCTTTTTTCAGGCTTTGTATTATAATGATAACCATAAGTTCCAAGAAAGGGAGTTTGATTTATGGTAGAAAAACATGTCGTATTCATTACGCCATTTGAAGAAGAACGTACGCTGCACATCTATCTTCCCGATGATTATCAAACAAGCGGACGCCGTTATCCGGTCATGTATATGTATGACGGTCATAATCTTTTTTACGATGAAGACGCTACCTACGGCGTTTCCTGGGGATTAAAAGATTATTTCGATCGGCATCAAAGTGAGATCATCGTCGTCGGGATCGAGTGCAACCATGAAAGCAACTATCGGCTTTGGGAATTTTCCCCTTATGATTTCAGCGATCCGCACTGGGGCGAAATAAAAGGATTAGGCAAAGCGCTCATGGAATGGGTCGTAACCCAGCTCAAACCGATGATCGATGATGCTTATCCAACCCTTCCCGATCGAGCGCATACTGCCATCGGCGGCAGTTCGATGGGCGGTTTAATGGCTATTTACAGCGTCATCGCACATAATGATGTATTTTCCAAAGCAGCCTGTCTTTCGCCTTTCTTTACGCACATCATGAAAGAACTGCGCAAAGAACTGAAACGAACGCTGGATGCAAAGACCCGGATCTATCTCAGCTGCGGAAGCAATGAGTTTTCGCATAAGCGCTCTTTGGCACGCGGTCTGCATCATATTCATGAAATTGCCAACTATGCAAGTGCACAAGGATGCTGCGTCTATACCAATTTGATCATCGACGGCGTCCACAGCGAACAAGACTGGCGTAAAGAAACCAAGATCTGGTATCCGTTTTTATTTCATGATCCACAATAAACGCTCTATTGAAAACAGCCTACAAACGCATACGAAAATATGAGGGCACTTTTCAATCTGTACTCTAGCCAGCATGAACCCCTTACGCTTGTATATGATATACTACGGGGATTCCCCATATCTTTGATTTTTTGAAGGAAACTCTCAAACCATGGGAAAAGGGAATATAAAAATTAATGTCTGCCTCCTTATTTTAAGTATTTGACATCAGTATCATTTAATATTTGCATTTGCGAAATAGCAATCTTATTTAATCTTTTAAGCCTTTCTGACTGCTTTAACCCATCATTTATAAACACTGCATTCAAATTTTCTAAATTCGCTAAACATATTAACTCATTTATAGTAGCATAATCTCTTATATTTCCATCTAAATTTGAATTCTTTGTTCTCCATTCCTTGGCAGTCATTCCAAATAAAGCCATGTTTAATACATCTGCTTCTTCTGCATATATGTAATTGATCTGTTCTTTCGTTAATTCTCTAGGTATTAAATTTTGCTTTATGGCATCTGTATGTATCCGATAATTGATTTTTGACAATTCTCTTTTTGCATTCCATCCAAACTGTTTTTGTTCTTCGGATTTTAATCTTTCGAATTCTTTGATAAGGAGCAGCTTAAATTTAGGACTAATCCACATTCCAAATTCGAAGGCTATATCTTTATGGGCATAGGTGCCACCGTATCTCCCTGCTTTAGCCATTATACCAATTGCATTTGTTTTTTCTACCCACTCCTTAACACTGATTTTATAACTATTTAATCCTGCATGGCTTTTAATTATGGCGAATTCGCCATAATTAAAATTAGGATTATGAATTTCTTCCCAAATACCTAAAAATTCAATGGTATTTCTATTTCTTAACCAGTCAGATACAAAGAAATCACCATCTTTAGATTTTAACATATCCGTAATCGATATATAGTCTTCATCTTCCATTCTAAAATAAGAAATCTTTTGATTCAAAACTGTTAGTTCCGCCATTTCCTACACCTCCTACTTTTTTATTGCTTTCATTCATTGCACCATGCTTTATTATATTTACTAAATATTTCACTTAAAATTGCTATTTTGTAATCGCTTTTCAGACACTCACGGTCCATAGCTGGCTCCAATAGCAGAACATCTCAATGATCGGATGAAGCATGAAGAAAGAGACATTTTGAAGTTCTTTTCATATTTTGTTTAACTGGAATTTATAATAACATATGAAGTCTCCTTTTCCCATACGCTCATTGAAATTTAATAATAATTTATATATAATTCTTTTAGAAAGAGAACAACGTGCGAAACTCGCATGTAATTCGCTCGTCAGCGCGTGATCAGCTGACAGAAAGGAGCAGGTCGATCAAATCATGATCCCTGAACAGCACTATGTTACAAGTACATACTCCCGCACCTGATTTTACCTTACCGGACGCATCCGGCAAGCAAATTTCCCTGCATGATTTCAAAGGCAAAAAAGTCGTCGTTTATTTTTATCCGAAGGACAATACGCCCGGATGCAGTAAACAGGCGTGTGCCTTTAAGGATGCTTACAGCGCTTTTCAACAAGCGAATGTCATCGTGATCGGCATTTCAAAGGATTCCCAAAGATCCCATCAAAACTTTATACAGAAATATGAACTGCCGTTCTTACTGCTGTCAGATCCGCAATTAGAAGCGATACAGGCATATGATGTCTGGCAGGAAAAGAAATTGTATGGGAAAACCTATATGGGTGTTGTCCGCGCTACTTACATCATTGATGAGGACGGCATGATCGAACATGTGTTTGAAAAAGCCGATCCCACAACCAATACACAGGATGTTTTAGCACTGCTTTCCAAGTAAACATGCAGTAAAAAAGCGCTCGGCTTTTTGAAAAAGAGCGCTTTTTTATTTCCCGATGCTTCCGACGCGTCGCTTGATCCAAACGATCGTAACGATAGAGTAAAAGCAAAACAAGACAATCGGCATTTTATATCCCTCCTTGTCCTACTCATACGCTCGATCCTGCTTGCTTCCTAACTTTTTTATATTTGACAAACAGACGATCGAACGATCCGTTTCTTTATTTCTTCCAGGTAGAATAAGAAAACAATAAGATCAAAAGAAAGATCTCCAAACGTCCTGCAAGCATATCAAAACTCATAACGATCTTAGAAAGATCACTGAAGCTGGAGAAATTACCGACCGGTCCAGCTACATGCAAAGCCGGTCCGACATTGTTCAAGGTCGTTGCGACCGCGGAGAAACTGGAAGTAAAATCCATATTATCCAAAGTGACGATCAGCAGCGAACCCGCAAAGATGATAAGATAAAAAACCAGATAGGCATAAGCCGCCTGCATAACGCCGTTATTGACCGGACGCCCATCCATATTCATGCTGACGACAGTATTAGGATGTAATTGCCGGCGGATATTGCGCCTTGCTGATTTCAGATAAAGCAAGATCCGTGATACCTTGATACCGCCGCCGGTAGAACCCGCACAGGCGCCGATAAACATAAGCATGATCAGGATCGTTTGAGAGAACAGCGGCCACAAGCCATAATCTGCCGTTACAAAACCGGTCGTGGTAATGATCGAAACGACCTGAAACAGCGCATAGCGAAGCGCTTCCCACAGCGAGCTGTACAGATCCAAAATATTAAAGGTGATCAAAACTGTCGCGCCTAATACGATGCCCGCATACCAGCGCAGCTCCTGTGACTGTAAAGCTGCCTTAAACTTGCCTAACAAGAAGAAGTAGATCAGATTAAAGTTGATCCCGAATAAAAACATAAAGACGGTAATGACGCCTTCCAAATAAGCGCTTTGATAATAAGCGATGCTGGCGTTTTTGATCGCAAAGCCGCCGGTTCCCGCCGTCGCAAACGCATTCAGCAGACTGTCGAATAACGGCATGCCGCCAAGCACCAGCAATAGAACTTCAAGACATGTCAAAAACAGATAGAGATAATATAAGATCCGTGCCGTTACATTCACTTTTGAAACCAGTTTGCCAACGACCGGACCGGGCATCTCCGCTTTTAAGATATGCAGCGTATTCCCTTTGGCATTGCGTAAAAAGGCGACCATCAGCACTAAGATGCCCATACCGCCGACCCAGTGTGAAAAACTGCGCCAGAACAAAGCGGTATGACTGAGCGCTTCCACATCCGTCAAAATGGAAGACCCGGTGGTGGTAAAACCGGAAACGATCTCAAAAAAGGCATCGACATAAGAAGGGATTTCTCCACTGAACCAAAACGGCAAAGCGCCAAAAACAGAAAAAGTGATCCAGGACAGGGCAACGATCAAAAAGCCCTCCCGTGCATACATACGCGTATGCTTCATCGGAATGCGGTTTAAGACCCAGCCAAACAGAGATAAACCAAGCGCACAGCCGGCATAGACAACCCCTTCCCGCTCCTGATAAAGCAGGGCGATCAAGACCGGAAACAGCAACAATAACCCCTCTAGGCAAAGCATTTTCCCCAGCATGGCAATAATCATTCTGCGATTCATGTTTTAGTCCTCCAAGATATCATTCAAATCACGAATCGTTTTTCGCTGCGTTACCACAATGACGCGATCACCGCTCAAAATCTGATCATTCCCTTTTGGAACGATGACCTGTCGGCCGCGCAGGATCGCCGCAACCAGGATATCCTTTTTTACCGGCAATACCGCCAATGACGTCTTTTTCCCTCTGAAATTATCGGTTGCCATAAATTCCAATGCTTCGACATGTTCATTTACCAGCTTATAAAGCGTACGTACCGCTGAATCCTCATCTTTATTCGACTTCGCCCGCACATAGGCGAGGATCTGATTGGCCGCGATCCGCTTCGGCGAGATGACGCCGTCAATATCCATATGATCCACCATATCGGTAAAACGCAGATTATTGACTTTGGCGATCGCCTTTTTCGCATTCATGTTTTTACATAACAGCGATACGATCATGTTTTCTTCATCAATGCCGGTCAAGGTAACCACTACATCCATCTCATCGACCCGCTCATCCTCTAACACGCTCTCATCACTGCCATTGGCATGAATGATGCTCGCCTGCGGCAATCGCTGAGCGAGTTCAATACAGCGCGTCTCATTTTGTTCGATGATCTTCACGCTGTACTTTTGATCTAACAGTTGTTTCGCCAGAAAGTAAGCGATCTTGCTGCCGCCGATGATCATGACCTTTTTCTTCTGCTTTTTAGAAAGATGCGTATAAGCACAGAAGCTGACCAGTTCCTTATGTGATCCGGTCAAATACGCATGATCGCCCTGTTCTAAAATAAACTGTCCGTTTGGAATATACACCTGTTCACCGCGCTTGATCGCACAGATCAAAATATTGCTGCGGCTGATCTGGTACAAGTCGCTTAACTGAATGCCGGCAAGCCGATTGTTTTTCGTTACCTTTACCTCGGCGATCTCTACCCGTCCCCGCGCAAAGGTATTGACCTTCATCGCCGAAGGAAACAAAATGCTGCGCACGATTTCATTCGCCGCTTCCGCTTCCGGATTCAAGATCATATTAAAGCCCAGTTCTTCTCTTAAAAAGCGCAGCTGGGTATAATAATCCGGATTACGCACCCGCGCGATCGTATAGCGCACCCCTAAGCGCTTTGCGATCAGACCGCTCAAGATATTGAGCTCATCAGAAGAAGTAACCGCCAGCAGCACATCTGCGTCCTCTACGCCGGCCTCTCTTAAAACATCGCAGTTTGCCCCATTTCCGCAGATCCCGAATATATCATTGCGTTCTACTACTTCATCGACCTTCTGTTCGATCGGATCGATCCCTACGATGTCGTGCCCCTCTGCTGACAGATATTCACATAAAAGCTGTCCTACTTTGCCTAAGCCTACAATTAAGATTTTCATTTCATTCATCCTCTAATCATTTTACAAAGTGCTATCATTATACCACATTTTCTATATTGTAGTGCATGATCTTTGTAAAATGATCATGGAGCGGTTTTGATCATCACTCCTCTCTGACCCAAAAATGATCAAAGCGCGCCCAGTTCGATCGCCGCTTCGGCAATCTGCACCGCATTGAGCGCCGCTCCTTTACGCAGCTGATCGCCACAGCACCAAAGCGTTAAGGAATGCGTCTGATCATGCATGCTTGCACGCACTCTGCCGACATAGATGTCATCTTTGCCGCTTGCAAACAGCGGCATCGGATAGACTGCCTGCTCTTTTTCATCTAACAAGATGACCCCTTCACTTTCCTTTAAGGCGGCTTTGGCCGCTTCCACACTGATCGCATCTTCAAAAAACAACGTGATCGCTTCACTGTGCGCCCGCATGATCGGCAGTCTGACACAGGTACAGGTAACACATAAGTTTGGCTCATGCAAAATCTTGCGTCCTTCCCTTTGCAGCTTCCACTCTTCGCTGCTGTATCCGCTCTCATCAAAATCGCCGATCTGGGGAATCAGATTATAAGCGATCGGATAAGGAAATACCTGTATCGGCAATGCTTCCCCACGCAGTTCTGCCTGCATTTGCTTTTTCAATTCTTCCATGCCTGCATGACCTGCCCCGGAAACCGCCTGATACGTGGAAACCACCATTGATTTGATCTTCGCCAAACGATGCAGCGGCGCTGCTGCCATGAGGGCAATGATCGTCGTACAGTTAGGATTGGCGATCAGTCCCTGATGCTTTTTTATGTCCTCCCGATTGATCTGCGGTATGACCAAAGGCACCTGCGGCTTCAAACGATATGCGCTGGAATTGTCGATGACCAGTGCACCGGCGCTGATCGCATATGGCAGAAAACGTTTGGCAGTTTTTTCGTCCACTGCCCCAAACACTAGATCCATGCCCTGAAAACTATGAGCGTTCACTTCCTCTATCACGATGACCTCATCGCGAAACAATATCTTTTCACCGGCACTGCGCTTTGATGCAAGCAGCTTCAAAGAAGCGATCGGCAGATCACGTTCCTCTAAGATCTGACAGATTTCTTTCCCCACAGCGCCGCTCGCACCGAGAATGGCAATATGATAGGCTCTCATCCTGATTCCTCCTTACTAGGATCATACCCTCGTTATCCTATTCGTATCATCACCCTTATGTGACTGAAAAGCGCTTGGCTAAGCGACAAAGCACCATACTTTCGCTTCGCTCATACGGAGAAAACACTGGCTGCTCATTTCATCTAAGCCATTAAAAAAACCGGCATAAAGCCGGTTCCCACTATCAGTGATTTACATGATGCCGAAGAAAGAAGCCGCACATCCCAAGATCACCAGTCCGATCAAAATCGTCGTCGTTTTCACATTCTTGCCTAAAAGCCAATACATTACCCCAAACGCACAAGCCGGCAAGAAGCAAGGCATGATCTGATCGATATAGGTCTGCAATGACTCTGTTACTTCGCCCACGCCGACCGTCATCGTGATCTGCATGCTGACAGTCGTTGCGACCATTGCGCCGATGACCATCAGGCCGAGGATCGAAGCACATTTGGTAATCTTTTCGATCACCGCGCTGCTCGACATGTCCGCAAAGAACTTAACCCCGTAATCAAATCCAAACTTCAAGCAGTAATAACGTGCCAAAAAGCCCGGAATATTGATGATCAGCAAGAACAGGATCGGTCCTAGAATGCTGCCTTCTTTTGCAAAAGAAACCCCGATTCCCACCGCAATGGTAAGCAGCGTGCCCCAGAAGAAGCTGTCGCCCAGACCTGCCATCGGCCCCATCAAGGAAGTCTTGACGGCGCTGATCGATGTTGCGTCAAATTCCGGATCATTCGCATTTTGTTCTTCCATCGTCGCCGTAATACCTGCTAATAATGTAACGATATGCGGAGTGCAGGCCATAAATTCCATATGTCTTTGCAAAGCCGCCGCCATTTCCTCACTGCCTTCCGGATAAAGGCGTTTTAATACCGGGATCATCATATAGCAGTACATCAAGTGCTGCTGGCGTTCGTAGTTCCATGCCGAATCCAGCGTACAGGAACGGGTAAACACTTTCCAGAAATCACGTTTTGTTAGTTTTGTATTTGCATTGATCGTCTGCTTAGAATTCGTTGTCATCGTCATACACCTCCATCGCTGCATCCTGCTTACGGTTGCCGCTGAAGAAATAAACGACCAAAGCAACCGCTAAACCAAATAAAGCCACACCGAATACCGAAACGCCCAAATAAGCCACCAGCAGGAATCCCACTAACAAGAACGCTGCCAGTTCTTTGGTCAAGATCATCCGTGCCAACATCGCAAAACCGATTGCCGGCAAGATACCTGCCGCAATATCCATACCATGCGTTACCCATTCCGGAATGAATGCCAATACATCTTTCACTGCATTCACGCCCAAATAGAAAGAAACTGCCACCAGTAAAGACAATAATACTTTATTGCCGATGCCGGCAATGCGGCATACCCATTCGACCTTACGCGCTTTGCCTTCTTTCGCATAGCGATCGGCAATATGCGCAGCCCATGTCAAAATAAACATCATCTGTAAGTTATCCAGCAATAATACCAGCGTAGCAACCGGGATCGCCAACGCCACCGCTTCCCCGACGCCCGCACCTGATGCGATGACAAACGCCGTTCCGATGATCGAACCGGAGGTCATATCCGGCGGATTGCTTGCCCCGATCGGCACTGCCCCTAAAAATGCCAGTTCCAGCGCCGCTCCGACGATGATCCCGGTTTCCAGATCACCTAAAACAAGGCCGGTCAGCGTGGAAACGATGATCGGACGATTCCACATCGTTGAGCCCATATAACTGTGCATATAGCCGAAGAATGCCACCAGTCCGATCAGTAAAGCCTGTAAACCTAAACTCATGTTCTTTTCCCTCTCTTTCTTTTACCATCTATTTCAGCAGATCCATTAGATCCTGCTTATGGTCGCTCGGTACTAAACGCACCTCTAATGCAATTCCTTTTTCGTGCATCTCTTTTAACATCGCTTCATCTTCTTCTGATACGAATACCGCCTTTGCGATCTGACGGCGATCATCCGCCGCTTTCATACCGCCGATATTGACAGAGCGGATCGCATCTACTCCCTTTGTCAAACGATAAGCATCTGCCACGCTTTCCACTAAGATGAACAGCTTGTATTTATCCGTAACGCCGCTGTTGAGCGCTTTGATCGAATCCTCCATGTTCTTCATCACCAGTTTGACGCCGGTAGGCTTTGCCATCCGCATCGCCGCCATTTTTAATTCATCTTTCATCAAATGATCGCTGGCGATCAAGATACAATCGCTTTCCAAAAACTTCGTCCAAGAGAACGCGACCTGACCATGCACCAAGCGATGATCGATTCTTACTAATTTAATCATATGATTCTCCTTTGTTGATTGGGTTTGCTTCATTGATGACGCTCATCACTTCATCATCAATTACTGTTTTGCTCTAACCTGATTGCAGGCATCTACCAATGCCTTCACATGGCTGCCGTCCACGTCGCCGCTGTCTTTGTAAGTGTCTTTGAAATAACTGCCGACGATCGCGCCATCGCCTACCTGAAACTGCTCAGCACAGTTTTCTGCGGTTACCCCCGCGCCGATGATCAATGGGAAATCACCGATGATCGAACGAAACTCCTTGATCTTCTCCATGGATGTTTCCTGTCCGGTCGCATCCTGCGTCACAACGATCGCATCACAGCGCGTCATGGCGATCTGCAAGTCTTCTTCCAATGATCTGCCTGATAAATACGGCTGGTATTTGAAACGTACGCCGCCCAGCACATACCCCTTATAGGTTTCACGATTCAGCTTCATAAATTCATGAAATGCCGGATCATCTCTTACCTTCAAATGTCCCGCTACCGAATCCAGCTGCACAAAAGCCGCGTTGTATCTGCGTGCCAGCTCAAATCCCATCGGATCGACATTCAGGCAGTTTACGCCGTAGATCAGATCAAGGTCCGCCTTTTGCAAATATGCCAGTACCCGTTCCATATCATAGTAATTGCCATAATAGCTTTCTACGATTACCGCATCGACACCGTTTTCACGATACAGTTCAATTTCCCGTTTCGCCCGCTCTAAAACGTCCTGCGCATCATCGCCTTTCAGATGCAGCATCGCCAAGATCGGCTTTTTGTGTCTGAAGATGTCTAAAAACTGTTTTTTCATTTCTTGCCCTCCTAAAAATCCTCCGCTTCTTCCTGTTTGATCCCGTTTTGATAAGTAATGCCTTCTTTGGCTTCTTGCACAGCAGTTAAGATCTGTTCTTCCTTCAGCCCGCATTGCTGTGTGATCAACAGGCTCAATACCAAATTCATGTTCATGCCGGAACAGATGGATACCCGCGGATGCACACTTAACTGTGATAAAGCCGTATAAACGCTGCCGCCCAGAATATCGCAGACAAATAAATAGTCATCGTTATCCTGCTCGATGCGCGCTTTCATCGCTTTGGCATAATCTTCCGGGTTCATGCCCGGATACAGGCAAAATACTTCTAAAGACGCTGCCGGCGCACCGATGATCATCTGCACGCTGTCTTTCATCCCTTTCGCCAGTTCCCCATGCGATGCCAAGATAATGCTACTCATAAGATCCCTCCCTTCACTTATCTTATAGCAAAAACCGTGCCAACTTATGATCGGCACGGTTTTATCAGCTTTTTTCTTCATTATGTTCGATGTATTCATAGATATAAGCAATCTCGCTTGGGGTAATTTCGACACTATAGTAGCGCTCCACGACACTAAAGCAGCGTTTTACGACAGCTATAAAATCCTGATGCTGCGCGACAAAGGCTTCCAGATATGGATAAGTGTCAATGCCCGCATGGGTTACCAGCCGTTCGATCAAACAGCAGATATGCACATACAGACCGACGCACGTCGCATTGGATAAGACGACGCCCATTTCCTCCTGCAAATGATCTAACGCCGTTGCCACATGCTCCAATAAGATCCCCGGATTTAAGATCGTCAAAGTCGTGATCAGATTGCTCAAAGAGAAATTTTTTAAGATATTGCTTTTGAACTGCCGCATTTCTTCCATATCCAGATAATTGCGGAAATAGTCGTGCAGTTTGTCCATCGTTACATTGATGACCAGATCCTCTAATGGAATAAAAGGCACTTCATCTATATTGGGGTTCAGTGTTCCGACAATACAGATGACCTCATAGTCATCAAAGAAAGCCGGTGTCAATCGTTTCTCGATCAGCGTGTTATAATCATAGGTCAAGACCTTGATCGCTTTCTTTTTCGGCAGGGAATCCTCTAAGATATGCTGCAGGCGCTCCGCTGTTCCAAGTCCGCTCGCACAGGAACAAAGAATCAACGGATCTTTATGACGGCGGGCAATCAAATGGTAGGTCGGCACCGCTGCCTGCGCGACTTCTTCAAAGATTTCCTGCAAGGAACGGCCCTGCTTGATGCCGTTACCCACTGCTAACGCCATCTTCGTCGATACGTGATTCATCATTGCGATATTGATATTGCGGCTCGCATCGATGCCCTGATCGATCTCTTCCAAAGAACCCATATCCACCAAAAGCACCAGCTCTTCAAAATGCCCCATCTTGGAGAGATGGGCATTCAGCTGTTCCACCACGGCCGCAGTGCTGACATTCATCGGCATATCGATCGCATCAAAGATATACTGATCCAAAGAACGATTGACCGCATCGGCAATGGAAGAAGCGGTGGAATAGCCATGTGCCAAGATCAAACCGACTCGTTTGTTCCAATCGTTGGCACGATTGAATTTCTTAAAATATAAAGTGAAGATACACAAAGCAAGCAGATCTAAGTGCAGATCGGCATTCGCATGCAGATGATTCGCCACTTCTTTGGCAATCATATATTCCCGATGCAGTTCTTCCTGTAATAAATCATGCAGAGCGCTGATCGTATGTACCTGATGCTGCTCATGATCATTTCGGGCATAGGCGCCGCGCGTACAGTCATGCAGATAAGCGCTCATCGCAATCAGATCGCTGTTATGAAAATGAATGCCATAAGGATCGGCAATCAGATCCAGCGCATGTTTTAACAACGTCTGTACATAAGTGAACTCCGCATTTTGACGATAACGCTTTTTTAATACGATCGCATCATAATAATCATCCAATACCGCAAAGCATCCTTCTAAAAACGAAGCATAACCGATCTTCGCTTCTTCATAAGCCGCAAACTTTTCTAAGATCCGTTTATTCAAACGTCCCTGTCTTTGATCATTTCCCGCCATATGCGATAGATCTGCTAATGTCAGTACGGCATTTTGCGCATCAAGTGCCCCACGTTTATCCGAAACGGCCTTTAAGGAAACAAGATTTGCGGGAAGATCAAATGCATCGACTACCAAAGTAGGCTCCTTGGGAGGACATTTATAATACGCATGCACACATCCTGCTTGGATACAGTTCTTCAAATCACCGATATTGCCGGGAAAATCGGTCGTTACTAATGTCTGATACACCGTATTGGTCATCATGATCGTTTTATGCAGGCGTTTGCTTTCCGCCTGAAACATCGTCAAGATCAGCTGGATCCGCTCACGCATGCCGCGCTCTTGCAGGCTGGGAACGGTAATGATCATCGGAATGCGCCGCAACAGTGTTTTTAACAGACATTTTTTCGGATCCTTGGTCGTCGCAAAGATCAAACGGGCATTGGACTCATACCAGTGCTCATGATCCCCCACCATATGATAAATGCCTTTATCCATGAATAAAAACAGTTTCTCCTGACATTCTGCCTTCAGATCATGCACCTCATCTAAAAATAAGATCCCTCCCTGCGCCAGCTTCAATAACCCGGGATTATCCTTGTCCGCACCGGTGAAAGCACCCTTTTTATGTCCGAATAAGTTGGCGGACAACAGCTCCGGATTATTGGCGTACTCGCTGCAGTTCAAGATCAAAAAGGGCTGTTCCTGCGTGATCAGTCCCTGATGCAGTGCATATTCATAAGTTTTCTGAGCAATCAGGCTTTTCCCGGTACCGGTTGGGCCATAAAGCAAAAACGGCAGACCGTTTGGCGGATAAGAAATGGTCGCCTTGCACGTGTCGATCACGCTTTGCAAAGAGTCATCATAGCCGATCAGCTCTTCAAAATCTAAGTGCTGCTGCTTGTTGATCGCTGCTTCTAGTTCTGCCTCAGAGCCATAAAGCGTGTCGGACAGCGTTATTTGATTTTGTTCTTCGATCAAGAAACGATCTAAAAACAAGACCGGCCGGGTATTGATCTTAATACATCTGCCTTCCTTGAAAAATTCATTCAGATATTGTGATACGACATTGCGGCTTACGTGCAGCGCATCTGCGATCATCTGTGCGCTTGCCTTTTCATAGGCATGATCGGCAGTGCACTGCTTGATCTGCTCATAAATTTGTTCCTTCATGAAATCCCCTCCTTATAAGCGGTCTGCTTTACTGATCGCTTTGACATTTGGTATAAGTGAAGCACTGCTCACAATCCGGCAATGTTCCCAGTTTCAAATATACGATCATCTGATCACGGGTCAATACCAGCGGGCAGCGATCATGATAATCCGCCATTTCGCCATAGGCGGCGCAGGTGATGATGACAAATTCCTGTGCATCGTTGTATAAGCCTGCCAAATACAAATACCGGTCTTTTTTCCCGATATGATACTTGACTTTCCGTTTGCCTTCTTTGCGCCATTCATAAAACCCATTGGTGACGATCACACAGCGGTTTTCCAGCCATCTTTGAAAGGTCGGCCGCTGATGCAGCGTTTCTGCCCGCGCATTGATCAGCCGATTGCCGCGTTCTCCCTGAAAGCCCCACTTTAACAGCTTTGGTACGACCTTGTTTTGTTCCAGCACAAACAGCAGTGCGCTTTGAGAAGGAAAACGCTCTCCCTCTAAAAAGTGAAACGAATCCATTTCCGGATAATATGCTTTCAACCATTCCTTTTGCTCACGATTTTCAAAATGAAACTGAAATCTTCCGCACATCTTATCACCTGCCTATTCTCAGTTTTTCCAAAGTGATGCTCTTTATCTAAAAAAACAGAAGGAAATGTTACGCATTTCCCCCTGTATCATCCTGATTTTCTTCTACCGGCGCCGGATAAAGCTCCCTTAGCTTCGCCATGACTGCCCCATAAAGGTTTTCACTTTCGATGCGGATGTCCGGAGCAGTGCCGTATTCCGCATTGCTGGCACCGTCTAAATTCAAATGGTGATCCGCACTCATCCGAATGATCATACCGCTGTTTGGCAGCTTGATCAAAAGCGGTTCAAGACTGCTGCCGCCGCCGCTGTAATCACCGACCAGCGTCGCAAAGCCGCTCTGCTTACAAAACATCGCAAAGCGTTCGGCACTGTCAGCGGTCGATCCATCGATCATCACATAGAAATCACCCTTGAATACCGCCTTCTTGGCGGCAGGCGCAATCGTTTTGCTTGACTTGACATAATCGGTCATGCCTTCCAGATCTTTTAACTGCAGCGCCGGAAGGGCCGCCAGCTTTCTGATTTCCAACAACTGATATTCTGTGCTCATATACTCTTTGGCCAATCCGCCCTTTACTAATGCAAGTGTTTCATAAGACGTTTTTTCACTGATATTAGGCGCCACGATATTTTCGATCCAGTATTGCTCGACTCCCGATGTAACGCCTCTTAGATCGATCACACATACCGGATAGTTTTTGATCTCCTTAAAGAATTTCTTTAAGGTCTTTCCATCTTCCTTCATGGAGTTTTGATCCATATCGCTCATTTTGATATAAGCGATGCGATCCTTTTCGACAACGGAGGTGATCAAATTCTTTTCCGCGTCTTCATCGGAAAGCTCGGTATCCTCAAAGTCATAATAGCTCTTTGACTTGCCGTTATTGATGACATCATAAAGATAGTTCAAAGAATTCGTCATAGAAGCGCTGTCCTTCAGTTTTTCATACAATCGTTTATAGCTGACCGCATTCAGCTTTTCCATTTTTCCAATGCCTTCAAATTCATTCAGAAACAGACTGACATAAGAATCAAACTGCTGTGTCGTCGTATCTTCGGTGATCTTATTGCGATAATGATCTTTTACCGCCAGAAAATTCTTACCGGTCATACGCTGTGCCACATTCATCATCGCATAGTTTTCCTGTATCGTCGTCCACAGATAATCATAATCCTCCAGCATCTGTTCATAAGTCAAAGGACCGTTGTCATCACATGCGGTGCACATGAGCGTTAAGCATGCCATCATGATCCATTTTACGATTTTTTTCATAACTGCCTCCTGTCTGTTTCCATATGCGCAAGCTGTTCCCTGATCCATTCATCCTCCGGATCATATGCCTTCGCTTTCAGCAGCGCCGCATAGGCTTTTTGCGTTTTCTTTTCTTCTAAGTAGTTCCATGCCAGATTCGCATACAGCCAACCGTTTTCATAGTGCTCGGATATGAGGGCGGAAAACAATGCGATCGCTTCTTCATGCCGCTTCAGCATGCCATAGTTCCAAGCGATCTGGGAACGGATCCAAGCATCGTTTTCACTCATCGCCAAGGCCTTCTCATAGTGTGCAAGTGATCGTTCATATGCCTTTAACTGCGTATAATTCCATGCGACCTCTAACTCAAACCAGACATCATTTCGCCCAAGCTTTTCCGCCTGCTTCAAGCAGCGAAGCGCCTGTTCATGTTCCCGCAGCCTGCCATAATTCCAAGCCAGCTGCGAATGCCACTCAATGCCTCTTTCACTTTCCTTGCACTTCCATAAAAAGATGACCGCCTGCTCATGATCGCCCATCTTGCCATAAAGGTGGGCAATCTGCTCCCATAACGCATCGTTTGCCTGCCCCTGCTCCGCTATTTTCATCAAACAGTCGATCGCCTGCTCATATTCCTGTATCTGATCATATAAAAGCGCCATCTCATGATAGATATCCACTGTATGACGCTCCTTGCGCAGCGCCTGTTGATAATAGGAAAGCGCCTGACGAAAGCAAGCATCCGCCTGCTCTTTTTCATTGCTTTGCAGATAGACATAGCCTAATTCACTTTGTAACGCCGTATCATCCTTTCCCGCTTCATGAGCGCGCAAAAGATATGCCAGTGCTTGTTGAGGATCGTTTATTCTTCGCAAGCAAACACCCAGATGAAACAAAACCTCCGCGTCATTTGTCTTTTCAAGACAGCTTAAGACCTCGATCGCCGCCTGATAGTCCGTCTGCTGCTCATAGAGCGATGCCAACAACAGCCTGCTTTCGATCTGTTTTGGCTCTTGTTCGATCACTTGTCTAAGCAAGATCGAAGCTTCCTCATATTCCTGCTGCGCAAGCATACATTTGGCGCATTGTTCTTTGACCCAGATATTGTTTTGATCTTCCAACAAAGCATTTTGATAAGCTTCGATCGCTCTTTTATACGCACCCTGCACATGATAGGCATAGCCGATCTCCGCGTGTACCCATGCCACATCCTCTCCATATTCCAAAGCCTTCCGCAGATAGAAAAGGCTGTTTTGCACATCATCTAAATGATTGTAGGCAAAACCGATCTGACCATAGATCCAGCCATCCTTTTCATCCTGACGCAGCGCTTTGCGCAAATACGCCAGCGCCTCCTCATAACGGCGCAGCTGATTCAATATCCAACCCATATTGGCATTGATAAAATTATCCTCATAGGCGTGGATGACATGCTCTTGCAAATGCTGATACGCCGCCAAATACTGCTCTTTTTCAACGAGCTGATCAAACTTCGCTTTATAATCCATGACATCCTCACCTCTTTTCTTTTCTTATTATACATGAAAAACAGCGCTAAGAAAATGTGAAAGCACGGCTTCGCTAAGAAAAAACTGTTCCCGGGAACAGTTTACATAGAAAGCATGATGCTTGCGACATAGCTTGCTAATATCAGCACTGCGGCGATCTGCACAGCCGCTTTGCTTTTTCGCGCAGCGAGCACAACGATCATGATGATGCTGGAAAGCAGACCAAAAAGCAACAGATTGCCAACCTGTGATGCAAACAAAGTCGCACCGTCTAAAATATAAATGCTGGCTTTTTGATAAAGCAGATCCGCAAAGCATAAGATCGTAAAGTTAAACAGATTGCTGCCGACGACATTGCCGATAGAGGCATTGAAGTTGTTGAGACGCACCAATGAAACAGAAGCGCTTAGCTCCGGCAGCGAGGTCGCTACCCCTAAAAAGATCGCACCGGCTACCGTCGTGCCTAATTGCAATGCATCGGCAATTCGATCGGTTACCTGCGTCAAAGCGATGCTGACTGCTACTAAGGCAAGGGAAAATAAGACAAAGCGAACCATGATCTGACGAATCGACAGATCCAGATCGCTCTCCTCTTCCTGTTCCACACTGTCATCGTTTTTCATAAGACGGATGCCGATCACATATAAAACGATGATGACCGGCGTCATCAGATTGACCTGCGTAAAACCAAGGGAAACGCTAAAAGGGGAAACGATCGCCAAGGCACAGCATACATACATCGCCAGTCCAAAGTACAGCGTGTTATAGTGCGACTGCGCGATCCTGCTTTGCCGATAACGCTTGTTAAAGCTTAAAACCAATACCGCCGGGATACACAGATTGAATATATTGCTGCCAAGTACGTTCCCCTGCACCAGCTGTGGCTCATCTAATGACAAAACCGCAGTCAATGAGGTAAACAACTCCGGTAATGAAGTAACCGCCGCAAGCAGCACACCGCCCAAAAAGGCACCGGACAGATTCGTCTTTTTATCTAATGCATCTACGTAAGCGGATAATTTAGTGGAACACAAAACGACGAGAACTGCCAATATCACATAAATCAGATAGATCATACCTGCCAATCCTTTCTTTTAACGACAGCGTTTATTGTACCATATTCAAAATGAAAAAACTATCGTTTCTGCCGCTGATATAAAAGTGCACTGCGGTAGCTTTTGCGACGGCGCTTTTTACGGCGATAACGATGCAAACACCAAATCAGCATATAAACGATCATTGCGATCACAAGCAGCCGCACCAGCGAATCACTCATCCACCACCAGATCGAGAATAGGATATATAAGAACGGATGCGCGTCGATATCCTGATGCGCGTTTAATGCCATCTCTCCTAAATACAGATCCTCATAAGTAAAAGCAACCTTGGCGAGCGTATCTCCTTTTTGATAAGGCGCCTGCAAAGAAGCAAGCGGTTCTACGCTTTTTTTGATCTGTTTTGCCGTGATCGACTGTGGAACGTATAACGCGATCTTTTCCGATGCATAGAAAGTACCGGCACTGCGATCCAAACTGTCTTTGATCGAAAGATCCGCGATCAGATCGCCTTTTTGATAAAGCACTTTATTTTCATAGTGCTCCTTAAAATAAGTTAACGCCGTATACGCATCCGCAAAATGATCGTGGGTATAGTAATCCCCTTCGGCTAGCATACCGACATAAAGCAAATGCACATCATCATCCCAAGTTGAGGTAGCCAGACATTTCCCGGCTTCTGTGGTAAATCCGGTCTTGCTGCCTTCAAAAAAATCTTCAGGGATCCCTAATGCCTCTAATTCCGAAAGACGGGTGGAAGAAAGCTCGACGCCATAAGGATGCACCTCATTGCCCGCGGTCACAAATACATCCGTTCCATAAGCTTCTAAAAAGCGTTCATCCTGTAATGCCGCTTCCAACAGAAGCAACATATCACCAGCGCTTGTATAGTGATCATCATCATGCAAGCCGCTCGTATTGACAAAATGGGTATGCGTCATTCCCAACTGTTCGGCCTGACGGTTCATCTCCGCCACAAATTCCTCCACACTGCCCTTGGTCGCGATCGCCAATGCCTGACATGCCTCGGCTCCGCTTGGAAGCATCGCCCCGTAAATCAAATCCTTAAAGCGTACCGTTTCACCGACCGCAAAGCCAGCCATGCTCGCGTTTTCTTCATAAAGGCCGCGAAACATCACTTCATCCAATACGATCTCACGGTTGTCATCCTCTTCCAGCTGAAGCGCCGCATATACGGTCATCATCTTAGTGAGTGACGCCGGATAGCGCTTTTCGTCCTTGTTTTTTTCATAGAGGATCCGCCCATTGCTCGCATCATAAACGATCGCACTGGAGCTGTAAAGCGAAAGCTCTGGCTGCGGCAAAGCGTTTTTGCGTTCCTTGCCGAAGGCGCTTGGCGTCACGCTCCCTACAAACACGATGCACAAAAGCAGCACGATTGCCTGTTTTATCCAACTGCCGTTTCGTTTCATTTATTTCACCATCTTTTCAAATGCGTCCTTCGCCGCCATCTGCTCAGCCCGTTTCTTTGACTGCCCGCTTCCTTTTCCTAAGATGATATCATCTAACAAAACGATCACATCAAAGGTCGGCTGGTTGCTTGGACCGCTCATCTTCACCAGTTCATAATGCACATTTTTTCTTGTATCCGACTGCACATATTCCTGTAAACGCGTCTTATAGTCGATCACTAATTCACTTTTCGGCGATGTGATCATCGGCGTCAGCACCTCTTCTAAAATAATATCCACTGCCGCCATGCCCTGATCCAAATACAAAGCGCCCAAAAAGGCCTCGAACATATCCGCCAGTATCGAATCACGATTGCGCCCGCCGGTTTTTTCCTCACCGATGCCAAGCCGTAAAAAACGTCCCAGCTTCAGCTTTCGGCTATATTCCGCCAACGCCTCTTCACAGACTAGCTGCGCTCTTAACGTCGTCATCTTTCCTTCACTTAATTCCGGTTCCAGCTTAAACAGCTTTTCGCTTGACCATACCTGTAAGACCGCATCGCCCATAAACTCCAGACGCTCATTGTCATGCGTCTGCTTTTTATGCTCATTCACATAGGAAGAATGGGTAAACGCCTCCATCATGCGCTTGCGGTCATGACAGGCGATCTTTTTCTTTTTCAGCCAATCAAATATCGTTTCCATCATCATTTCCTCATTTCTTATCAGTCAAAACACTGTGCCTCCCGCAGATGTGTATCCAAATAATGTTTCAATGCGGGATATGCCCCCGTCTCCATTTGTTTCAAGACGATACCGGCATCTTTGCGGGCCACTTCCAAAATATTAGAATCCGCAATGATATCCCCTAAAATAAAGCCCGGTACTCCGCTTTGCCGCGTTCCTAAAATATCGCCCGGACCACGCAGCGCCAGATCCCTGCGGGCGATCTCAAAGCCATTGCACGTTTCCTCCAAGATCTGTAAGCGTGCTTGGGCATCGACGTCCTTACTGTCACTGAGCAGCCAACAGTACCCCTGCCGATCTCCTCTGCCCACCCGTCCGCGCAGCTGATGAATCTGTGACAGGCCAAAACGATTCGCATCGTAAATGACCATCAGGTTCGCATTTTTCACATCCACGCCGACTTCGATCACCGTCGTCGAAACCAGAATTTGATAATCCCCCCGCTGAAAGGCCTGCATGACCTCATCTTTCTGCGCACTGCTCATCTTCCCATGCAGCAAGCCGATTTGGTAAACTCTGCCGATGCTCTCCTTTAATGCCTCATATAGATCGCTGGCATTGCGCATCGCATAATCCTCATTTTTTTCAATTGCCGGACAGACGATATAACATTGATCCCCTTGATCCAAATGCGCCAGCACTTCCTCTAAGATCGAGCGCATCGAGTTTTCCTTTACCACTTTCGTAATGATCGCTTTACGTCCTTGCGGCAGCACCTCAATCGTCGATACATCCATATCGCCGAATAACGACATCGCCAGCGTTCTTGGGATCGGCGTTGCGCTCATCAGCAGAAAATCGACCTTGTCTCCCTTCTGCAACAGTTTTTTTCGCTGTTCTACGCCAAAGCGATGCTGCTCATCGGCAATGACCAATCCCAGATCATAAAAATAGACATCTTCCTGAAACAAGGCATGCGTGCCTACGATAATATCGATCTCGTGATGCACCAGCCGTTCCAAGATCCGCTGTTTTTCCTTCCCCTTCAAGGCGGAATACAGCACCTCCACCTCTACCTCATAGTCCTGAAACAGTCGCTTTAGATTCTCTGCATGCTGCTTGGCTAAGATCTCGGTAGGCGCCATGAACGCCGCCTGCTTATGTGCAAGCACACAGGCATACATCGCAAAGGCCGCCACCATCGTCTTGCCGCTGCCGACATCGCCCTGTACCATCCGATACATCGAAGCACTGCTTTGCAGATCGTCTAAAATATCCTGGATGCATGTCTTCTGATCCTTTGTCAATGCAAACGGCAAGGTCCGCGTCAGTTCCCATACTTCATCCTGTTCAAACTGCTTGCGCGGCTTATCTCCATGCGCATGATCGTTTTTGCGAAGCCCCTGCATCACCAGCTGAAATAAAAAGAATTCTTCATATTTCAAATGGCGAAACGCCTGCTTCAGCATCGCCGAAGAAGTCGGTGCATGCACTTCATGCAGCGCCTGATCCCGACTGATCAAGCGATAGTGCGCGATCAATTCATCCGGGATGCGATTTTCCTGATGTGGCAGCACCTGAAAAGCCTTTTTGACATAGCGTGCCAGATCATTCTGCGTAATGCCCTCTTTTAACGCATACACCGGTTTGATCCCTTCCTGCTCATGCAGCGGCTGAAAGTTATAAGAGGCGGCGGTAATCCGGTTGCCACCCTCATATTTCCCCATCAGCGTAATCGTTTTCCCAGTCTGAAAAGCGCTGATCCAAGGTCGGTTGAACAAAGAAACTTCAAACAGTTTATTTTGGCAGACGATCTGAAAACGGGTTACGCTGCGCTTTGGCGCATAACGCACGACCCGTGCCCGATTGACGATCACACCTTCCAGCGTTACTTTCCCATCCTTTTCCCAACTGCTGAGCGGTGTTTCCTCCACCACTTCATAGCGAAACGGATAATGGGTCAAAAGCGCTTCGACAGAATCGATTCCCATTGTGACAAGCGCCTGTCTTTTTTTCTCTGAAATCGCAAGCTTCTTTAGTTCCATGCCCGTATTATACCATGTTTCCTAAAAGATTTGAAACGAAAAAGATCGCCGTTTGACGATCTATTCTTTTCCATCACTATGCAAAAAACTCTCCGCGCTGGTTAATATGCTTGCCATATCCTGCAAGTTGGAAGGCACTACCAGCTTCGTTGCTTTGCCATCGGCAATCTGGGCATAGGTTTCCAATCCCTTTAATGTCAGATAGGCGCTGGATGGATCGGCCTCTTTGATCATCTGGATCCCTTTTGCCTGTGCTTCATAGCGCTTTAAGGTCGCCTCTGCTTCACCCTGCGCTTCTGCGATCATCGCTTCTTTTTTCGCTGTCGCCCGCAGCACCATCGCTTCCTTTTCACCTTCAGCGGTCAAGATCGCACTGCGTTTGTCTCCTTCCGCACGCAAGATTGCTTCACGGCGTTCCCGTTCGGCACGCATCTGTTTTTCCATCGCTTCCTGAATATCGCGCGGCGGAATGATGTTTTTTACTTCCACACGACCGACCTTGATGCCCCAAGGATCTGTCGCTTCATCCAAGATCGCCCGCATCTTCGTATTGATGATATCACGACTGGTAAGCGTTTGGTCTAATTCCAGCTCCCCGATCAGATTACGCAGCGTCGTTGCCGTTAAGTTTTCGATCGCGGTGATCGGTCCGACTACCCCATACGTATAAAGCTTTGGATCAGTGATTTGAAAATAGACGACCGTATCGATCTGCATCGTGACATTATCCTTCGTAATGACCGGCTGTGGCGCAAAATCCTTTACGATTTCTTTCAGCGTTACTTTATTGGCAACCCGATCAATAAAAGGAATCAAGACATGCGGACCGGTAGACCAAGTCGTATGATAAGCGCCCAAGCGCTCGATCACATAAGATTCCGCCTGCGGCACGATTCGCACGATATAAATGAGAATCGCCGCCAGCACCACAAACAATACGATTACCAAAAAAATGGTTTTCATTCCCGAGAATGTGTCAAACATCATCATTTCCTCCTTTTACTGTTTGCGCACCAAAAGCTTAGCGCCTTCGATCGCAATGATCTTGACTTCTTCATTCACCTCTACCTGCTTTCCATCAATTTCAACAGCGCTCCATTTCGCCCCGTTCACTTTGACCACTCCCCATCGCTCCTTGGTGATCGCTTCGATCACGACCGCATTCTCACCGATCAGCCGATCGGCATTGGTCCTTACGATATTGCCGCGCAGATAGCGGGTGGACATCGGCCGTATGACCAGCATGGAAGCCAACGATACGATAAAAAACAAGACGATCTGCACCCAGAGATCCATATGCAGAAATGCCAATACAAAAGCGGCCAGCGAGCCTGCCGCAAACCAGATACAGATCAAGGCGGTCGGCGTCATCAGTTCTAATAGAATGAACAAAATACACGCGATTACCCAAAAAATACTCATATTCATGCTTTCACCCCTTCACATAATTCTTTCAGATCAAAGACCAGCAGCGTTTCCTCTTCTCGAAACTGTGCAGACACCTTTTCGCCGTTCACTTCTCTGCCGATCATTGCGGCGATCTGCTTCATGATCGTTTTATTGGAGATACGGGCATAGCCATTGCCGATCGAAATACGATGCAGCTGATTTTGATCTACTAAATGCAAGTCGATCTCACGTTTGCTGATCGGACGAATTGCCACTTGCTTTTGGTCATGATCTACTCCCAGCATGACCCATCGTACATCCTGGAAATAAGAAGCGGCGCTGCTGTTCAGCGTAAGATTGCCGGGATATAGCGTAATGGTCGAAGTAGAAACCGTATTATGGATCCATTCAAACACTGTGATCCTCCTCTCTTATCTTCATTATATTACTTTTCTTATTTTTCTGTAATAACTTATCCTTCATATGCACTATGCCATGCACTTTCTTTCGCGGCTTTGCCGTTTATCAAAAGAATAAGGAAAGACCTGCGCCTTTCCTTCTTTCATTCTCATTCCTGCTTATATCGCTTCCACATATAACAGCCTGCCAAGGCGCTGATCAGCAGCAATCCCAGCCATAAACCTGAAACCGTCGTATCTCCGGTATCGATGCCATCTATTTGGCTGTTATCCGGTGTTGGATCTGGGGTATTTGGCTCACTTGGCTCGATCACGATCGTATCATCGGGATCATCCGGCTGCTCGCTCGGCTTTTCCCCGCTTTCTGTATCGATTCGCTTAAATGAAACATGAATGATATGATCCGCATCGACCGCTTTGAACAGACAAGTATAGGTCGATTGTCCGATCGCCTCTGTGACTGCGTTTTCATCGATCGTCAGCGCTTCGATCACGTAGCCTTTTTTTGCCGTTATCACAAACTGCTGATCTTTTCCTTCCGCGACCTGTACGCTGCCGGAAGGATCGATCGATCCATTTACGCCTGCCTCTGCCTGGATCCGGTACATGTTCGGATTCTTCGCAGATACGATGATCTCCGCTTGCAGATCCTCATAGTTCGCCGACTTGATCGTCAAACGAATCGTACCGATCACACCTTCTTGATCACTGTCATGCGCATTGATCTCGATCTTCAAATACTGCTCATTCAATAAGAAAGAAATACCGTCGTCTGCAAGATAACCTTCCTGAAGCGATATCTGATCTAATTCATACGTGCAGGCGCCGAGCGTCAAGATCGTGCCATCTTCCGCTGCTGATGGCTTTGGCAATAGTGTGGATAATGGAAAATAATACGTTTGTGCTTTTTGATTATAGATCTGCAAAGCACCGGAGCTGGCTTCCATGCCTGCCGTTTGTGGATCGGCTTTGGTAATGGTGATCGATCCTTTTCCCGTATCCGGATCCAGTCGATACTGCTTGGCGTCGTTTCCCTGCAAGGCATAATGAATCTGTACTTCTTTTTTTGCGGCATCGGCGTTTGCATCCTCGATCATGCCGGCCGCCGTTACCGTCACATCATCCCCTTTTATGATCATGGACTGCTGCAATGCAGCTTTGACAGCCACTTCCTTTTTACCGTTATAGGCGCGGTCTTTGATTTCTACACTGCTTGGGTCCACGCTGATCGACTTCGGCGTTACCATGACCGTTACCGTACCGCTGGCAGAAGCATAGCTGTTATCGGGATCACCGCTTATTTCATGCTCCGGCACCGTTACGATCAAATGCGCTTCCCCGACACCGACAAATTCAAACCGGTTCCCATCATCCGACAACTTCACAACGCTCTCATCATCAGATGTCCATACCAGACCGCTTGTGATCGGAAGGATCGTATCCGTATTGTTTTGCTGCACCTTCACACTGACCTGCAGATCGGCGATCGCTTTAGTATTGCCATAAACATCTTGTATCTGATCCTCATTTATGATTACCGTTGCCGGTTGATACTTCACGACATGAATTTCGGTTTTACCGCTTTTTACGCTCTCAAAGTTCGGATCATTTTGCACATAGCTCCAATACAGCGTCGTATTCTCACCGACTTTCTTGTTTGCCAAGGAAGTATCACTTGCCTGTATACTGTGCGTTTCATCCAGATACCATGTCAGCGTACCGTTTTTTAAGGCGGTCTGATCGACCGGAAGCATACTGGAAACCTTTGCTTCCGGCAGTTTTTCTAATAACCGGTCTTCTCCTTGCTTGATCGACCATTTCTCCGGCAGGGTAAGCGTAAATTTTGCCGGGGCGATCGAGAACGTATGCACATACTCGCTTGGTGCGATCAGATTGCCATTGTTTGCAGCAGATGCCGTTAGTTTTGCCGTTTGATCGCCGGCATTGATATTGTTTTGATAGGAAAGCACATAATCTTTGTCTGTCCCCTCATAAAAGGATTGCCGATATCCCCATAACGTCATAGCAACGCTGATCTGCGGCTTTTTCTCAGTGCCATCGTAAATAAGATGATCCATACCGCTTACTTGTACCAAAGCATCTTCTAAAGGAAGCTGTACGGCAGCCGGCTGCGTTCCACTTAATGAACCTGTACCGGCAGTATCCTGCAAGCCGCCTAATAACCGCAACAAAGAGGCATCCACATAGTCGTTTCCATCACTGCCTGTGATGATCCCATTGCCCAGTGTGATCATTCCATTATTGGTCAAGACATTGCCCGCTGCCATGGTCAAAGAGGCAGAACGATCATTGCGATCATTCATGACGATGCGCAAAGTCGCACCTTCCGCAACCGTCAGCGGATAGTCGATGATCGGATCTCCCCATACTTGAATATTAGCGACGGAATCATTTAGCACAACGGTTCCATCTGCTGTTACATACGCTGAATTCTCATTTCCTTCATAACTGATGAAAATACCATCCCAATTAGCGGCATCGCGATTGGCGCCGATTCCCTTTGGCGCAATGATGACCGCATTGCCGTTTGTTCCGGTTGAAAAGGCGCCGTGGTAATTCTCACTGTCCCCGCCGGTAATACGGGCACCGCCGCCGATGCTGACGGGGTTCCCGTTAGCATAAACGACACCGCCGCTCACTTCGACCATACCCGTATAAGCACAGTTTTGTCCAGCCCCAATACCAGCGCCATTGCTTCCGCCGACAGCGCTTACCTGTCCACCGCGAATCGTAATATTGCCGCTGACATCGGAAATGCCGGCATAATATCCGCCGCCGATCCCGGCTCCGCCCTGTGAACCGCTTGCACTGACATGACCGCTTTCAATGATGATGTCGCCGAAATTTACATTGTCGATCCCATAGCCGCCGCCAATACCCGCAGCGCCTCTGCCAAGCGTTGTACTTCCCGCAGCTGCTATCAAAGCGCCATCTCCCTTGATCGTCAGACGCGCACCTTCTTCTACCCAGATTGCAGGATGATTATTCGCTCCATACAGTTCATTGTCGCCTTCCAAAATCAGAGTAACATCAGCACCGCTTCGCACATTCATCGCTGATGAAGTACCACCGGCATCAATGCTCACATCACGAAGGGTAATCGTATGATTGCCGCTCGCGACATTGACATGATGTCCGCCAAAATAACCTGATGTTTGCCCGGTAATGACATGGCTCCCGGCATTGTTTGCATTTAACTCGACATCGTCATGACCGATGTCATAGTCCGCCGCATGTGCTTTTTCAACAAACGTCGGCAATGTCAGAAAACACGCAAGCAGAATCGTCGCAATCCGATAAATTCTCTTCATAAAATTTCCTACTCTCCTTTCTCTCATATTGCTGCACCTTGCTTTGAAAAGACATGCGCCTAGAGGATGCACATGTTCTTTTCGCTATACTATATTCACAAGCAGCCCTAAATTCGCACTTGCATGAAAGAAAGCATCACAAGATGCAGTATGACTTCTTTCTGTTTTATTATAACCCCCCCCCCCGTGTCTAAAATGCAAGCATAAAAAAAGAGATGTTGTCTCCAACATCTCCGTTCTATTCTTGTTTTTCTTAATGTACGCGGATAAATACCGGACCGGTTCCGACAAACGCAGAGGCAACTACCGTATTATTGCCCTGCCAGCCGCCGTGAACAGCACGCCCACCGCCGATATAAACGGCTACATGCGGTACTCCGACACCTGCATCAGCGTAATAGATCACATCTCCCGGCTGCGCTTCAGAAGCGGAAACGATCGTTCCCAGCGACATATAGCCTGCCGGCCAGCCATGATAATAAATTCCGGCTGCTGCCAACGCATTGCTTACCAACCAAGTACAATCCTGTTTACGGCCGACCTGCGCCAATGCCGCATTCGCAATATTACCGTCCGCGGCAATATTTACCGCTTCATAGTTATAATTGGTCGTCGCTTTTTTCTGTTCCGTGATCTTTGTCGCTACTCCATAACTGTCAAAGCTATAGCCTTCAAATTCACGATCACCGTACATCATGCCTTTTTCATTGAAATAATACTTATTGCCGTCGATATCCTGCCAGCCGGTCAAATAAACACCGGTTTCCGTATAGTAGTATTTCTCGCCCTGATACCAGTGCCAGCCGACAATGATCGTACCATTCTCTTGGAACGTATAAGTCGTACCGTCAATATCCACTTCACCGACAGCCATAGAACCGTCTTCTTTGAAATAGTATTTGCTGCCGTCCAATTCCTGCCAGCCCAGCAGTGCGACTCCTTCTTCATTGAAGTAATATTTCTGACCGTCAATTTCCTGCCAGCCAGTCTGCGCATAGCCATAATTGTTGTAATACATCGTATGGTCTTCCTGCCATCCTTGCAGCAATCTTCCGTCTTTTTGGAAATTGTATGTCTCTCCATCAACTTCCTGTTCGCCGGTTACCATCTTACCGGATTTTTTGAAATAATAGCGGCCTTCGTCCAGTTCCAGCCATCCGGTTACCGGATTTCCTTTTTTATTCAGATAATATGTAGCGTCATCTAATTTCAACCAACCAATGACTTTCTCGTTATCTTTGATGTAGTAGCGTTCTTCTTTCGTACCGTGCCATCCTTCTTCCGAGCTGGAATTCGCATAGATCACACTTCCGATACATGCACACACAAGAATACTAACTAACGTGATTAACCATTTATTCGCATGTCTGACTAAGTTCATAAATGCACCTCGTTTCGTTTTTTTGTTTGTGTCATCCCCACATACAACCCTAAGTTTACACATCCCTTTTTTCTTTGTCAAGTTATCACACATTTTAACATATTTGCCGAAACCACTGATGAAAGCAAAACTTTTTCTTTCATTTTCTATGTTCTTTTTTGTAAAAAAGCAAAAATTATCTATTATGCCACCCCTATTTTATCCCATAAACAAAGGGTTTGGGAGACTTTTCACAGCATGGTGTCAAGCCGGCACGCAAGATGAAAAGATTTTTCATCGCTCTTTTTCTCCCTTTGTTAGTATCCTAAATAATGGCATTTTTATACTTAAAAAGTACAAATATAAAACTATTTTGTGCAAACGCTATTTCTCTTTATTTTACTTTTATTCCTTAAAAAGCACGAATCGATCATGATCCTGCCCGATCGGTGTATCATTTATCTGATATGTGCTTAGTTCCATCAGCCTTGCCCACTCTATTGCTCTTTTCACAACCTCTGCTTTACTTGGCACGTTTCGGTGATCCTAAAAAGACAAAGGTATGTGCGTCGGATCGCTGCGCATCATAGCGAAAGCCCAATCGATCGAACTGTTTGACCTCCTCCAGATCCTCGATCTGTCGTTCTGCCAAAAAGCGTACCATTTCCCCGCGCGCCATCTTGACATAAACCCCTTTTTCTTTTACCTGACCGCTGATCAGCTCACCGAACACACAGGTTACCAGTCGATCCTGTTCGCTTAAAAACGGCTGGATACAGCGGCTGTACTCTTTGGAAGCAAGATTCAAAATAACGCCCTCATCACATACTTCCCGATACAGATCTTCTTTCCAAAAATCATAGAGATTTCGGCAATCGCCCACCTTTAGCTTTGCCTGCATTTCCAAACGGTACGGCACGATCGCATCAAACGGCTTCAATATACCGTAGAAACCGGACAAGATCCGCAAATGCTTTTGTACATATGTATAGTACTCTGCTTCAAATACCTGCGGTGCCATATACTGATATTGAATGCCGACATATGCCAGTAAAGCAGGCGTATCAGCCTTTCCCAGATCCATTTTCTGATAGCGTTCATAGCTTTCCCATGCCAAAGCATCACTGCATGCCAGCACTTCCTTTAACTGCTCATAAGACAGCGACCGCAATCGCTCTAATAATATTTTACTTTTCTGTAAATAAACCGGTTCACTTTCTGCCGCAAGATAAGCAATGTCATCACGCATCTTCTTCGCCGGGGAAATGATGATTTTCATAAGCCGTTCTCCTATTCATTTTTTTATAGTTTATCACACTGCCGCATCAAAAAGAAAGCATGCTGCTAATAAAGTCAGTAAATAAAAAAGGCCAAATAAACGTACTTTTTCCTATGCAGCGTGAAATATGATACAGCACTTTTTTATGACTTGTCCTATGGATTTTACCAAAACGCCATTCTTATTGCGATCTCACAAAAAAGAAGTCCGATTTCTCAGACTTCCTTTCGCTGCTTTATTCTACGGCAATGATCCAGCTGTAAACCGGCTGCTTGCCAAACTGCACTTCCACTTCGATATCGCCCTTTTCCTCCACATAGGCACGCAATACCTCTGCTTCTTCCTCATCTGCTCCTTCGCCGGCGATCAGCGTTACGATCTCGGTTTCCTCATCTACCATCTGATCCAGCAGTTTTTTGGTTACTTCCAGTCGATCAGGCATACAGACAACGATATCCTTTTCCAGCATGCCCATGAAATCGCCTTCCTTGATTTCCAATCCTTCAAAGGTCGTATCCTTGATCGCATACGTTACCTGACCGGTCTTGACCATCGCAAGTGCGTCATTCATCTCCGCAATGTTCATATCCGCATCCACATCCGGATTGAAATTCATGCAGGCAGTTAAGCCCTGCGGGATGCTCTTACTTGGAATGACCGTAACTTTGCTGTCCTCATATACATCAGCCGCCTGCTGCGCCGCCAGTACGATATTTGAATTGTTTGGCAGAACAAAGATATGCTCGGCATGCAGCTGCTTCATCGCTTCCACAAAGTCCTCGGTCGATGGATTCATCGTCTGTCCGCCGCTGATCACATGATCAACGCGCAGCTCCTCAAACATCGCTTTCAGTCCATCTCCCGCCGCTACGGCAATCAAAGCATATTTCTGCTTCGGCTTGCTTTCCTGATTCATTTCATTTGTCAAAATATTTTCATGCTGTTCCTGCATATTTTCAATTTTCAATTTGATAAATTCGCCATAACGCTGGCCTAAATTCAGCGCATCGCCCGGCTTCAGCGTGTGCACATGCACCTTTACCAAATCTTCATCCTGTACGCAGACGATCGAATTGCCAAGTCTTGCCAAACCTTTTTTCAGAGCATCTTCCTGAAAATGTTTTTGCGCATGCGGGGTCAAGCGAATGATGAACTCCGTGCAATATCCAAATTCATCGCTTTCTAAATCAGCAGCGGCCTTGCTTTGCGTCGTTTCGCTTTCCGCCAACGCAACGATCTCGCCGTCCATCGCCATCAAAAAGCCTTCCAGCACCGTAACCAGACCGGCACCGCCGCTATCCACAACGCCCACTTCCGCCAATACCGGAAGCAGCTCCGGCGTACGCTTCAAGGATTCCTTGGCCTCCACCAGCATTTTTTCCATCACGGCACGGCAGTCCACCTGCTCCTGCTTGCTCGCAAAATCCATCGTATAGTCTGCCGCTTCTCTTACGACCGTTAAGATCGTTCCCTCTACCGGCCGCATGACCGCTTTATAAGCAACTCTTGAACCGTTGAAGAACGCATTTGCCAACTGCAATCCGTTGATCTCTTTCATGCCTTCTACGGCCTGTGAGAAGCCTCTGAAGATCTGCGACAAAATAACTCCTGAATTTCCACGCGCCCCCATCAAAAGACCGCGTGACAAAACTTTCGCAATGTCGCACACATCGCTGTGTTCTACTTTTTTCACTTCTTTTACGCCGTTGCTGAAGGTCATTGACATATTGGTGCCAGTATCTCCATCCGGAACCGGGAAAACGTTCAGCGCATCAATTTCCCCTTTTTTATTTGCCAGCAGATGGGCACCGTTCAACAGCATCTGCGTAAACAGCTTACCGCTTATCTGTTCCATTTATATTCCCTCTATTTGATCACTTTAACGCCCTGAACATAGACATTGATCACGTTAAAGTCCAGTTCCAAAGAACGCTCCAGCGCATATTTTACCCGTTTCTGAACTTCGCTGACCACTTCAGAAATCTTAACGCCGTGTGATACGATAATATAAAGATCCAATTCCAAATGGTCCTCGTTTTGACGAACGACGACCCCTTTTGAATAATTTTCCATTTTTAACAGTTCCGCTAAACCGTCTTTGAATATTTTTTGTGAAGCCATACCGACTACGCCGTAGCATTCAGACACGACTCCGCCGGCAAGGCTGGCGATTGCTTCGATTGCGATATTGATATTGCCATACTGTGTATTTTTTGTAATAGCCATCATAAGCCCTCCTTACATCTCACTGATATCTGCATTATTATATCAAACTTCCTATGAAAATACCACTTCTATTTATGTATTCCTGCGTACAGCCGCTTTTATTCATTTTCTGTTTCACTTTGCTCCCCGCTTTTTTCTTCTTCGCTTCCATCCTGTGCGTCATTCTCATCTTCCTGTGCCGTTTCGCTTGGACAAGCGCGTTTGGCAATGGCCTTTGTTTCTTCATCGATCCACAGACAGACATGATTTCCCTCCAAAGGCTTTAATACATCCTTATAATGGGTAAGCAAAGCGATGCCCTGATACGATACAAACACACTGTTGCCATCCTGCATGATCAGCTTTACCATGTGTGCATCATAGCTTTCCGCATGGGGCATGATCTCCGAAATCATCTGAATATAGCTTTCATCCTTTAATTTCTTAAACGCCGCCGCCAGATTAGCAAGCTCCGTTTTTGAAAAATCATGAATATAAGGAAGATCGGCGCGATTCCCCAGCATGCCTTTCTCTAATTGCAGGGTATCGCCGTTTACATCCAGCACTTGCAAAGTCTGCTTGTTTTCACCCAGATAGCCGATCAGTGTCTTTTCTTTCACTTCGATCGTAATACCGCCATTCGCATTTTTATTTATCTTTGCAGATGCAATCAAATCTTCTTTTTCCAAAAGATGCTGGATCCAAAAAGAAGGATGCAACAAGAACCGAGAATCATAATCCAGCCCGGCAATTTCCAAGATCTGCTCATCGCTGTAATAGCGATTGCCGACGACCCGCAAAGACTTTACCTTAGAATAATCACTGAGAAAGTAAAATATCCCCACGGCAAGTATCACCAGTACTGCCAGATTGCGAATTCTGCGAAATTTACGGCGCCGCTTTCTTTTTTTCTGTTTTAACTGCTCGAACTGTTCTTCTACTTCGTCGTGCAGCAGTTCCTGTATTCCCGCTTTCATAAATTAAACCGTTCCACTTCTAAGATCAATTCCAGCCCATAGGCTTTTTTTACTTCCCGCTGCACCAGTTCGATCAAAGCGACGACATCTTCTGCCCGCGCATGATCGACATTGATAATGAAATTCGCATGCTTTTCTGAAATGCACGCACCGCCGATCTGCTTGCCTCTTAATCCCAGTTCTTCGATGAGCTTCCATGCGAATTGATCTTGCGGATTACGGAAAATACTGCCGGCACATGGATAATTTAAGGGCTGAGAAGCGATGCGCCGCTGCCGTCTTGCATCCATCAAGGCTCTGATTTCATCCTGATCGCCCTTTGTAAGCTGCAAGCGCGCACCTAAAATGATCCAATCGGGATGTTTTTGAAAGATCGAGTGACGATAGGAAAAGGCCAACTCCTCTGCCGGCTTCCATTCACACGCTCCATCTTCGCCGCACATGACATATACTTCCCTGACGATTGCCGCCATATCGCTTTTATACGCACCGGCATTCATAAAGATCGCACCGCCGAGCGTTCCTGGAATGCCAGAAGCAAATTCCAAGCCGCTGAAACCGTGCTTCATCGCTTCCTGTGCCAATAGGATAATGCTGGTTCCCGCCTGTACGACGCAAGTCCCGTCCTCCTCAAACGAAAACTCGTTGAAATAGCGATCCAAAGCAATGATGATGCCATCATAGTCCTGATCGCCTGCCAAGATGTTGCTGCCCTTGCCAAACAGCTTATAAGGCATCCGCTCCTCTTTGGCTAATGCAATGATCCGCGATAAGCATAATTCATTTTTCGGATAGACATAGTATTTTGCTTTCCCGCCGATCCGAAAGGTCGTATGTTTGCAAAGCGGCTCGCCGCATTCCACATCTCCATACTGCATCAATCTATTTTTCAATTCCATTTCCATCACCTTTTCAGTTGTTCTATCCATCCCAGCATATCATCCGCCGCATTGGGCTTGCCCATCTTTTTGGCGCATGCCGCCACATCCGCAAGCCTGAGCGGATCATCTAACAGCTCATGCATTTTGGCATTGAGCGTATCCGCACACAGATCTTTTTCTTCGATCATCAAAGCGGCGCCCTGCTCACAAAGCTGCATCGCATTGAAATACTGATGATTGTGTGCGACATAAGGGCTGGGAATCAAAATGCTCGCAATTCCTTTGGCGCTTAATTCCGCAATGGTCGTCGCACCTGCACGGCACACCAAAAGATCGATATGATCCAGGATCGAAAGCGTCCTGACATAGTCTACTACATGAATATCCGGATTGTCAAAGCAATCCTTCATTTCCTCATAATTGTTCCTGCCGCTTACATAAAGCACCTGTATGCCTTCCGGTATGGCGACCAGCGCATCTTTCATTACCTCGTTCACACTGGTAGAACCAAGCGAACCCATTACGATCAGCACCGTGCGTTTGGCAGGCGAAAGCCCAAGTGAAAGAAAATAGGCTTCATCAAAAGGCGTCTGTGCTGCCAAGGTCGCACGGGGATTACCTAAAAGACGCACGTTGCCGTGAAAGACCTCATTGCATTTTTCGTAGCAGGTTACGATCGCATCCACTTTCCCCATGACCAAACGATTCGCCGCACCGACGATGGAATTCTGCTCATGGATCATCGTCGAAATGCCCAGCGAACTGGCAGCGAGCATGACCGGGGCGCTGACATAGCCGCCAAAACCGATCACGACATCCGGCTGAAACTGTTTTATGATCTTTTTCGCCTGTCCTTTGGCAATCAGCATCTGCATAAACGCTTTTCCCTTGTGCCACAAAGAACCGCTGAAACCGCTCGTATGCAAAGCGGAAAAAGCGTAGCCGTGCGCCGGGATCTCTTTTGCTTCCATGCGGTCATCATTGCCGATGAATAGGATTTCCGCATCTTTCCAGCGTTGCATTGCGCAATCAGCCAAAGCGAGTGCCGGATAAATATGTCCGCCGGTCCCGCCGGTTACGATCAGTAGTTTCATAGGGTCACCTCTTGTTTTTTTATTATAGCACATGCGCCTGCATTGGCATAGACTCTTTTGCAGTGTGTTTATGCGCTTTTTTCCATTTTCGCAATACGCATCAAAAGACCCATGCTGCTCATCATGACAACAAGTGAACTACCGCCATAAGAAATAAAGGGCAAGGTAATGCCGGTTACCGGGAACAAGCCGACCACTACGCCTAAATTGATCATGACCTGAATGGCAAACAAAGAAACAAGCCCAACCGCTACATAGCAATAAAATGGTTCAGATGCCGATAAGGCAATCTTTGCACCTTGATAGATGACACAAGCAAATAATAAGATGAGGATCACGCAGCCGATAAAGCCAAGCTCTTCGGCGATGATCGCAAAAATAAAGTCGGTCTGCGGTTCCGGCAAGTAAAAATGTTTCTGCATGCTCTGATCAAAGCCGCTGCCTAAGATCCCGCCCGGGGCAATGGCAAATAAGGATTGAATGATCTGAAAGCCGGCTCCGAGCGGGTCTTCCCAAGGATTGAGAAAGGAAGTGATACGCGCCAGACGATAGGGTGCCGATAGGATCAAGCCACCCATTGCGATAATTCCGATCACGCCCACTCGTACAAAATAGGAAATCGGCGCATCGGCGCTTAATATGATAACTACGATGGCACACACCATTACGATCCCGCTGCCAAAATCCGGCTGCAATAAGATAAGCGCAAATCCTACCATCGTCGCGATTGCCGGAACCAGAAGATCTTTGCGGAAGGATTTGATTTTATGCTTCTTTGATAAATACTGTGATACAAGCAAAATGACGGCGATCTTAAAAAACTCTGACGGCTGGATCAGAAAGGATCCAAAGCCAAACCAGCTTCTGGATCCATTGCGTAATACGCCTATTCCCGGAATTAACACCAAAATCAGCGAAAGCAACGCCAGAAAGTAAAGTTTATGAATATGCGTCCTGATCTTTTCAAGCGGTAAGCGTGAACAGATCTGCATGCCGACAAGGCCAACTCCGGCAAAGATCAGCTGACGGAGCATAAAATAATTTTCATCTCCGAATTTGGCTTCCGCCCATACTCTGGAAGCGGAACGGATCATGATGATGCCGAAAATCACTAAGGCGAAGATCAACAAGGTCAGCGTACGGCAGCGTTTATGAAACATGGTGTTCCCTCCTCTTACTTTTTAAGTGTATGATAGGGGGAAGGAAGTTAAAACTGTGAGTTTGGCTAAATATGATATCAAAAAAGAAGTGGATTTATATTTAATGGCTTCTGTAATAACAGGAACTATAGGGAATCTTCTACATTTTTAGTGAGTTAAAAGGTCAAATATATATTAAGAATATACATAAACTGCTCCTACAGTCCTATATAAATTGTGATAATTATGCAAAAAATACCTTTCAATGGTCTTCTACGACTATCAAAAGGTATCTTTTTTTCATAAAATGAGTGTTTATTATATCATTTATATTTCTCTTTTCTTTATCTTATCGTTCATTATGCGAAGAGATTCCGCATTTTTGGCGGCAATCACAAGCCCCTGCGTGTTTTTGTCTATGCGGTTGCAAAGCGCGGGAACAAACGAATTTTCCCTTTCGGGCGAATACTCCCTTTTTCCGATAAGATATGCGATAATATGATTCGAAAGAGTGTTAAAATTCTCTTCCGCATCGGGCTGGCATATCAAGCCTGCGGGTTTATCGACTACGAGAATGTTCTCGTCCTCGTAAACGACTTTAAACGATACTCTTATTTTTGAATAATCGACTTTGTCCCTGCCGTTTTCAAAGTATTCGTCGCTTATAAAAAACCGCAGTTCATCGCCCTCACGCAAAACGGTCTGCGCCGCGGCATGAACGCCGTTGACGCGAACGCATTTCTTGCGAAGGTATTTGTATATCATAGACTGCGGCATTGACGGAAAGGCTTTCGACATATACTTGTCAAGCCTTTGTCCGCCGTCGTTTTTGCCGAGAATAACCGTCCTCATCGCGTTATGCGTGAATAAGCGCCGCGCCGATTATACCCGCGTCATTGCCGAGTTTTGCGATTTCGATATGCTGTTCGGGGTTAAGACTTCCGCCGTATGCGTACTTATTTATAAAGTTCTTGATGGGAACAAGCAGCGTGTCGCCCTCTTTGCAGATTCCGCCGCCGATGATAAGCGTTTCGGGGCGGAAAACATTGACGATATCGACAAGTCCCTCCGCAATATATTCTATGTATCTGTCGCAAACATCTTTTGCAGCAGCATCGCCCGCGCGCATTGCATCAAACGCGGTTCTGCCGTTTACTTCATCTATGGGCGTTTCATTCATTTTTGATTCGGGGTGTGCTTTCATAGCCTCTTTCGTCTGACGGATAAGAGCCGTAACGGAAGCATACGCTTCCCAGCAACCGTTTCTGCCGCAGGAACAATGTTCGCCGTCTTTGACAATGCAGACGTGTCCCATTTCCGCACCTGCGGAATTTTGTCCCTCATAAATTTTGCCGTCGATGATAATACCGCCGCCGACACCCGTTCCGAGGGTTATCATAACCGCGTTCTTCACGCCTTTTGCCGCACCGGATATTGTTTCTCCGAGCGCCGCCACATTGGCGTCGTTGCCGAGATATACGGGCTTGTTTATATACTGCTGCATAAGTTTACGAAGAGGTACGTCCGTGCCGTTTTTGAAGTTGTTGGCATAGACAAGTCTGCCGTTTTCCGTATCAAGATTTCCGGGGCAGCCTATACCTATCGAAACGATGTCGTTTTCCGTCATTCCCTGTTCCGCAAGCAAATCAAGTATGCACTTTGCCATATCAGCAACAATTTCGTCAAACGGGCGGTCAGCCAGCGTTTTGACGGACTTTTTCGCAAGAATTTTTCCCTCTTTGTCAACTATGCCGACGGCTATGTTCGTGCCGCCGAGATCGACGCCTATATAATACATTTCTGATACTTCCTTTTCGGATTGAATTATACGGTCATTTTATCATAATTGTATAAAAATGTCAAGGGACTTGAAATCCCGACACGACTGTGTTATAATTGTTTCAAAGGAGTTCGTTACAATGGCAAAAACAAAGACAGTTTACATTTGTTCCGAGTGCGGAGCCGAATCCGCAAAATGGTCGGGACAATGTCAGAATTGCGGCGCATGGAACACTTTGACGGAAGAAATATCAGCGCCCGTCGAAGTATCGAAAAAAATCGAGCAGAAAGCAAAAGCGCCCGCAAAAAGCCTGAAATTATCGCAAATAGGAAAAGAAAGCGAACAGAGAACCGACACGGGAATTTCGGAATTGAACAGAGTTCTCGGCGGCGGCATAGTCAAAGGTTCTGTCGTTCTCGTCAGCGGTGAACCCGGTATAGGAAAATCGACGATACTTTTGCAGATGTGTGCAAATCTCGACATGGATATTTTGTATGTCGCGGGCGAAGAATCACCCGGGCAGATAAAACTTCGTGCAAGCCGTCTGGGTGTGACAACGGACAGACTTTCCATACTTTCCGAAACGGATATCGGTACTGTTTGTTCGACGGTTCTTGCCGAAAAACCGGGGATTGTCATCGTCGATTCCATTCAAACGATGTCCCGAGACGATATGCAGTCCTCGCCAGGTTCCGTCCCGCAGGTGCGCGAATGCACAAATCTGCTTATGCACCTCGCAAAGGACAGCGATATTCCCGTTTTCATAGTCGGACACGTCAATAAAGAGGGTTCTATCGCAGGACCGAAAGTTATGGAACACATGGTTGACGCAGTTCTCTATTTCGAGGGAGAAAGAACGCTTGACTGCCGCATTCTGCGCGCGATAAAAAACAGATACGGTTCGACAAACGAAGTCGGCGTTTTTGAAATGACAAACGAGGGGCTGACGGAAGTCAGAAACCCGTCCACGATATTCTTACAGGGCAAGCCCACAAATGTTTCGGGCATAGCCACCACCTGCGTTCTCGAAGGCTCACGCCCGATATGCGCGGAGGTTCAGGCTCTTGTTGCGCCGACACCGTTCCCGTCTCCGAGACGTGTCGCAACAGGTTTTGATTACAGCCGCCTTAATCTGCTGATTGCCGTGCTTGAAAAACGCTGCGGAATGTTTTTCGGAACAAGCGACGTTTACTGCAACGTTATCGGAGGTTTGAAACTTGACGAACCCGCCGCAGATCTTGCGGTTGCCTGCGCCGTTGCTTCCGCGCTGAAAGATTTTATTATTCCCGACGATACGGCGCTTATCGGAGAGATAGGACTTGCGGGAGAAATCAGAGCGGTCTCGGGTATAGAAAAACGCATATCCGAAGCGGAAAAACTCGGTTTCAAAAGATGTATCGTTCCCGCAAGAAACAAACTTTCGCATATAAAAACAAACGCAGAACTTATACCTGTGTACTCGATAAAAGACACTTTCAACAAAATATAGGAGATGCTGAAAAATGACACTTAATACAACAGTTTCGATTGAAGAGTTTGAAAAGCGTTTTTCCGAAAAAGTCGGCAAAAAAGCGACTGAAACAAATTCTTTCTACGGCAAGATAGGCGACGGATTTTTCACGCTCAAAAACGCCGACAGAAGCGATTCCGTGATAAAAGGAACGTACGCCGCCGACGAAAACGGAAATTGCAGACTGGAATACCGTCACACAAAACCAAGCTCGGACAAAGTTTTTTGGTTCATCTATATGGCTTTGACGGGCTTTTTCACGCTTGCATTGCTCAAAGATTACCCGCTTTACAGCCTTATTGCTTTCATACTGCTCGTTTTCGGCGCGGTATGCTTCATGATTCGGCCGCGCAGATTCGAAAAACTCATGGCACAGGCGCTCGCCGATATTTCAAAAGGAGAAACGCCCGTTATGCCCGCACCGAACAAGGCTGATACAAAAGATGATAAAAAAGAAGTAACAGAAGACTCCGACGGGGCAAAAACATCGGAGGCGGAACATACGGAAGACTGAATATAAAACAAAAAAATCCTGCGGAAAGCGTTTCCCGCAGGATTTTTTTGTATGTATTCTACTTAAAGTTTTTCAATCACATAATCCGCAAATTCTTTGCAGGTAGCGCCGCCGCGGTCGCCCGTAACGACAACGCGTTTTTCGGTTTCGTTGCAAACAGTAAGCGCATCGGCAAGACGCTTAGCCTTTTCGGAAAGTCCGCAATGCGAAAGCATCATTTCCGCCGCCTTGAAAATCGAAGACGGGTTCGCATAATCGCCTATACCCTCTTCAATCATTCTCGGCGCAGAGCCGTGAATGGCTTCGAACATCGAATATCTGTCGCCCATATTTGCGCTGCCCGCAGTGCCTACGCCGCCCTGTATCTGTGCCGCTTCATCGGTGATGATATCGCCGTAAAGGTTGGGAAGCACAAAGACTTTGAACTTCGAACGAATACTTTCATTGACGAGATTTGCCGCCATGATGTCAATGTACCAGTCCTCTGTCTCTATTTCGGGATAGTCCGCCGCAACCTCATGGCAGATTCGGGAGAAATTACCGTCGGTCTTTTTCATGATGTTTGCCTTTGTGACTATCGCAACATTGTTCTTACCCTCTCTGCGGGCAAATTCAAAAGCCGCACGCGCTATTCTGCGTGTTCCGAGGTCGGTTATGACCTTGAAATCCATCGCAAGTTTGCCGGGGATTTCAATACCGCTGCTACCGAGAACATATTCACCCTCTGTGTTTTCACGGTAGAAAGTCCAATCAATACCCTTTTCAGGAACTGAAACGGGACGCACGTTTGCATAAAGGTCAAGTTCGCGGCGAAGCGTTACGTTGGCACTTTCCATCGTACCGCCTTTCGGGGTCGTTGTGGGACCTTTCAGAAGAACGTCGCATTTTTTGATCTCCGCAAGCGTTTCTTCGGGAACGGACTGGCCGAGCGCAAGTCTGTTTTCTATTGTAAGACCGCCTATTTCACGGATTTCGACACGACCCGTCGCTATCTCGTCTTTAAGAAGAATATCAAGAACGCGCTTTGCCTGTTCAACGATTATCGGACCTATGCCGTCGCCGCCGATAACTCCGATAACTATCTTTTCTTTTTTGGAAAGGTCAGCCGCCTGTGCGCCCTTTTCCATATCTTCAACTCTTGCAAGTTGCTTGCGCAAAAGAGTCTCGTAATGCTCAACCGCCGCTTTTATCTGATTTTCAATCATTTTCCCTGCTCCTTTGTGTATGCAAGCAGACCGCCCGCTTTGAGAATGTCTTTCTGTCTTTCGGTGAACGAACAGGACAGTTCAAAACTCTCGCCCGTCGTTTCGTCTTTCATCATGATAACGCCTTTATCCATGCCCGAATGAACGTCGGAGAATGTGAGCGTGTCATTCATTTTCAGTTTATCGTAATCTTCGGGGTTCTTGAATGTAAGCGGGAGAATTCCGACGTTTATCAGGTTTGCAACATGGATCCTCGCAAAACTCTTTGCCACAACAGCGCGAACGCCGAGATAAAGCGGAACAAGCGCTGCGTGTTCACGGCTTGACCCCTGACCGTAGTTTGAACCGCCGACGATAACGGAACGTCCCGCGGCTTTTGCTCTCTCGGGGAACGTTTCGTCGCATACCGCAAAGCAGAACTGCGAAAGGTGCGGAATATTGGAACGGTAAGGCAGAATCTTTGCGCCCGCGGGCATTATGTGGTCGGTGGTGATGTTATCTCCGACTTTGAGTAGGAGCGGGGCTGTAAGAGTATTTTCCTGCGGGAACGTATCGGGAAATTTCTTTATATTCGGACCGCGAAGCACTTCAAGTGTTTTTGCGGTTTCTTCATCTGCTGGAGGAATCACGGCGGAATCGTCTATTCTGAACGCAGCAGGCATCTTTATTTCGGGCATTTTTCCGAGAAGACGAGGGTCCGTTATCTCCCCTGTCAGAGCCGCCGCAACTGCGGTTTCGGGCGAAACGAGATAAACTTTTCCGTCTTTGGTACCGCTTCTGCCCTCAAAGTTTCTGTTGAACGTTCTCAGGCTGACGCCCGCGCTGTTCGGAGAAAATCCCATACCTATGCACGGACCGCAAGCACATTCGAGAAGTCTTGCACCCGCAGAGATAATATCCGTCAATGCGCCGCAATCGGCAAGCATCGCAAGCACCTGTTTTGAACCGGGAGAAATGGAAAGGCTGACTGTCGGGTCGATAACCTTGCCTTTCAGAAGTGCCGCAACTTTAAGCATATCGAGAAGCGACGAGTTTGTGCATGATCCGATACATACCTGATCGACTTTTGTTCCTTTAAGGCTCTCGACAGTTACAACGTTGTCGGGTGAATGCGGACAGGCAATAAGCGGTTTGAGCGTCGAAAGGTCTATTTTTATAACAGCGTCGTATTCAGCGTCGGGGTCGGATGCAAGCGGCTTCCAATCCTCGCCTCTTTCCTCCGCTTCAAGGAACGCTTTCGTAATTTCGTCGGACGGGAATATCGACGTTGTTGCGCCGAGTTCCGTGCCCATATTCGTTATCGTTGCTCTTTCGGGAACGGACAGCGTTTTTATTCCCTCGCCGCCCCATTCGATAATGGCGCCCACGCCGCCTTTAACTGAAAGAATACGCAAGATTTCAAGGCTCACGTCTTTTGCCGTAACAAAATCCCGCAATTTGCCCGTAAGTTCCACTTTATACATTTTGGGCATTGTTATGTAATATGCACCGCCGCCCATTGCGACCGCAACGTCAAGTCCGCCCGCACCGAAAGCAAGCATACCTATGCCGCCGCCCGTCGGAGTGTGGCTGTCTGAACCGATAAGCGTTTTGCCGGGTTTGCCGAACCGTTCAAGATGGACTTGATGGCAAATTCCGTTACCCGGTCTTGAAAAATAAAGTCCGTGTTTTTTTGCAACGGATTGAATATACCTGTGGTCGTCGGCATTTTCAAAACCCGATTGCAGAGTGTTGTGGTCGATATATGCAACAGACTTCTCGGTTCTCACTCTGGGAATACCCATGGACTCAAATTCGAGATATGCCATGGTTCCCGTTGCGTCCTGCGTCAGGGTCTGATCTATACGGAGAGCAACCTCGCTGCCGACGGTCATATCTCCGGATATAAGGTGATCTTTGATTATCTTCTGTGCTATCGTCAATCCCATTTTATTTATCCTCCTCTTTGAACAAACGGTCTCTTGCATTTTCTATATGCTTCAATGCCGCCTTTTCCGCCGCTTCTGGGTCGCCCGCCGCAATCGCTTCGAAAATGGCTTTATGTTCTTCAAACGACTGCTCCGCATTATCCGTTCTCGAAACGGAAGCCTTTCTGTATTTTACGCCTTTTTTATGAAGAGGTTCGAGCGTATAATACAAATTTTGGCTCTTGGAACAGCGATACATTTCGGAATGGAAATCCGTATCGAAATTTTTTATATTGTCCGCATCGTGCTTCTGCGTGTAAAACTCCTGCAAATCAAGAATTTGCCGAAGTTTTTCAACATCTTCTTCCGTGCGGTTCCGTGCGGCCTTGTATGCGGCAAAACCTTCAAGCCTCATACGGATGTCGTACATATCGCGCATATCATCCTTATTTATACCTACAACGCTTGCCCCGCGTGTCGTTTCAATTATTATATGCTCCTGCGCAAGGCGGCGAAGCGCTTCGCGGATGGGCGTTCTGCTGACGCCGAGTTTTTCGGAAAGTTTCGCTTCCGTCAAAATCTCTCCGCGCTCATATTCACCTGCAAGAATGTCGCGTTCAAGTTGCTCGAAAATCTGATCCGCAATGGAAACCGTTTTATGTTCGGTCATCATTTCTGTTCTTCCTCCTCGCTGAATTCTTTGAATTTCGCTTCAAGTTCTTTGTTTGAAAGCGTTGTGGATCTGCCGTCTTCATATTCTTTGTCAACCCACTCTTTCATCTTCTGAACAACGGGGTCGCGCTTATCCACTTTTTTGTCGTCGGGCAGTCTGTAATGCGAATTTATCCAATATGCGATACCCGCAAGTCCCGACGTCTTAGAAACAACAACAGCCGCAGGACGGTTCAGTATTTTTCCCGTATCGAAAATATTGTAGATCTCTTCGTCTTTCAGTATTCCGTCGGCGTGAATGCCCGCACGGGTAACGTTGAAGTTTTCCCCGACGAACGGCGTCATCGGCGGAATTTTGTTGCCGATATCCTTTTCGAAAAATTCCGCGATCTCGGTTATAACGGAAGTGTCCATACCGTCAAGCGAACCGCGAAGAGACGCATATTCCATAACCATCGCTTCAAGCGGAATATTGCCCGTTCTTTCGCCTATGCCGAGCAACGAGCAGTTGACGGCACACGCCCCGTAAAGCCATGCGGTGGAAGCATTCGCAACAGCTTTATAAAAGTCGTTGTGACCGTGCCATTCAAGCATATCTGATTTAACGTCCGAATAATGTTGAAGACCGTAAACTATACCGGGAACCGAACGCGGAAGCGCAACCTCGGGATACGGAACGCCGTAGCCCATCGTATCGCAGGCACGGATTCGAACGGGTATGCCCGCATCGCGGCTCATCTTCATCAACTCATTGACAAACGGAACAACAAAGCCATAGAAGTCGGCACGGGTTATATCTTCAAGGTGACAACGCGGCATAACGCCCGCTTCAAAAGCCTCCGCAACGGTTGCGAGATAATAATCCATGCACTGTTTGCGCGTCATCTTCATTTTTTTGAATATATGATAATCGGAGCAACTTACAAGTATTCCCGTTTCGCGTATGCCCATATCGCGGACAAGTTTGAAGTCGTTTTTCGTCGCCCTTATCCAAGTCGTGATTTCGGGAAAGCGAAGACCGAGTTCCATACATTTTTCAACGGCTTCCCTATCCTTTTTGCTGTATATGAAAAACTCCGTCTGACGGATTATTCCGTAAGGACCGCCGAGTTTTGACATCAACTTGTAAAGTTGAACTATCTGATCTACCGTATAAGGTTCGACAGATTGCTGTCCGTCGCGAAGAGAAGTGTCGGTTATCCATATTTCCTCAGGCATACCCATAGGCACACGGCGGTGGTTGAACGCAATCTTCGGAACGGCTTCATACGGATAAATATCCCTGTAAAGGTTCGGGTCGGGAATATCTTGAAGAGAATATTTGTAACTCTTCTGTTCGAGCAGGTTTGTTTTTCCCGAAATTTCAAGCATTGTGTTATCCTCCCTTTCGAATGCGGACATAGCGGAATCGCAAAACTCGCACATTCAAGTATTTCTGTATACAATTATACTCCCATTCTGTTCCATTGTCAAGCATATATATGTAATAAAATGAAATATAAACGAATATTTCCCATATTTTTCCGCTTTTCTTCAATATTCGCAGCAACCTTGACGGAATTATCATTTGTTAAGCCGACCTAACGGATATTGCAACTAAGCGTGTCAGCTTATATATTACTACTTTTCTGTATATTTAGGGCAGCGCGGGGATAGCTCCATAAATTTCGAGTTTCATATATTACAAAAATAATCCGAAATAAATATTCTTATTGACATTTTCCCAAATTTCTGCTATATTAATAGTAGATAGGCGAGAGTAATTGGCTACGGCGAGTTGCTTTATGACCCTATCTTTTTTAATTTTAGATTTGTCTATTAAAACATATAAGAGTCTTCCCTTTTACCGATTTTTTAGTCCGAACCGCACGGCACAAAATAATCCCTGTTTACGGATTTTCCTGTATTAAATACAGTATCATATTCTTTTTGTCGAAATAAGCCTCTTGACTTTTATCTGAAAATGTGCTATTATTGGATAAGGAAGTTTGACCGACCTGCGTCTTGGACGTATAGGTTGAGGCGTTTTGCATCAACAGGGTTTCGGCAGGCTTTCTTTTTTTACAGTCTGCTTTTCAATCACAATTAACGACGCCGAGATTCGGAGCCGTTTTACAGTCTGTAAAATTCTCCTGAAATCAATTTTCTTTGTTTATTTTATACACATTTTATACTCAAAATCAAGTGCAGCGCACTGTATGACAGTTTCCCTTACAAATTAAAACGATACTTCTCAGCTTTCTTTATAATCGCACTTACTGTCACCCTCCGACTCGAAAGATTTTTTTTCGGACAACGGTGGAATTGACTTTTTTCTCCTTTTATGGTATAATCTTTTCAAAAGATTGAGCATTGGTAACGGGATTTTTCCCGTTGCTCACCTCGGCATGTAAAGTCCGCGGGGTGCTCAATCTTCTTTTATGCAACATTTTGCTCTCTTAAAAACCAATATTTATGCTCGTTCATTTTTCTGACCAAAGTAACAATCATGAATAAAATCTTGTTAGTGCTGTTGAATAAAGCATTGATATTGCAATTAAAACTATTTTTATTAAAATTGACATTTCCGCATTTTCGTGATACAATATCTTTAACAGAAGTATTCTTGCCATAACCGTTGGCGTTATCTGCCCTCCGTTCACCGACTTGAATTACTTCTGTTTTTTATTTGCAACAGTTTCTTTTATATGCTTATTAACGATACCGTTTTTCCGATGAAACAAAGCGTTAAATCAGCTATTCGGCTATATGAACAATAGGATTGCATACTGTTTATTTGAAAAGCGATCTATAAAAAAAGAACATCAAATTCCTTCTTGCTTTTTCGAAAAATCTTTCTTAAACGTATTGATTTTTTCAATATTTTATGGTATTATTTTTCACGAAGACTTATCAAGGTTCGCTGCGGGCGTAAGTTCAGGGCTTAAAAGCATTGAACTCTTGGTGGTCTTCTTTTTATAAAAACGGTCTTATGTGTTTATATGTAATTTTCTTTTTTCAGAATAAAGTTAACGGCGCCGAATCTCGGCGCCGTTTTACTGTATGTCCAATTTTTTTTTGAAATCAGTTTTCTTCGTCTTTTTCGGTCGGATTTTTCCGCGCATTCACCCTTGCGACAATTACCGTCAGTTCATCGCCGTTCGCAAGTCCCGAATTGACCGCGGTATCTATAAGCGCGGCGGCAAAGCCGAGAGGGTCGCTTTTTTCTGAAACGCATTTGCGCAGGATATTCATACAAAAATCTTCACTGTCACCGAAAAAGCCGTCCGAAACCATAACGAGGATATCTCCGTCAAAAAGTGTACAGGTCGAAGAAAAAGAATCTGGTGTTTCGTCTGCGCCGAGAGGCAATGAACGCCGTCCGACACAGTAAACGTTTCCTCCGCGACAGATAAAGGTCGGGCTTGCGTCGGCTTTGAGCATTTCACATTGAGCGGAGTCCAAATCGACTATCGACATGTCAAAAGAAAGAACGGAATCTTCTTTTCCGTTATACAGCGCGGTGTTTACCATATCCATAATATCGGTTTTGGGAACACCTCTGCTTATCATTGTCCGAACGGTTGCCGAAACGCGTTTGCTCTGCTCTGCGGCAGGTTTTCCCGTGCCCATACCGTCAACGATACAAAGCGCATATTTATTTTTCCCGCAATCAAAACCGCAGTTTGTGTCACCGCATTCGGTCTGCCCGTCCTTGCTGCGACAAACACGGACGACATCGAGAAATATCCCGTTTGAAATAACTTGTCCGTCTGTGCGGAAATTTCGAAGAAACAGGTCGATATTGGGGCAAACTCTTTCGAGCGCGCTTTCCGTTAAGACTTCCGGAACATCGCAATTTGCGCGCAGCATTCCGAGAGAACGCACCGTGTCGTCATAATTTTTTACCCAACAAAGTATTCTTTTTTTGCATTTTGAGCAGACTCGTTCCACGATCTCATCGTCGGCACCGTTTCGGATGCGTTTTCCGAGCGCCGTTTCGGCGGTATATTTTTTCGGCTTAAAAATAAGTTTTTGTTTTCCGTCGGAGCGTTTTGGCAGAAGCAAGAGGGCGAATCTGTCTTCGACTTTTTGAGGAATAAGCCAAGAGATAACGCCCGCAGAACCTATTGAGATAAGGGTTCGGATAAGGTCGTGTCCCCCGCCGCCGTATATGTAAACAAGAACATTTGCAAGCGCAAAGCCGAGAATAACGGCAAAATCGCTGACGGAACGAAGAATACAGCCCGCAAGCGTACCCACAACGATCACACCCGCAAGCCACAGGTCTTCGGGCTTTCGCAGACAAAAGACAAGAGCAACCGTCATTGCGGCGGTGGAAGCAAGAAAAATTCCGCCGCGACGAAGAATACGGCAAAGCAGAGCCACGGTCAAAATTATAACGGCATAATATGCGGCATTTCCGAGACGGAGCATTCCGACGCAGAACACCGAAAATGAAAGAACCGCGCTGAAAAAACGAAGATTTGCTCCGACCGTCGGTTTGCCCGACACGGTTTCAAAAGCATAACATACATAATACGAAACAACGCTGCCGAGAAGTCCGCCGAGAACAAAAAAAATGTTTTCTCTGACATCGTGACTGCCTGTGAAAAGCCCGAAAACGCCTGAAACTATCATCGCCCACAGCGAGCACATAACGCATTGCACGCCGCTTTTTACGGGCAAAACGGGTTTCAGAAGTTTTCTTGCAACAAAAGCGACACAAACGGCAATAATGCTTCTTGTAACGTCACAACCCGCAAAAATATGTCCGACAATGCAGCCGATAAGAGTAAAAATATCACCGCTGACGGCGGCGGCGACACCGAACGGAGCAAAAGAACCCGATACGACGGCATTCGAAAAGACAAAACCGACTATAAAACGCAAAACGGATCTTGCAAGAAACGACGGCAATGTCTTGACCGAAAACGGGAGCCTGTCCCTTATTCCTGTTTTCATATAAAACACATCCTTCCGAAAAGCATTATACTTTTTTCGGAGCGAAAAGAATGTTGAAGCGTAAGAGACGAAAAATAAAGAAAGCGACGCAATAGGTTTTTATCTGCCCGTATTCAGCCGAATGCGCAAACAAACGTCAAAAAAACGAGCCGCGGGGAGGAGCGTCCCGCGACCCGAAAATCAAATATTGTTTACATTATTGTCTGCAACCGCAGTTGCGGGTCATATTTTTCCGTTCCGCTTCTTCGCGAATTGCGGCAACGCCTGCGGGAGTCGAACATTCACACCCCTCGCCCGCGTCCGTTATTCTCGACGGGAAAAATTCATCAACGGGGAAATCCATTCTGTAAAACAGACTGCACGGGTCTTCTTCGCTCGGGCCCTGACATTCTTTTTCGGGGATGCAGAAATCGTAAGACGGAACGAGTATCTGAACTTCTCTCATCAGGCGGACAATGGAGAAAAGTCCGAGAGAAACGTAAACCCTGTTGCCCGAAGTGTTGTCGCAAAGACATTCTTCAAAACACCGACAAATGCAGGCGGGAACGGCGGAAAGATCCGTATCGCCGCAGCCGCAGCGTGTGCAGCTGTCAACAAGTTTAGCGGCAAGCGCGATGGGTTCGACAAGTTCGACGGTCGCTTTCGGCGCATTTGTTTTTGAGCCGAGGTCGGTGTCGGGCGCGGACGGAACATACGAGGAAGAGTATGTTTTGACGTTGCCTTCGCTGCCGTAAAGCACCACGTTTTTGCTGAATACGGAAAGGCCGGAAATGGTTACCGGCGGCGCGG